>Ga0214473_10003547_pt1 | contig 18897 bp, 18 predicted proteins | sample RVTome_7_FD_203509 | JGI IMG/M metagenome (GOLD analysis project Ga0214473, IMG submission 203509) | Soil microbial communities from uranium-contaminated site in the Upper Colorado River Basin, Wyoming, United States - RVT98D197 | ecosystem: Environmental > Terrestrial > Soil > Contaminated >... | reverse complement strand
CGAACCAGACGCCCAAACCCAGCGCGCCGGCGAAGTAGAGGAGCCCGGCGATGCCGAGCACGCTGGGCAGCAGGCTCGTCGGCAGCAGCGCGGTGGCGTAGAGGAGGGCCTGCCCGAAGGTCACGCGCCCGTCCGGGTCGTCGACGCTCAGCATGCGCAGGCCGGCCCGGCCGTAGTCGTCCCGGTACAGCCACGCGAGCGCCAGGAAGTGCGGCAGCTGCCACAGGAACAGGATCCAGAAGAGCGCCCAGGCCGGCGCTCCGATGGCCGCCCCGGCGGCGGTCCAGCCGCCCAGAATGGGGAGAGCGCCGGGGACGGCGCCCACCAGCGTGTTGAGCGAGGTTCGGCGCTTGAGCGGGGTGTACAGGAGGATGTACGACAAGAGAGTCAACGCCGCCAGCAGCGCCGTGAGCGGATTCACCAGCAGCGCGAGGTAGATCGTGCCGGCCAGGCCCAGGCCGCCGGCATACACCGCCCCGACAGACCGGTCGAGGCGCCCCGCCGGAATCGGCCGGCCTTCGGTGCGGCGCATGCGGCCGTCCAGTTCCGCTTCGGCAACCTGATTCAGCGCCCCGGTGCCGGCCGCGACCAGCGCCGTCCCGATCAGGGTGTGCAGGAACAGCACGGCGGCCGTCCCGGCGGGCGCCGCCACGTAGAAACCCACCGCGGCGGTGAGCAGCACGAGCAGCACGATTCGCGGCTTGGTGAGCGCGAAGAAATCGGAGGCGCGAGGCGACTGTACGGCGGGAGCGACCACGGTCCGGAGCATGATGGACCGGCCCCGGCGCCATGTCAATACGCAGCGTGAAACGTGAAACGTGAAACGTGAGACGACAGCTCCAGGAGCCAGCGTTTCACGTTTCACCTTTCACGTTTCACGACTCCCCGTCACTCAGCCTCCATATAGGGATAGCGGTACTCCGTAGGCGGCCCGAACGTCTCCTTGACCGACCGGGCCGACACCCACCGCACCAGGTTCAGCATCGAGCCGGCCTTGTCGTTGGTCCCGCTGGCCCGGGCGCCGCCGAAGGGCTGCTGGCCCACCACGGCCCCGGTGGGCTTGTCGTTCAGGTAGAAGTTGCCGGCGGCGAAGCGGAGCACGTTGGCGGCCTGGTGGTACGCCGCCCGGTCCTCGGCGAACACCGCACCGGTGAGCGCGTAGGGCGAGGTCTGATCCACCAGCTCCAGCGTCTCGGCCCAACGCCGCTCGGGGTAGACGTACACCGTGAGCACCGGTCCGAAGATCTCCTCGCACATGGTGCGGTAGTCCGGCCGCTTGGCCTGGATGAGCGTGGGCCGAATGAAGTAGCCCACCGACGCATCGGCCTCGCCGCCCGCGAGCACCTCCGCGTCCGGGGACTTCCGCGCCCCTTCGATGTATCCGGTGATGGTGTCGAACGCGCCCTGGTCGATCACCGCGCCCATGAAATTGCGGAAGTCGGCGGGGTCGCCCATGGGAATGGACGAGATCAGGTCGACGACGTCCGCCTTGAGATCCCGCCACATCGTGTCCGGCACGTAGAGCCGCGACGCGGCGCTGCATTTCTGGCCCTGGTACTCGTAGGCTCCGCGCACGATCGCCGTGACCAGGGCCGGCCGGTTGGCCGAGGGGTGCGCGACGATGAAATCCTTGCCGCCGGTCTCGCCCACCAGCCGCGGGTACACCTTGTAGCGGTCCACGTTGGCACCCACGGTCTTCCACATCGTCTGGAAGACCCCGGTGGAGCCCGTGAAGTGGATGCCCGCGAGTCCCGGGTTGGTGAGGACCACCTCGGAGATCGCGCCGGCGTCACCCGGGATGAAGTTGATGACCCCCGGCGGGAGGCCGGCGGCCTCCAGCAGGCGGAAGATGCAGTAGCCGCTGAGCACCGCGGTGGACGCGGGCTTCCATACCACCGTGTTGCCCACGATGGCGGGCGCGGTGGGGAGATTGGCCCCGATGGACGTGAAGTTGAACGGCGTCACCGCGAAGACGAAACCTTCGAGCGGCCGGTACTCCAGCCGGTTCCACACCCCGGGCTCGGAGATGGGCTGCTCGCGAAACAGCCGGTCGGCGAAGTGGACGTTGAAGCGCCAGAAATCGCAGATCTCGCAGGCGGCGTCGATCTCGGCCTGGTGACACGTCTTGCTCTGCCCCAGCACGGTGGCCGCGTTGAGCCGCTGCCGCCACGTCGTGGTCAACAGGTCCGCCGCCCGAAGAAACACCGCGGCCCGGTCTTCCCACCGCCAGGACGACCACTCCCGCCGCGCCTCCTGGGCGGCCGCGACGGCCTGCCGGGCTTCCTCCTGGCCGGCGCGGTGCCAGGTGGCCAGTACGTGGCCGTGCCGGTGGGGCATGACGGTGGTCTTGGTCCGGCCGGTCCGGATCTCCTTCCCGCCGATCACCAGCGGGATCTCGATCGGCGTGCGGGACATCTCGGCCAGCAGGGCCTTCAGCGCGGCGCGCTCGGGCGTTCCGGGCGCATATGAACACACCGGCTCGTTGACCGGTGTTGGGATGCGAACGTCTCCACTCATACCGGTGCTCCTGGGTGGCTGCCGGAATCTACTAGGCGGACCGGAGAATCCAACCCGCTGCGCGATCAGCGGTTACGAAACGTTTTCACGCAGCATTCCGGTCTCGATGGCGAGCCGTGTGAGCTCGGCCACCGAGCGCACGCCGAGCTTGCGCAGGATGTTCTCCCGGTGGGTTTCCACGGTCCGATGGCTGATGCCCAGGGTCGCCGCGGTTTCCTTGTTGGTCCGCCCCTCGACGATGAGGCGAAGCACCTCGCGCTCGCGGCTGGTGAGCTGGGCCAGCCGATCTTCCTTCTCGCGCCGCTGGGCCTCCTGTCTGAGCCCCGCGTTCAGCTGCCGGGCCGTGGCCGCGCTGAACGCGCTCTCGCCGGCGTGCACGGCGCGAATGGCGTCGCGCAGCTCCGCCGGCGAAGAGTCCTTGAGGAGGTAGCCGTCGGCGCCGGCCCGGACCGCTTCCAGCACGTACTCGGTATTGTCGTACACGCTGAGCATGAGGATGCGGGTGGCGGGCAGTGCCTGTTTGAGCCGCCGGGCGACCTCGAGGCCGGTGCCTCCGGGAAGCGAGACGTCGAGCACCACGACGTCGGGGAGGTGCAGCGCCGCGGCCGCCATTGCCGCCGTGCCGTCGCCGGCTTCCCCCACCACGGCGAACCCATCGGCATCGTCCAGCACCTGCCGGATGCCCTGCCGCACGATCGCGTGGTCGTCCACCACCAGCACCCGGATCGCTCCGCTCATCCCCGTTCCTCCGGCTCCGCCGGCACGCTCACCGTGACGCGCACGCCGCCGTGCGGCGCTTCGCCCACCCGCACGGTACCTCGGAGACCCTGAATGCGCTCCCGCATCCCCGCGAGCCCCAGGTGGCCGGCGCGCTCGAAGTCCTGGAGTCGCGCGCCGGCGGGCAGGCCCCGGCCGTCGTCGGTCACGTGGAGCACGACCGCGCCGTCCCCCACCTCGACCCGGACCTCGACCCGGCGCGCCGCGGCATGACGGGCCACGTTGGCCAGCGCTTCCTGGAGCGCCCGGAACAGCGCCACCTCGGCCCCCTCCGACAGCGGCGGCAGGGCCGCGGGCGCCTCGAACTGGATGTCCAGGTCGCGGGCGCCGAATTCGCGCACCAGGGCGCGCAGCGCGGGCACCAGGCCCAGCTCGTCCAGCAGGGACGGGCGGAGGTGGTCCGTCACGTTGCGGATGCTGCGCATGCCGGCGTCGATCAGCTCGAGGGAGCGATCGAGCCGGGGGGCCGCATCGGCGGCGGCGCGCTCGCGCAGGAGCCCCAGCTCGAGCTTCACCGCCGTGAAGACCTGGGCCGTCTCGTCGTGCAGCTCCCGGGACAGCCGGCGGCGCTCGTCTTCGTGCTGCCGGATCATCCGGGCGGCGAGCCGCTCGAGCTCCGCGGTCCGGGTTTCCAGCCGGCGGTCGAGATCGGCATTCTCGAGGGCCGCGCCGACCTGCCGGCCCAGGGCCACGAGAATCCGGCTGTCGAGCGCCGCGAAGGGATCGCGGGCGTCGCCCACGATCACCAGGGCGCCGGCGACGGCGTCGCCCCGGAGTACCGGCAAGGCTGCGGCATACGCCGAGCCCGGGCGCCCGTCTCCGGCCACGACGCCCCGCTCGTGCGCCAACTCCGGGCGTCCGGACCCCAGGGTCCGTCGAATAGCGTCGGCCGCCGGTCCCCAGGCTTCGCGCCCGGGCCAGTCCGCGCATACCCCGATGCCGTGCGTGTACCGGCCGGCATCGGCCCGAAACATGGCGCTGCCCCGGACACCGGCCAGCGTCAGCGTGCTCTCCAGCAGGGGTGTCACGATCTCGTGCTCGGTCCCGCCCCGCTGCAGCTGGCCCGACAGGGCAGACAACGCCTCCACGCCGCGCTCCAGGTCTTCGAGCACCAGCAGCAGGGTACCGGCGCCCATCGCCAGCACGAAGAGCAGGTCGAGATAGTATCCCCACGGATTCCAGGCGCCGCGGGCCCGCAGGAACGGGTAGTCGAAATGGTGGAGGCCCCAGAGAAACAGGGCGGCGGCCAGGGACGCGGCGGCCACCGACCGCACGCGACGGTGGTAGCGCAGGAACGCCCAGCCGGTCCACATCGTCGCGACGCTGAGGAACGCCACCGCCGGGGCAGCCGCGAGCAGGAAGTTGTCCATCCGGTAGATGGCCACGTACGACCACAGCGGGGGGAACAGCACCAGCAGCAGGTATCGCCGCCGCCACCCCAGCTGCTGCGAGAACACCAGCGCGGCCCACAGCAGCGCGAGCGCGGTCCAGCCGGTCACCACCTGGTGCCAGTAGAGCCACATCCGGTTCCGGCTCAGCAGGAAGATGATGATCGCTCCGAGCCGCACGACGTAGAGCAGCCAGGTGAGCGCGAACCAGCCGAAGTAGGGCTTGCGGTAGCGGCGGTACAGGAACGCGAACAGGCCGGCCAGCCCCAGCGTCACGCCGGCCTGGAGAAAGGCGGCGGCCAGCTCGAGCGTGGAAGGAGTGGGAACGTCGGGTTCCATCACCGTGCAAACAACGTCGGAGGGCCGGGCGATGCAACGCCGACGGGCCCCATCGCCCTTGCGCGCCCGGGGCCGCCCGGCTAGAACACGCGCCATGATCGTCCAATCCCGGCGCGCCCATCGCACGGCCGCCGCGGCCGCCGCCCTCGCGCTCTGCGCCTGCGGCCCGCGCTACGACCTCGTCATCCGGCACGGCACCATCTACGACGGCTCGGGAGGGCCGCCGGTAACGGGCGATCTGGCCATCAACGGGGACACCATCGCCGCCGTCGGCGGCGACCTCGGCTCCGCCCGAGGCCGCGTGGAGATCGACGCTACCGGCCGGGCCGTGAGTCCCGGCTTCATCAACATGCTCAGCTGGGCGACGGAGAGCCTGATCGAGGACGGCAAATCCCAGAGTGACATCCGCCAGGGCGTCACGCTCGAGGTGTTCGGCGAGGGATGGTCCATGGGGCCCCTCACCGACTCGATGAAGGCCGAGGTGGTGCGGCAGCAGGGCGACATCAAGTTCGATGTCGCCTGGACCACACTGGGCGAGTACCTCGACCACCTCACCACGCGGGGAATAGCACCCAACGTCGCGTCCTTCGTGGGCGCCACCACCGTGCGCATCCACGAGATCGGCTACGCCGACCGGCCGCCTACGCCCGACGAGCTGGATCGCATGCAGGGGCTGGTGCGGCAGGCCATGGCGGAGGGAGCGCTGGGCGTGGGCTCGTCACTCATCTACGCGCCGGCGTTCTACGCCCGCACGCCCGAGCTGGTGGCGCTGGCCCGGGCCGCGGCCGAGTCGGGCGGCATGTACATCTCGCACATGCGGAGTGAAGGAAACCGCCTGCTCGAAGCGGTGGAGGAGCTGATCACTATCGCGCGGGAAGCGGACATACCGGCCGAGATCTACCACTTGAAGGCGGCCGGGCGCGCCAATTGGCCCAAGATGGACAGCGTGATCGCGCTGGTCGACGTCGCGCGGGCGTCCGGGCTCCACGTCACGGCCGACATGTACACCTATCCCGCGGGCGCTACCGGGCTCGATGCCGCCATGCCGCCGTGGGTCCAGGAGGGCGGGCACGACGCCTGGGTCGCCCGGCTGCGCGATCCGGCCATCCGCCGGCGGGTCGCCCGCGAGATGCGGACCTCCACGGACGCGTGGGAGAACCTGTACCTGGCCGCCGGCACGCCGGAGAACGTGCTGCTCGTCGAGTTCAAGGAGGACTCCCTCAAGTACCTGACCGGCCGGACCCTCGCCGCGGTGGCGGCGGCGCGGGGCACGTCGCCCGAAGAGGCCGCCATGGATCTGGTGGTGGCCGACGACAGCCGGGTGGGCACGGTGTATTTCCTCATGTCCGAGGAGAACATCGCGAAGCAGATCGCGCTACCGTGGGTGAGCTTCGGGTCGGACGCCGGCTCGCTGGCCCCGGAAGGCGTCTTCCTCAAGTCCAATCCTCACCCGCGGGCCTACGGCAACGTGGCGCGGCTCCTGGGCAAGTACGTCCGCGACGAGCAGGTCCTTCCGCTGGCCGAAGCCGTCCGCCGGCTCACCCTGCTCCCGGCCGAGAACCTGAAGCTCCGGGGTCGCGGGGCCCTGCGGCCGGGGTATTTCGCCGACGTCGTGGTCTTCGACCCGGCCGCCGTCCAGGATCACGCCACATTCGACCGGCCCCACCAGTACGCCACCGGTGTGACCCACGTATTCGTCAACGGGGTCCAAGTCTTGCGGGATGGTGAGCACACCGGCGCGCTGCCGGGCCGTGTGGTCCGAGGGCCCGGTTGGACCGGCGACACCGCCGCGGCGCACTGAGCGCCCGGAGAACCCACCAGGCAGGGGAGCCATGGCGCCCAAGTACGCGAAGCAGCGGAGCGGCAAGGAACGCCGCGCGAATCAGGAGCGGAAAACGGAGCGCCGCCGCCGGGCAGCTCCGGCCAAAATCGAACGCCGCTCCGGGAAGGAGCGGCGCGTCACGGACCGACGCAGCGGCCGCGACCGGCGGACCAGCTAGATGGCCAGGGGCAGAATCGAACTGCCGACACCGTGATTTTCAGTCACGTGCTCTACCAACTGAGCTACCTGGCCCGGGACGCATAATAGTCGGGGGGTTAGGAGGTTAGGAAGTAGCTCGTAGGTGACGGGTTAGACGGCTAGACGGATAGACGGCTAGCGGGGACCGGGGGAAAGGCGAAAGACGGCATTCCTGCACGATTCCACCTTCCGCCTTCGCCCGTCACCCGCTAGCCGTCTATCCGTCTAGCCGTCTACCCTGGTCGCTGTCTCCTGGCTCCTCGAGCCTAGCCAACTCCGGAGCGTCAGGGTACCGCGCCCGGATCCTCGCAATCACGTCCCGCGCCCGGGCCGGATCCTTCCGCACTGTCCGGTAGATCTCCTCCAGCCGGATGGCCGCCTGGAGGTGCACGCTGCGGGCGGCGTCGTGGGCCAAGTGGCTTTCCAGCAGGCGGATCGTGTCGTCCAAGGTCGGGCGGGTATCGGGCGGCGGCCCCTCGCTCACGCCCTCGGTCAGGACGCGCGTGATCCAGTCCGCCGCCGGTCCCAGCACGCGATCCCACAACACGTCCCACGCCGTCCAGATGATGCCCAGGGCTCCGGCCGCAGCCAGGAGGCGCGGCGCTCCCAGCGCGAGCCCCAGCGCGCCGAACCCAACCGTGGCCACGGCCAGGACGGCGCGGACCACCACGGTCGGCTTTGGGTACTCGGGGCCTGGCGTCACGGGCTCTCCGCGGGTGCTCGCGGCGGCGGTACGAAGCGGTTATTTATGAGCCCGATGAGCGCGGCGCAACACGAGCGGACAGCGGGGAGCATTTGCGATTCGCGGTAGTGGGCGGCGGGTTCGCGGGGCTGACCTGCGCTCTCGAGCTGGCCGACGACGGCTCCGACGTCGTGCTGCTCGAGGCGGGCGACCGGTTCGGCGGTCAGGTACGCACCACGCGCGAGCGGGGCTTCCTCGTCGAGGAGGGAGCCGACGGCTTCGGTCCGGGCGACGAAGAGATCCGCGGGCTGATCGAGCAGCTGCGCCTCACGCCCGATCTGGTGGCACCTCAGCTCCTGCCCACCCTGGTGCTCGAACGGAAAAACGGGAAGCGGGCGCTGGGCTCCGCGGCCGCCGCGGGCAGGGCCGTCCCCCCCCTGACCCTCCGAGCCGGCATGGGCGCGTTGGCCCGCGCCATGACCCGGCGACTCGACGGACGGGTGGACATCCGCGTCGGCACCGCCGCCGTGGCGCTCTCCCGCTCCGCCGACGGCTGGACCGTGTACCCCGAGGCCGGACCGGCGATCACGGTAGACGGGCTGGTCGTGGCCGTGCCCCCGCGCGCTGCCGCGTGGTTGCTCCATCCCGTGTGCCCGGATGCGGCTCGCCCCCTCTCCAGCCTGAGCGTCCGGTCGCTGATCGTGGTCTCGCTGGGCTACCGGCGGCAGGACGTGGGGCACCCGCTGGACGCGGCGGGATTCGTGGTCCCCCGGATCCGGGGTGAAGAGGGGCTGGAGGTATGCACCTTCGTCACCTCCACGTTCAGCGGGCGATCGCCCAGTGACGCCGTCCTCCTCCGGGCCCAGCTCCGGCCTGCCCGCGGCGAGTTGGCGGGCACCACCGACGACGGCTGGGTCGAGACCGCCCACGGCATGCTCTCGCCGGTGCTGGGGCTGCGCCAGCGACCCACGCTCGCGTGGGTGGCGCGGTGGACCGACGCGCTGCCGCTGATCAACGACGCCCATTGCACCGGCGTGACTGCGGCCCGGGTGGCGTTGCGGCGTGCCGGCTGGGCCGAGTTGGCCGGCGCCGCCTACGATACCCCCGGGCTGGACGGCGCCATTCGCTCCGGACGGGACGCGGCGCGCCGGCTCACCGCGAGATGACGAACGCCGCGGCCACGTTTCCCAACCTCACCGTGGTCGGCCATCCGCTGGTCCAGCACAAGCTCACCCGCCTCCGCGACCGCACCACCGGGACCCGCGATTTCAAGGCGCTGGTCAGCGAAATCTCGATGCTGATGGCGTATGAGGCGACGCAGGACCTGGCGCTGGAAAACGTCCCGGTCCAAACGCCGCTCGAGGGAACGACGGGGCGGCACCTCGCGGGCAAGAAGCTGGCGCTCGTTCCCATCCTGCGGGCGGGCCTGGGAATGGTGGACGGCATCACCCAGCTCGTGCCCCACGCCCGCGTGGGACACATCGGCTTGTACCGGGACCACGACACACTCCAGCCCGTGGACTACTACTTCAAGATTCCGGGGAGCGGCGAGGACCGGCTGTTTCTGGTGCTCGACCCCATGCTGGCGACCGGCGGCTCCGCCTGCCAGGCGGTGACGGCGCTCAAGCACGCCGGGGCGACGCGCATCCGGTTCGTGTGCCTGGTGGCGGCACCGGAGGGCGTGCGCCGGATGCTGACCCAGCACGCCGACGTCCCGGTCTTCGCGGCGGCGCTGGATCGCGGCCTCGATGCCCGCGGATACATCCTGCCCGGCCTCGGCGACGCCGGGGACCGCCTGTTCGGCACCACCTGATGGACCCCATGTGCGAGTATGACGTCGTGATCTTCAAGCTGGCCGGCCGGGCCCGTCCCGACGAGGAGAGCCTGGCCGACCTGCTCAACGAGCGCGCGCGCGCCGGCTGGCGGTTCCACAGCGTCACGCCGCTCGGATCCACCCGCATGATCGTCGTGTTCGACCGGGAATCCGCCTAGTCCTTCGAGAGTGTCCGCATGACCGATTCGCGCGGCGAAGTGCTCGGCACCCGCCGGGTGTACCAGGGCCGTCTGCTCCAGGTGGATCTCGACCGGGTGCGCACCCCCAACGGGACCGAGCTGGACCTGGAGATGATCCGCCATCCCGGGGCGGCCGCGGTCGTCCCCCTGCTGTCCGACGCCGCTTCGGCCGATCCGGTGGTCCTGCTCATTCACCAATACCGCTACGCGGCGCGTGGACTGGTGTGGGAGGTTCCGGCCGGCGTGCTCGAACCCGGCGAAAGCCCGCTGGACTGCGCCCGGCGGGAGCTGCTCGAGGAAACCGGCGCGGTGGCCGACCGGATCGAGCCGCTCACCACGGTTTACACCACCCCAGGGTTTACCGATGAGCGGATCCACCTGTTCCTGGCCACCGGGGTCCGTGCCGGCACCGCCGCACCCCGGCCCGACGAGCTCATCGAAGTGCATCCCCAGCCCTTCTCGCGCGTCTTAGAGATGATACGGGACGGGCAAATCGTCGATGCCAAGAGCATCGTGGCCCTCCTATTCCTGGCAGGCTACCGGCTCAAAATGTGACCGCGACTGTCCACATAGTGGGACAGGAATGGAACTAATCCGGGGCACCTGCCGTTATGATGGGATTCAAGGGCAACACGCTTTCCGGTAAGGACTTGTAGGTGATCGAGCCGCCCGGTCGCGTGGGGGGTCCATGCCGGGTATGGATGTTGCCCTCAGCAGCGTTAGCATGCTGGTTGAGACAGGGTCCCCCAAAGCCGGACCCAGGGAGCTGCCATGACCGCGACATCTACCACCCCGGTCGGGTCCGGCCGGCCCGGAACCGCGACCGAATCGGACTCGGAAGTCGTCGCCGCCTACCTGGCCGGCGACCGCCGGGCCTTCGACCTGCTGGTAGACCGTTACCAGCGCCGCCTGCTCAACTTTGTATACCGGACAATCGGCGACCGGGAACGCGGCGAGGACCTGGTGCAGGAAGTGTTCATCCGGGTGCACCGGCATTTGCACCGGTTCGATCAGAGCAAGAAGTTCTCGACCTGGATCTACACCATCGCGTCCAACCTCGCGAAGAACGAGCTGCGGAACCGGAGCCGGAACCCTCTGGTGCTGTTTCAGACCATCCGGAAGGACCAGGACGGCGACCAGCGCCCGCTGCAGTTCGAGGACGCCCATTCCCGGCCCGACGATCTCTTCCGCAAGCGGCACCTGCGGGAGTTGGTGGGCTGGGCCGTGGCCCAGCTCCCGGAGCACCACCGCATCGTGTTCGTGCTGCGGGAACTCGAAGGCAAGACCTACGAGGAAATCGCCGAGATCACGGACTGCAACCTGGGCACCGTGAAAAGCCGGTTGAACCGGGCGCGGGCGCGGTTCGCGCACATCATCGCCCCGTGGGTGGACTGAGAGACACGACGGGATGACGGGATGACGGGATGCCGCCCGGCGGGATCCCGTCATCCCGTCGTTTTCCCACCCCCCCTGGAACATCCTCCCCCTGGCTCGGTAGTATCAGCCCGGCTACCCACATACCCGACAATGGACTGCGGCGAATTCCTTCGCGGACTTTCGGATTTCCGGGACGGCCTGGTGAGAGACCGGACGGCGGCGGCCCGCTTTGAAGCCCATCAGCGGGGCTGCCCGCGTTGCGCTCGGCTCCTGGTGGCCCTGGATCTGGGCCTGGACACGCTGCGCGACCGGGACGAGCCGGAGCCGTCGGCGGGCTTCCGGCTGACCCTGGACCGCCGGCTGCGGGCCGAGGTCGCCATTGGTGACCCGGTCATGCCCACCCACGCGGGCCTGGCGGCGGCCTTTCTGATGGCGGCCGCCGTGGGACTGCTTTTCTATGAAGGGCTGGCCCGGCGGGGCCCGGCCGGACCGGCCGCGAGCGCCTCCGCGACCGCCACCTTCCCCGAACCGGTCCCGACGCTGCCTCCGCTGCAGGACGTCACCCTCCCCGCCTTCACCAATACCAACCTGGAGTACCACGGCCAGCAGCAGCCTCTGGGCGCGTTCGCCGGCCTGACGTACTGAGCCCAAGTCACTTTCACCGGCCCCCCGTGGCGGATAACTTCCGCCTGGGAGGGTCGCTGCGGCGTTCCATGGGCGTGATTCCGCTCGACAAGGCGTCCGCCGCGCTGCGGCGGGGTGAGGTCGCGGAGGTCTACTACCTCACCGGCGTCGAGGAGGTCTTGAAGGACGACCTCATCGGCGCGGTGTCGCGGACCGTGCTGGACCCGGCGGCTCGGGATTTCAACCTCGACGTCCGCGCCGCGGCCGACCTCGATGGCGAAGCGCTGCATGCGCTGGTGGAGACCCCTCCCATGCTCGCCGCGCGACGCGTGGTGGTGGTGCGGGGGATCGACCAATGGCGCAAGACCGCCAAAGTGTGGGAGGTTCTCTATCGCTACCTCGAGCACCCGTCACCCACCACCGTGCTGATCCTCACGCAGGCCGGCGACGACTCCCCCGACCCGCGCATCACCGCGGCCGCGGCGCACCTGGTCCTGAATGGGCTCACGCCGGATCAGGTGGCCCGGTGGCTCGCGCGCCGCGCAGAAACCGCCGGGGTGGAGATCGACCCCGAGGCGGCGGAGCATCTCCGGGCTTCAGTCGGCGGAGATCTGGGGCAGCTGGCGGTCGAGCTGGAGAAGCTGGCCGCCGCCACGACCGGCCGCATTACGGTGGCCGACGTCACCCGGCTGGTCGGGGTTCGTCGGGGTGAGACGGTCCACGACTGGGTGGACGCCGTTCTGGCCCGGGACACCCGGCGCGCGGTCGAGCTGCTGGACGTGGTGCTGGAACGATCGGGCGGCACCGGCGTGCAGCTCCTGATGACGCTGGGGACCGCGCTGGTGGGCGCCCGCCTCGCCCGCGCCCTGGCCGACGGCGGGGTCGCCTGGGGCCGGCTGCCGGCGGAGCTGAAGCAGCGCCTTCGGGCGGCTCGGCCGCCCAAGCTGCGCGACTGGGACGTCGAGTGTGCCGCGTGGTCCGCGGCGGCCCGGCGCTGGAACGCCGACGAGCTGGACGGGGCCCTCGCCGCGGCGGCCACGGCCGACCGGAGTCTCAAGTCCACCACCGTGAGCGACGAGCGCGGGATCCTGGTATCGATGCTCCTCGCCCTGCCCGCCACCCGGGCGGCCGCATGAGACGCGCCGCCGGATGGCTGGTGCTGAGCCTGCTGGTGCCCGGCGGGGTGGCGGCCCAGACGTTCACCGACTCGGGGCTGGCGCTGGCGGTTCGTCTCGTGTCCGAGGGGCAAGGCGACTCCGCCCGGGCGCTGGTCCGGGCGCGGCTGGCGGCGCTCCCGCGCACCGATTCGCTCTACGCCGAGGCGCTGTTCGCCGCCGGCACCGTGGCGGAGCACTTGGACAGCGCGTTGTCGGCGTACCGGCGGGTGAGCATCGAGTACGGGCAGTCTCCCTGGGCGGACGACGCCCTGCTCCGCGTCGCCCAGCTCAGTTTCGCCGCGCGCGATCTCGGCACCGTGCGGCGATCCACCGATCGCATTCTGATGGACTATCCCTTCAGCAACGTGCGGGCGGCGGCGGCATACTGGGCGGCGCGGGTCCGCCTGGAAGAGGGGCAGGTGGCGGAGGCCTGCCCCTATCTCCAGCAGGCCGCCGACTCGGCGGGCGCCGACATCGAGCTGGCCAACCGGGCGCGCTACTACCTGCAGCGCTGCCGCGCCGCGACGCCACCCCCGGCCGACACGGCCGCCGCCGCCGGCACGCCGCGCCTGGTGTACGCGGTACAGGCCGCGGCGGTCGGCAGCGCGGCGGCGGCGGACGAGGCGATGCGCCGGCTGGCCGACGCGGGCTACAAGACCCGGGTGGTGCGCGAGGACGGACTGTTCAAGGTCCGGGTGGGCGAGTTCACCACCCGTCCCCAGGCCCAGGCCCTCCAGGCGGAGCTCAGGACCAAGTTCGGCGGCCAGCCGTTCGTGGTCGAGGAGCGGCGGTGACCCGGAGGGCGGCCGGCGCCGGAACCGACACCCCGCTGATGCAGCAGTACCGCGAGATCAAGAGCCGGCACACCGACGCCGTGCTGTTCTTCCGGATGGGCGACTTCTACGAAATGTTCTTCGATGACGCCCGCCTCGCGGCTCGGGAGCTGGGGCTCACGCTCACCGCGCGCAACAACGGCGGCGCGGCCGACGTGCCCCTGGCCGGCGTCCCGGTGAAGGCCGCTGCCGACTACGTCCGCCGGCTCGTGGCCCGCGGCCACCGCGTGGCCATCTGCGAACAGGTGGAAGACCCCCGGCTCGCCAAAGGCGTGGTGCGGCGCGAGGTCATCGAGACCGTGACGCCGGGCGCGGTGCTGGCCGATGACCTGCTGGAAGGGACGGGGAACAACTTCCTCGTGGCCGCGATGCCGGGCGATCCCGTGGGGCTCGCCGCGCTGGACATCTCCACCGGCGATTTCGTGATCGAGACCGCGCCCGCCGCGGACCTGCCCGCGGCGCTGGCGCGCTACGCGCCCCGCGAGATCGTGGTGCCGTCCGACGCGGCCGCGCGGCTGGCCCTGCCGCCCGGGGCGGTGGTCACCGCCCGGGAGGACGGGGAGTTCGACGCCGCCCTGGGGACGGCGGAGCTCACCCGCCGGTTCGGACTGGCCCACCTGGGCGGCCTCGACATCACCGAGGCCGAGCGCCCGGCCCTGGCCGCCGCCTCCGCGCTGCTCCATTACGTGCGCGACCTGCAGCCCGGCGGCCTGCCGCAGCTGGCGCGACCCGTGGTTCGCCGCGCGGGCGCCACCATGCTGCTGGACGAAATGACCCGCCGGAATCTCGAGCTGGTCGAGTCTCTCCGCCCCGGTGACCGCGAGACCACGCTGCTGGAGGTGATCGACCGCACCGTGACCCCGATGGGCACCCGCCTGCTCCGACAATGGCTGCTGGCGCCGCTCCGGGACCTCGCGGCGATCGGGGCGCGGCACGACGCGGTTCAGGTCCTGACCGACGACGCCCGCGGCCGGGACCGGCTGCGCGACGCGCTGGACGGGGTGCGGGACCTCGAACGGCTGGCGGGCCGGGCCGCGAACCGCCGGGCCTCGCCCCGCGACCTCGGAGCCCTGCGCGACTCGCTCCAACGGCTGCCCGACGTCTCGAGCGCGCTGGGCGGTCTCTCCGGCCGCGACCGGAGCGCGGCCCTGGAGGACGTCGCCCAGGGGTTCGACCTGCTGGCCGACCTCGCCGAGCGGCTGGGTGGCGCGCTGGTGCCGCGACCGCCGGCCGTGCTGGGCGAAGGCGAGACCATCCGTCCGGGGGTGGATGGGGCGCTCGACAAGCAGCGTGACCTGCGCGACGGCGGCAAGGAGTTCATCGCCGGCCTGCAGGCCCGCGAGCGGGAACGAACCGGCATCGGCTCGCTCAAGGTCGGCTACAACCGGGTGTTCGGCTATTACCTGGAGGTGAGCAAGGCCAACCGGCGCTCGATCCCCCCGGACTACGAGCGCCGCCAGACGCTCACCGGCGCCGAACGCTACGTGACGCCCGAGCTCAAGGAATACGAAGCCCGGGTCCTAGGGGCGGAAGAGCAGGCCCTGGTCCGGGAACGCGAGCTGTTCGAGGCGCTGTGCGACGCGGTGCGCGAGCGGCTGGCCCGGGTGCAGCGGGTCGCCCGGGACCTCGCGGCGCTCGACGTGTTCGCCTCGTTCGCCGAGGCGGCCGCGCGCGAACGGTACGTCCGGCCCACGATGACCGACGAGCCGGTGCTCGACCTCCGGGGCTCGCGCCATCCGGTGGTGGAGCGCCGTCTCCCCCGCGGCACCTTCATCCCCAACGACGTCCGGCTGGACGAGGGCCAGCGGGTCATTCTGCTCACCGGCCCAAACATGGCGGGGAAGTCCACCGTCCTGCGACAGATCGGGCTCGCGGTCGTGCTGGCGCAGTGCGGCGCGTTCGTGCCGGCCGACGCTGCCACGCTGGGCCTGGTGGACCGGGTGTTCACCCGCGTGGGCGCCAGCGACAACCTGGGCCTGGGTCACTCGACCTTCATGGTCGAAATGAGCGAGACCAGCGCCATCCTGAGCGCGGCCACCGGGCGGAGCCTGGTCCTGCTCGACGAGATCGGCCGCGGGACCGCGACGTACGACGGGGTGGCGATCGCCTGGGCCGTGACCGAGCACCTGCACGACCGGGTGGGCTGCGCCACCGTGTTCGCCACCCACTATCACGAGCTGACTCAGCTCACCGAAGAGCTGGCCCACGCCCGGAACTTCAACGTGGCGGTCCAGGAGTCGGGGAACACCATCGCGTTCCTCTACCGCCTGGAGCCGGGCGGGGCCGACCGGTCGTACGGCATCCACGTGGGGCAGCTGGCCGGCCTGCCCGGGCCGGTGGTACGGCGCGCCACCGAAATCCTCGCGATGCTGGAAGCCGGCCATCACGTGGCCGGACGGCTTCCGCCGCCCGCGCCCGACGCTCGGCAGCTCACCCTGTTCGAGCCGGCCCACGCCGTGCTCCAGGAGCTCCAGGCGCTCGATACTGATCGGCTGACCCCGCTCGAAGCCCTGACCCGGCTCGCCGCGCTCAAGCGGCGGGCGGAGGAATCCTGATGAGACCGGAACCCGTCCTCTGCCTGCTGGCCCTGGCGGCGGCCTGCGGCGGCGGCGACTCGGCCGACGCGCGGCGCGGCGGCGGCGCGCGGGGGTTCGACCCGCCGGTGCTCACCAACCCCGAGATTCCCGTGCGCTATCCGCCCCAGCTGTTCGCCCAGCGGACCGAGGGGACGGTCGTGCTCCGGTTGTTCGTGGATGAGCGGGGCCGGGTCGTGGTGGATTCCACCCGCATCATGGAACGGAGCGGCCACGACGCGCTCGATTCCGCCGCCCTCGCCGCCGTGCCTGCCATGCGGTTCGCGCCGGCCCGCCGGGACGGCGCCGCCGTCGCCACGGCGTTTTTGCAGCCGGTGCATTTCCGCCATCCGGAAGGCGCCGGGACCGGAGGGTCGTGAGCGTGCCCCCCCATCCGAAACCCTACGCCAACGTCCTCGAGACCATCGGGTGGACGCCCCTCATCCGGCTGAACGGGGTGGCGGCGGGCATCCGCACGCCGGTGTACGGCAAGGCCGAGTTCTTCAACCCGGGCGGGTCGGTGAAGGACCGTATCGGCCTGGTCATCATCGAGGACGCCGAGCGGAGGGGCGAGCTCAAGCCGGGCGGGACCATCGTGGAAGGCACCTCGGGCAACACCGGCGTGGGGCTCGCGCTCGCCGCCGCGATCAAGGGCTATCGCTGCATCTTCACGATGCCGGACAAGATGTCGAGCGAGAAGGTGCGGCTCCTCAAGGCCTTCGGCGCCGAAGTGATCATCACCCCCACCGCCGTGCCCCCGGACCATCCCGACAACTACGTGATGAAGGCCAAGCAGATCACCAAGGACACGCCGGGCGCGGTGCTCGCCAACCAGTTCTACAACCAGGCCAACGTGGACGCCCACTACCGGTCCACGGGACCCGAGCTGTGGGCCCAGACCGACGGCCGGATCACCCATCTGGTGGGTGGGGCGGGGACCGGCGGGACGCTGAGCGGCGCCGGCCGGTTCCTCAAGGAGAAGAACCGGGCGGTCCGCGTGGCTTGCGGCGATCCGGACGGCTCGATCTACGCCGAGTACGCGCGCAGCCACACCAAGGGCGCGGGGCGCCCTTACAAGGTCGAGGGGATCGGCGGCGACAAGATCCCCGACACGCTCCATTTCGACGTGGTAGACGAGTTCCGCACGGTGAGCGACCGCGACGCGTTTCACATGGCGCGCCGCCTGACCCGCGAGGAAGGGCTCTTCGTGGGCGGCTCCACCGGGCTCGCCGTGTGCGTGGCGCTGGACCTGGCCCGCGAAGCCGACGATCCGCGGGCGTGCGTGGTCGCGATTCTGGCGGACACGGGCGAGCGGTACCTCTCCAAGGTCTACAACGACGAGTGGCTCCGCGAGCACCAGCTGGTCCAGGCCGACCGCATCACCGCGCGCGCGCTGCTCGCCGCCAAGCCCGCCGGCGCGCCGCCCCTGGTCACCGTCGAGGCGTCGCACACCGCGCGCCAGGCGCTGAACCTGATGAGCACGTACAATGTCTCGCAGCTGCCGGTCATGTCGGGGAAAGACTGCGTGGGCGCGATTTCCGAGGGATCGCTGATGGCCCGGGCCATCGGCGACCCGGCGTCGCTCGAGCGGCCGGTGCGGGAGCAGCTCGAGGCGCCCTACCCCGTGATCGAGGCCGAGCTGCCGCTCGAACGGCTCTCGCCCCTATTGTCGCGCGAAACTCCGGCGGTCCTGGTGCGGGCCAACGGCGACCTGGTGGGCATCCTCACCCGCTATGACGTGCTCCACCACATCCAGGGCGTGCGGTGAGCCACTACCTGCTGTCGGCCGAAGCCGCGTTCTCCGCCGCCCATACCCTGGCGGGCGTGGACCAATGCTCGCAGATGCACGGCCACAACTGGCGGGTGCGGGTCACCGTCCGGGTAGGGGCGGACCGGCTCGACGGGCAGGGCATGGGTGTGGACTTCCGCGACCTGGAACGCCTGACCCGGGACGCCGTGAGTGACTTCGAGCACCGCTATCTGAACGAGCTGCCGCCGTTCGCCGCCCACGCCCCCTCCGCCGAGACCATCGCGCGGGTGGTCGGCGAACGAGTCACGCAACGGCTGGCCGGCCACCCGTCCGGCGCGGCGGTCACCCAGGTCGAGCTCTGGGAAATGCCCCAGTACAAAGTGGTCTACCGGCCCTGATGCGGATCGCGGTCCTGACGGGCGGATCGACGCCCGAGCGCGAGGTCGCCTTCGCCGGCGCCGCCCAGGTGGTGGCCGCGCTGCGCCAGCTGGGCCACGAGGTGACCACGGTGGATACGACCGCCGGCCCGCTGTCGGCGAATGACGAGGCCCGGCTGCTGGTGTCAGCCGTCGGCCGGGAGCCTCCGGCCGAAGACGAGCTGAGCCGGCTGCGGGATCTGGAGCTGGGCCCGGCGCTGGTGACGCTCCCCGCCGTGCGCGACGCGGACCTGGTCTTTCCGGTGCTCCACGGGGAACAGGGAGAGGGCGGGGCCCTCCAGGGGCTGCTCGAGCTGGCCGGGGTGCCCTACGCCGGGAGCGGCCCGCTGGGCAGCGCGCTGGCCATGGACAAGGACATCGCCAAGCACCTGTTCCGCGCCGCGTCCGTCCCCACTCCCGATTGGCGCATG
>Ga0214473_10003546_pt1 | contig 18901 bp, 18 predicted proteins | sample RVTome_7_FD_203509 | JGI IMG/M metagenome (GOLD analysis project Ga0214473, IMG submission 203509) | Soil microbial communities from uranium-contaminated site in the Upper Colorado River Basin, Wyoming, United States - RVT98D197 | ecosystem: Environmental > Terrestrial > Soil > Contaminated >... | reverse complement strand
ATCTTCGACTTTTTGAGTCACGCCGTCATAAATCCTAAAACCAGCTTCATTGCTTGCGTTATCGGTAAAATTCCACCTAATAGACGTTGTTGATAAAGCGCTCGCCGAACCAATCGTAGGAGCGGCCGGAGCCGTCATTGTTGAACCGGAATCTGATATATAAGCAGTGTTTTCTACATCTTCGCTATTAACCGAATATATGTAGTAGGTATGACTGCCGGTTGTCGTGTCGTCAAATGACGTGCCGGTCGAGTTATAGACCAAGGTGCCGCTTCCGCTAACTCCATCACGGTAAACATTGTATTTGCTTACGCTTGATGATGGAGCTGTCCAGCTAATATTTATCTTAGTAGCATAGGTTCCGTCCGTGGCAACCGGCAAGGTTGCCGCCTCGGCTAGAGTTACTTTATTAGCCGAAGTGACATATGAATTTTCTTGACTATCGCCGTTTCTTGTTTTGGCGCTAAAGGAATAGCTTGTGTTAGGTGTTAACACAGAGAATGTTTGAGAGTTTGTCTGCAACCAGCTTCCCTCAGTTGAGTCCTTCTTAAATCTGATACCTGAAGTTGCGCTGCCCAGGTTTGAGAGCGTGCCTGTGGCACTTATAGTTATTGAGTCGGTTGCCACTGTGTCAAAACTAATGCCTGCCGGACTTTGGATCAAAGTATAGGCAATCATATCAGCACTGGCAGAGCTTTCGCCGGAGCCGTTGTAGGCTTTTGCCTGTCTTGTATATTGCGTATTAGCGCTTAAACTACCTTCATCTATATAAGTAAGATTAGCGGTGGCAACCTCGACCTTTTGAGTAACGCCGTCATAAATCCTAAAACCAGTTTCATTAGAAGCAGTATCGGTAAAGTTCCATCTTATTGTTGTCGTATTTTGGGCACTCGGTGTCCCGGCCGTCGGAGCAGATGGCCCTGTTGAAGTCAAACCCGAATCAGAGATATATGAGCTATTCTCGACTCCCGTGGATTCGGAATTTACCGAGTAAATATAATAAGTGTGGGTACCGGTTGTCGTATCGTCAAAGCTAGTACCGGTTGAATCGTATACCAATGTTCCTACTCCGCTAACTCCATCCTTATAAACATGGTAGTGGTTGGCGGTTGCCGATGCCGTCCAGGAAACGTTTATCTTGTCGGGATAAGCGCCATCGGTTGCTACGGGCAAAGTCGGCGGATCGGATAAAGTATACCTTGAAACACTTGCATAGCTGGCATTCTCGACATCGTTGCTATTAACTCCATAAATTCTGTAAGTGTATTGAGTATTGGCCGTTAAGCCGGATTGGCTGGTCGATGTTCCCGTTGAGTTATAGATATTAGATGCATAGCTGTCTGATGATGATTTTACGTGATAATGGTCTTGAGCTCCACCGGTAGTCCAGCTTATCGGATTTATCGAGCTTGCCGAAGCGGCCGTTGCCGAAGGCGAAACCGGCACATTAGCTAAGGTTACAGCGCTCACATTTGAGGTATAGCCGCTGTTATTATTTTCGTTATCATAAGCTCTGACTCTGTACCAGTATTTGGTACTGGCGCTTCTTCCGCTATCCGTATAAGAGTTAGTTGCCGATGTATCTATTTGGGCAAAGGTGCCGGGAACTCCACCGCTATCCGGAGCTCTTTCTATCTTGTATCCGGCCAGGCCACTGCCGCCCGTATCCGTCGAAGCTGTCCATGATAAAGGCACGGTACTGGTGGTAACCGTTCCCACGGCCAGACTTGTCGGATCTGATGGCGTCGTCGTATCGTAAAAATAGGTAACGCTCCAATCGGAGAGAGTTGAAGTGCTGGTTACATTACCGCTTAAATTGGCCCTTAATTTTATCGATGTCTCATTGTTTGAAATAACGCTGCTAAGGTCTGTTCCACTTGTCACATTTGTAGCTAAAACGGCGCTGTCGCTGGCTCTTAATACGTCAACCGTCAAAGCCGTTCCCGCCAGAGTGGTTTTCGTAAAAGTCAGACTTCCCCAGTCATAGAAACCGGTTACAGGCCCTATGGTTGCTGAAGCCAGGGTTCCCGATGAAACATAAGCATAGGTTTCGGTACCGGCCGAGGTCGATGGCTCAGTGGCTACGTATTTACGAACAAGAAAATCATCGATGTAGACTATACCGCCACCAACATGGGTGAAACCTACCTTAAGCGGTGTTTCAGTGGAGTATGTAGAATCATACAATGTCGAGTAGTTGGTACCATCGGTGCTTATTTGGGTAGTAGCGCCGCCTGAGGCTTTCAGTATTTGCCTTACATAGTATTGCGTATTAAGGCTGAAATCTCCCGTTCCGGCCCGGTACGTACCGTCTTCATAAATGTGCATATTAGAATCAGTTGCGGTAAGCCAGGATTTTGTACCATCGTCATAGTAAGAATACTCTCTATTATAGAAATATTGAGCGTAAATAAAACTACCGTAGTATAAGGTGGCGGTGGTGTCTTTCCATAAAAGCATCGTGAGATCGTAATAATCCTCATACAAGCCGGCATAGTCACCCGTGTGAAATAAATTTGCTCCCGTTGATCTGTACTTTGTCTGGGCGATTAAATTTGCCCGGCTGAAGTTAGAAGCTGAATACATACCGGTTTGCGTCCAGTCCCCTGTTCCATTGTTTACTATCAATTGGTTGTTTTGGCTTATATTGCTGCCTGTATCAACCTCAGTCCACTTGCTGCTGTTTATCGTTGTTCCCGTGAAATCATCAAAGAACTCAAAGGTGTTCGTGCCGTTACTGGAGCTTGTAGCGCTTGAGTTGCCGTAGAACATATACACATTGTTATTGCTCCCGGTCTTAAACCAAACAACGGCACTTGAGCTGTCGGTCTTACTCTCAATCCAGTAGGAAAGCTCAGTGCCAGCCGTAGCGTCATAAAAGCGGATATCGTCAAAATCGGCTTGCATATCGGCATCGTAAGTGACTGTTATTTTCGTTTGAAAATTGGCCTGAAAATTCGTTATTGTTATAGGCTTTCTTCTGCTCCATCTGCCGCCGCCGGCATTCGACAAGGCCGAGAAGTATTTCAAAATAACATCGGCGTTCGAATTAGCCGGCTGGGTTTCGGTGTAAGTACCGTCGCTTCCGGTAAAAGTTGTCTGGCTCCAACTCGAGCTGTCGGCATAGGCCGTTTGAGCCTTTAATAACTCTTGCATGGTTATCTGGAGAGGTATGATTATGCCGTTTAAAGCCAACGAAAAGATGAGTATAACGGCTACTGTTTGTTCAGATAGCACTCTTATAATAAACTTCCAAAACCGGATATTCATATAACCTGCCAAAAGTTGTTTGTATTTATTGCTATTTATATATATCGGTAAGCTATAAAAAAACTGTAATTTTAGCGCCGGTTTATTCGGCCTTACCAGCTATTAGTAGAGGATAGCATACAGCTTATTGACCAACAATTGAGCCAAGGTGCTCTTCGTGATCTGGCCGGTGGTTTCAGCTTTGTCTTTACTGATTATTGAAAAAGTTGCAGAGTCAGCACCAGGCGACTCTTCGCTATTAGCAATAATTAAATCGAGATTTTTTTCTTGAAGCTTTTGATAGGCGTTTTCAAGAAGGTTTTCGGTTTCCAAGGCAAAGCCGACAAGTATTTGGCCATTGCTTTTCTTTTGTCCGAGTTCGGCAAGAATGTCGGGAGTTCTTTCCAATTGTAATTCAAAGCTATTTTTATTTTTCTTAAGCTTTTGGCTGGACATTTCAACCGGCCGGTAGTCGGCAACGGCAGCAGCCATTATAACGATATCGGCCCATCCAAAATGCTTTAATACTGCTTTACGCATCTGTTCGGCGGTTTCGATTCTGGTGGTTGAGATGTCATTAGCCGAAATTTCAATTGGGCCACTGATAAGTTTTACTTCCGCTCCTTTAGCAGCAAAAGCTTTAGCAATTTCAAAACCCATCTTGCCGCTGCTTTTATTAGAGATATAACGTACAGGATCAATATATTCGCGGGTAGGTCCGGCAGTAATTAAAACATTCGGCATTATAGCAAGTTTTGGCAAGTTTTCACGATTTGCGGTAAGTTGGCCAGGCGGCCGATTCCTTCTTCACCACAAGCCAAAACTCCTTTGCCCGGATCAATAAGGTGCGCGCCCTGCTCCCGCAATTTAGCTACATTTCCTTGAGTCATTTCGTTAAGCCACATTCTTTCATTCATAGCCGGAGCGATTACAAGCGGACAAGCCCTGGCCAAGACAATCGTTTCCAATAAATCCGAAGCAAAGCCGTGCGCAATATGGGCAATAAAATCGGCAGTTGCCGGCGCAATAAGAATAAGGTCGGCGTTTTTAGCCAGCTCGAGATAGCGGAAATATCCAGGAGCACTTTTATTGATATGAGAAGGAATTTCAATGCAGCTAACAGCCTCTAAGGCTCGAGGACCGACAAAATTAGCGGCAGCTTCTGTCAGAACGGGATGAACTTGAACCCCGATTTTAACAAAACGTCTGACTATCTCGGGAGCTTTGTAAGCAGCAACAGAACCAGTCACACCTAAAATAATTGTTTTTTTAGAGTTCATGGTTGCCTAAGCAGGTAATTTGTCTTCTTCTGTAATCTCTATCTTGTCCTCGAGAATTTCTCTTAAGGCAATAGAAATCGGCTTTCCTTGAATGACTTCTTCTAGTTCTACCTGGGGCGGAACTACGTGGGGAATTTCATTTCTTTTTACAGAGTTTAAATAATCATTGATTTGCCGGGCCCGTTTGGCCGCCACAATTACTAAGCCGTATTTACTTCCAACTTTTTTCAACAAATCTTTCACCTCGTATCTAATCATTTTCTCTCTCTTTTTCGATAATGCCGGCCAGTTCTTCAGCGGCCTGCTCAACATCATCGTTAATTATAGCATATTTGTATTTGAATTCTTGAGCCAGTTCCGCTTCGGCATCTTTAAGTCTGCGCTCAATAACTTCAACCGGCTCCGTTGCCCTCTCCCTTAGTCTTTGCTCTAAAGCTTTCAACGAAGGTGGCTTGATGAAGATTAAGACCGCTTCGTTTCTTTTATCTTTCACTTGAAAAGCGCCCTGCGGGTCTATTTCCAGAATTACGTCAAAACCGGCCGCATTTTTTTGTTCCACTTCTTGCTTTAAAGTGCCGTAACTAAAACCGTGGACCCTCGCAAATTCAAGAAAGTCACCTTGCTTCACTCTTTGCTTAAACTCCTCAGGGCTAAGGAAATAATAATCTTTTCCGTCTATCTCCCCGGCTCTAGATTTTCTGGTTGTAGCCGAGACAGATAAGCTAAGATTCTTTTCCCTTGCTAAGAGTTTTTTAACTAAAGTTCCTTTTCCTGAACCCGAGGGTCCTGATATTACAAATATTCTTTTTGAATTGGTAGGGCTAATCGCTTACTGAAGCTCCTCTAGCAAGTTTTCGCGTTGCTTTGAACCCAGACCTTGGATGCGGCGGCTTTCATCAATGCCGATCTTGCTCATTAATTTTTGAGCGCGCACTTTGCCAACACCGGGTAAGGACTGCAAAAGAGCGCTGATTTTCATCTTAGCGACAATAGGATTACTTGTGTCGTTAAGAACTTGGCCCAAGCTCTTTTGCCCAGCTTTGATTTGTTTCTTTAACTGGGCCCTTTTTTGCCTTGTCTCTACGGCCTTTTGTAAAGCCGCCCTTCTCTCTGCATCTGTTAATTGTGGTAAAGCCATGTAAATACCTCCTTATGGGCTTTTTTCTTAATACAAGGAAACGATACCCAATAAACCTAAAGCTTGTCAATGATTTTCATTAAAAAGTTGTTTAAGAGCTGCTGCTGGTTGTTCCTGATTGGTTATGGCCCGGCCAATTACCAGGTAGTCGGCTCCTTTCTTAATAGCCGTAGAAGGAGTTATCATCCGCTTTTGGTCATCTTGGCCTTGTTGCTCAGGCAAACGAATACCCGGTGTTACCATGAGGAAGGGTGGGGGAAATTCCTGTCTTAACGAGGGCAGGTCTTGGCCTGAACAAACAATTCCCGCACAACCGCTTTCATAAACCAGCCGCGCCAGCTCCGGCACCAGTGCCCTAATATCTTTGCCGAAACCCATCTGCTTTACAGCCGCCTCATCGAGACTCGTAAGAACAGTTACCCCGAGCACTTTTATTTGAGAGTGAACATCTTTAGCAGCATCTATTGCAGCTTTAAGCATTTGAGCCCCGCCAAGCGCGTGGACGGTTATCATGTCCGGTTTTAATTTAGCGATTACCGCAACCGCTCTGGAAACGGTATTGGGAATATCATGAAGTTTTAAATCTAAAAACACCTTAAGGCCACGCGTCTTGAGTTCTTTTATGAGGTCGTTTCCTTCGGAAAGATAAAGTTCATAGCCAACTTTGTAAAAATCAATTTGGGGGGATAGTTGACCTATGAGAGAGAGGGCTTCCTGTTTATTATTTACATCCAGAGCGATTATTATTTTGTTTTTAAACTGCCACATAACTTATCTAGAGAAAGATTATTTTTGGCAAGATAAGCGCTCATTCCTTCAATGATATTTATCATCGCTTGCGGATTGTTGAACGTAGCCGTTCCAACCGCAACGGCTTTGGCGCCGGCTATAATAAACTCGAGAGCATCATCCGTGGTAAAAATCCCGCCCATTCCGATAACCGGGATGTCAACACTTTGGCTTACTTGGTGAACCATCCTTAAAGCTACCGGCTTTATTGCCGGACCGCTTAATCCCCCGTAAATATTGGCAAGCTTAGGCCGTCTGGTCTGGGCATCAATAGCCATAGCCAGAATAGTATTAATAAGCGACACGGCATCGGCTCCGGCCAACTCAGCCTGCTTAGCGATTTGGACAATATCGGTAACATTTGGGGACAGTTTGGCAATTACTGTTTTAGACGTTTTTTTCTTAACGGAAGCTATCACCTGGGCGGCCATTTTGGGGTCGGAGCCGAAAGACAGACCGCCTTTTTTAATATTCGGGCAACTGATATTGACTTCGATTGCATCAACACCAAGCTCTTTATCCAAGATAGAGGCCACTTTTGTATATTCCTCAACCGTCTGGCCGATTATATTCACGATTACTTTGACATCCAAGGCTTGCAATAGAGGCAAATCTTCCTCGATAAATGCCTTTACGCCTTTATTCTGCAAACCCACAGAGTTGATTAAGCCGCTGGCAGTTTCGGCCATCCTGGGATAAGAATTACCTTGCCAGGGTTCCATGCTTAATCCTTTGGTGGTAACTGCTCCCAAAAGACTGATATTAACCAGTTGGCCATACTCATCGCTGTTGCCGAAAGTACCGGCAGCGGCAATAACGGGGTTCTTTAATTGAATTCCGGCAACATCAACATTTAAGTTCATTATTCTTCTATCTCTTCCTTTTCGTCTTTCTTGGCCTTAGCTCTTCTGTAGCCTTTTTCGTCATGAATTCTGGTCGTCGGCTTAATCTGCCAAGTTTTTCGCACTTTTTTAGGCTTGACCTTTATCTTCTTGCGCTCTTTTTCCATCCCACACAATGTCCTTGCTATCAAAAACAGGACCATCCTTGCATACCCTGGCCAATCCGTATTTAGTTTGGCAAACACAGCTAAGACAAGCGCCTACTCCGCAAGCCATAAATTTTTCCAGACAAACATAAGCTTTTACTTTATTTTTTGAAGCTATTTGACTGACTTTTTTAAGCATCGGTTCAGGCCCGCAAGCATATACCGCATCGGTTCCGGCTTTGAGTTCTTTCTCAAGTAAATCGGTGACCATGCCTTTTTGCCCTACTGAGCCGTCATTGGTTGAAATTTGAGAGCCACTCCAGCTAATAACCGCTTTAGCATCCTCGAAGCCCAATAAAACTTTGGGCTTGACATGCTCTTTCGAGAAGCGCTTGTTAAGCAATTTCAAAGAAGCGACGCCCATTCCCCCGCCAACTAATAGCGGAGAGCTGCTTTCCATCGGAAAACCGTGTCCCAGGGGGCCGATAACATATAAGAATTGACCGGGCCTGTACGTCGTCAAACGGTTAGTGCCTTGGCCGACAACTTTGAAAAGAATGCTGAAAGTGTCGCGGTGAGTATCATAAACGCTGAAAGGGCGCCTTAAAACCGAGCGGGGGCCAATATTAACATGCACAAACTGTCCAGGCCTGGATTTTGAGGCTATAACGGCATTTTCAAAGACCATAAGATAAACGTCTTTGGTGAGCTGTCTTTTTTCAATTATCTGACATTTTCCTTCTATCATATCTTTACCTTGTGATAATCCTGTAAAGGCTTAACTTTTTGGGAGTAATCCCGTAATGCCTTTATACCGGTTATTGCTGCTTTGGCTGCCGCTATAGTTGTTATGCAAGGTATATTATATGCTAAAGCGGCCGTTCGTATATAGTACCCGTCAGTCCTTGGCCCTTTACCAAAGGGCGTATTGATAACCAGCTGGATATGGCCCTCTTTTATCAAATCAACAACATTCGGAGAGCCCTCTTGGACCTTAAGAACCTGCTTTATCTTCGCTCCGTTGGTTTGAATATTTTGGGCCGTACCCTTAGTCGTAAATATATCAAATCCCAAATTTATTAATAATTTTGCCAGCTCAGCGCCCCAATGTTTATCCTTGTCCGCCAAACTTATAAAACAATTGCCTTTTGTCGGCAATGAAGCGCCGGCGGCGGCCTGGGCCTTGGCAAAAGCCCGTCCGAAATCGACATCGATGCCCATAACCTCGCCGGTTGATTTCATTTCCGGCCCTAAAACGGCGTCTACCTCTGGAAAACGGGCAAAAGGCAAAACAACCTCTTTTACCGAATAATAACTTATAGCTTCAATCGGCTTAAGATCAAATTCCTTTAATTTCCGTCCGACCATTACCTTGGTTGCCAATTTTGCTAAAGAGTTACCGGTGGCTTTGCTGGCATATGGAACTGTACGGCTGGCTCTCGGATTTACTTCCAGAACGTAAATATCGCCGTTCTTGACCGCATATTGGATATTTATCAGTCCCTTTACCTCTAAAGCCTTGGCGAGCTGAACAGTATATTCTTTTATTATCTGCAAGTGATTTTTCGTTAAACTATAAGGCGGAATGGAGCAGCTGCTGTCGCCCGAATGAATACCGGCTTCTTCGATATGCTCCATAATGGCGCCGACAAAAACTTCCTCGCCATCGCAGATAGCGTCAACATCGACTTCGATTGCGCCTTCGAGAAATTTGTCTATCAATACCGGATGCTTGGGAGATGCTTTTACCGCCGACTTCATGTAACCCTCAAGCGATTCTTCATTGTAGACGATTTCCATCGCCCGCCCTCCGAGCACATAGCTAGGTCTGACCAGAACCGGATAGCCGATTTTCCTGGCAACCACTAAAGCTTCTTTGAAAGAGGTTGCCGTTCCACCCGGAGCTTGATTAATAGATAACGCAGAAAGCAGCTTGGTGAAGCGCTCCCTGTCCTCCGCTAAATCTATAGAATTTGGAGAGGTCCCGATAATCTTAACCCCCGCTTGCTCCAATGCTAAAGCCATCTTAAGCGGAGTTTGGCCGCCGAACTGGATAATTACACCATCAGGCTTTTCGGCTTCGACGATGTTCATAACATCTTCGAAGGTCAAGGGCTCGAAATAGAGCCGGTCGGAAGTATCATAATCGGTGCTCACCGTTTCCGGGTTGCAATTGACCATTATCGTTTCAAAGCCTTCTTCCCTCAAAGCAAAGGAAGAGTGGACGCAACAATAATCAAACTCTATACCTTGCCCTATGCGGTTCGGGCCGCTGCCCAGTATCATTATTTTCGGCTTCGAGCTAAGCCGCACTTCACTTTCCTGCTCATAGGTCGAGTAGTAATAAGGAGTATATGCTTCAAACTCGGCTGCGCAAGTATCGACCGTCTTGAATACCGGTTCTATGTTGTTTTTCTTCCTTAATTCTCTTATTTGCGCTTCGCTTTGGTTGGTAAGGTAGCCTATTTGGTAATCGGAAAAACCACACTCTTTGGCTTTAGGTATAAGCTCAAGTAGAGCCTTAGGGCTTGCCTCTTTTATCTCTTTTTTTACATCTAGGATTTGCCCGATTTGATTTAAGAACCAAGGGTCGATTTTATTAAGCTCATATATTTCTTTGACACTAAAACCCTGCTCCAGAGCCTGGGCGATGTAGAATATACGGTTAATGCTCGGCTTGATAAGCATTTCTTTGGTAATTTTAACGTCTGCTTCAGCACCGTCGGCTCCTAAGCCATAACGGTCATTTTCCAGCGACCTTAAAGCCTTTTGCAGAGCCTCTTTGAAAGTGCGGCCGATAGACATGGCCTCGCCCACCGATTTCATTTGCGTAGTGAGCGTATCGTCAGCCTCGGCAAATTTCTCGAAAGCCCACCGGGGCGTTTTTACGACAACATAATCAATCGTCGGCTCAAAACAAGCCGGCGTTTTCTTAGTGATGTCATTGGGAATTTCATCCAAGGTATAGCCAACAGCCAGTTTGGCAGCTATTTTGGCTATCGGAAAACCGGTTGCCTTTGAAGCCAGAGCTGAACTCCGGCTAACCCGCGGATTCATCTCGATAACTACCAGCTCTCCGTCATCGGGATTTACGGCAAACTGGATATTACTGCCGCCGGTCTCAACCCCTATTTTGCGCATGATATCGATCGACGCGTTCCTGAGAATCTGGTATTCCTTGTCGGTTAGAGTTTGGGCCGGAGCGACGGTTATACTGTCGCCGGTATGAACACCCATGGGGTCGAAGTTTTCTATAGGGCAAACAATCACCACGTTATCATTTTTATCTCTCATTACTTCAAGCTCGTATTCCTTCCAGCCGATAACCGATTTCTCAATCAGTATTTCGCTGACAGGGCTAAGCATTAAACCGCCGGCCGCCATTTTCTCGAACTCCGCGGCATCAAAAGCAATACCGCCGCCTGTTCCGCCAAGCGTAAAGCTGGGCCTGATTACAACCGGAAAGCCTAAATTTTCAGCAATTGATTTGGCTTCGGAGAGGTTGTGGGCAAAACCGCTCGCCGGCACTTTAAGACCGATTTCGCCCATTGCCTTTTTGAACAGATTTCTGTCTTCGGCTTTTTTTATGCAATCAACGGTAGCACCGATAAGCTGGACCGAGTAATGCTCGAGGACACCGGCATCAGCTACGGCCATAGCGCTATTCAGGCCGGTTTGGCCTCCGATAGTCGGAAGCAGAGCATCCGGGCGTTCTTGTCTTATTATTTTCGTTAGATAGTCGGCGGTAATCGGCTCAATGTAGGTGCGGTCGGCAAATTCCGGGTCAGTCATAATAGTAGCCGGATTGGAGTTAATGAGGACAACTTCAAAGCCTTCCTGCTTGAGGACTTTGCAGGCCTGGGTGCCGGAATAATCGAACTCGCATGCTTGCCCGATTATTATGGGCCCGGAACCTACTATGAGAATTTTTTTTATATCAGTACGTTTAGGCACTAGCGCCCCGTTCCTTTCATCAGCTCAACAAAATCGTTAAATAAGTATCGGGAATCGTGGGGGCCGGGCGAGCTTTCGGGGTGATATTGAACCGAAAAAGCCTTAAGTTCGGGCGCACTAAGCCCCTCCACGGTTTCATCATTTAAATTTATGTGTGTAATATACGAGGGGTGGTCTTTTAAACCCCGAGGCGTCATTTGCCAATCTTCACTGGCTTTTACGGCAAAGCCGTGGTTTTGGGAAGTTATTTCCACCTTGCCTGTTGTTAAATTCTTTACCGGCTGGTTAGCGCCGCGGTGGCCAAATTTGAGTTTGTAGGTCTCAGCTCCCAGGGCCAGTGCTAAGATTTGGTGACCTAAGCATATTCCGAAAATGGGTAACTTTCCGAGTAAATTGCGAACATTTTCTATGGCATACTCTACTGCCGCTGGATCCCCGGGACCGTTTGATAAAAAGAGTCCGTCAAAACCTCCTTTTAGTACTTCCTGGTTGCTAGTAGAAGCTGGTAAAACTGTTAAGCTACAGCCAACAGCTTTTAAACAATTTAAAATATTAGTTTTAACTCCAAAGTCATAAACAGCTACATTAAAAGCCGAGGGGTGGCGCGGACCCCGAGGCAACTTCTTTAAATCAAATGGAGCTCGAATCGTAACTTCTTTAACGAGGTCGCGGCCAACCAAAGAGGGCCATTCCTGCACTTTTTTCAGCAGTGATTCAGGATTAAGGTCCTTTGTCGAAATAGCGCCTCTCATCGCTCCGGCTGTGCGAATATGTTTAACCAGCGCCCTGGTGTCTATGCCCTCGATGGCCACTGTATTATTCTTCTTTAAGTAATCAATCAAAGAACCTTCCGAACGCCAATTACTATACACAGCCGATGCTTCCTTTACGATAAGGCCGCTGGCATATACTCGGGCGCTCTCAACATCGGCGGAATTTATCCCGTAATTGCCGATGTGCGGGTAGGTCATAGTTATTATTTGCTCATGATAAGACGGATCGGTAAGTATTTCCTGATAACCGCTCATCGAGGTGTTAAAAACAACTTCGCCGAAAGCCAAGCCTTCGGCTCCGAATGAAGAGCCTTTAAAAAAGCGTCCGTCCTCCAACATTAATAGGCAAGGCTTATTCAACTATCTTCCCGTCCCTGAAAACGATACGGCCATCTTTTATTACGTACTCAAGCTTTCCGTTAAGTTCGGCTCCATCAAACGGCGTGTTATTGCTTTTCGAGTAAAAATTAGAACTGTCAACTTTAACATGAGCCTTAGGGTCGAATATGGTTATGTCGGCCGGCTTCCCCTCAGTTAAGACCCCGGCATTTAGGTCAAAAATTCTGGCCGGATTGGCCGTGATTTTCCCAATAAGCTTGAGCAGCCCAATCTCTTTTTCAAAGTGGGTAAATACCAGGTTAAAAAGCGTCTCCAGCCCGATGACTCCAAAAGCGGCGTAATCGAATTCCGTTTCTTTTTCATGCTGTGCGTGAGGTGCATGGTCGCTGGCTATGCAATCAATCGTGTCATCCTTTAAGCCTTTAAGGAGGGCTTCTTTGTCACTCTTGCCTCTTAAAGGCGGTTTAACTTTAAAATTAGTATCATAGCCGGACAGATGACTGTCATCCAAAAGCAGGTGGTGGGGAGTTACCTCACAGGTAACAGGTAATTTTTCTTTCTTGGCTCTGCGTACCAGTTCGACTGAGCCGGCTGTTGAGAGATGCATGAAGTGAACCCTTCCACCCGTTAACCTTGCGAGTTCTATATCCCTATAAATAACCGCTTCTTCAGCTATGGCCGGAATTCCTTTTAGGCCCAACTTTGTAGCCATTAATCCTTCATTTACCTGGCCGCCGTTTGCCAAATCACCTTCTTCGGCATGTACTAAAACCGGTTTATGAACCAAAGTGGAATACTCAAGAGCCCGTCTCATAACCTGGCCGTTATCAATACTTTGTCCGTCGTCGGAAAAGGCAACAGCTCCCGCCTCGGCCAAGTGAAACATCTCGCTTAGTTGTTCTCCTAAGCTGCCCTTAGTTAAAGCCGCCACCGGATAAATGCCGGCTAAGTTTACCGCCGCTTGTTTTTCGTTAATAAAATCTATCAGCGACGGATTATCGATAACCGGCTTAGTGTTAGGCATGCATAGCAAAGAAGTTATTCCTCCGGCGATAGCCGCCTTACTTGCACTCTCAATCGTTTCTTTGTATTCAAACCCAGGCTCCCTTAAATGAACATGAGTATCAATAAGGCCGGGACAGACCACAAGTCCATCAGCCTCGATAATCTTTTCGGCAGCTACATTTATTTTCTGATTCAACTGCTTGATCACTCCATCCTCAACCAGCAAGTCGGCTTTTTTATCGATTTTATTAGCCGGATCAACAATCCGTCCGCCTTTAATTAATAATTTGGCCATCAGCTACTGCCTCCTACCAGCAAATACAAAACGGCCATTCTTACAGCCAAACCGCTTGTTACTTGCTCCTCGATATAGCTGCGGGCTAGGTCGGCCACGGTCGAACTTATCTCGACTCCCCGGTTAATGGGCCCCGGGTGCATTACAATAGCCTCGGGCTTTAGTTTTTTGACCTTATCAGCATCGAGGCCGAAAAGCCGTCTGTATTCCCTGATTGAAGGAAAATGGTTTTCACTCGCCCGTTCGGCTTGAAGCCTTAATAAGTAAATTACGTCACTTTCTTCAAGAACCTCTTCTATTCCAAAAGCCACCTTGACCGGCAATTTTTCAACATCAACCGGTAATAATGTCGGTGGTGCAACAACGCTAAGCTCAGCTCCCATTTTAGTCAGGCAAAATATGTTGGAGCGGGCCACCCGCGAATGAAGGATATCGCCTACTATGGCTATTTTTAAGCCATTAATTTTTCCAAATTTCTTTTTGATGGTATAAGCGTCAAGTAAAGCCTGGGTCGGATGCTCATGACAGCCATCACCGGCATTTATAACACTGGCGTCTGTTTGCTTGCTTAAGAACTCGGCGGCGCCCGAAGCGCTATGACGCAAGATTATGGCATCTACGCGATAGGCTTGAAGCGTTTTGGCGGCGTCTTTCAAGCTCTCGCCTTTTTTAAAAGAGCTCGCATCCTTGCTGATGGATAAGGTGTCGGCGCTGAGCCTCTTGGCGGCCAGTTCGAAGGAAGTCTTGGTGCGGGTGCTCGGCTCTAAAAACAAAGTAACTATTGTCTTGCCTCGCAAGGTGGGCACTTTCTTGATATCTCTTTTTGATATCTCTTCAAGCGACTCCGCTGTTTGCAAGATGTATTCAATCTCATCGGCGCTTAGATGTTCAATTCCTAAAAGATGTTTTTGCTTAAGTTCCATCAGCCTCAACAAGAGTTACCTGGTCAGTACCGGCCTCTTCGGCCAGCTCAACGCTGACTCTTTGTTTAATAGCCGTAGGAATATTTTTGCCGATATAATCCGGGCGGATAGGCAACTGCCGGTGTCCTCTGTCAACTAAAACCGCCAATTGAATAGAGGCCGGCCGGCCGAGATCCATCAAGGCGTCCATGGCCGCTCTTATTGTGCGGCCGGTATACAGGACATCGTCAACCAAAACGATATTTTTACCGGTTAAGTCAAAATCAATTTCGGTTTTCTTTAATACCGGCTGGGGATTGGTGCTTATATCGTCACGGTAAAGACTGATATCGAGAGCGCCTACCGGTGTTTTTGCCGATTCAATGCCGGCGATGTTTTCAGACAAGCGTTTGGCCAAAAAATAACCGCGGCTTTGAATGCCGACAATCACGACATCGGCCGCGCCTCTGTTGTGCTCAAGAATTTCATGAGCGATTCTAGTCAGCGCTCTTTTAAGTTGGTCTTTGTCTAATAAAACTGAAACCGGTTTACTCATAATAAAAAGCCTCCTTGAAAACCAAGAAGGCTTGTTTTTGTATTATTTTATTTATTTTGAAGACAATTAATCGTATATTTTTCATAAAATCCCTTGCTAGTCTCTCCGGACTTAGCTTAAAGGCCTTTAACAATATAACTTGGATTATTTAGATTGTCAATTCAAATTAGCCGAATTTGTAGGAGACGCCGCTGCCGCCTCTGGGAAACCGCCAGTCGATGTTGTCGTAAGGACAAGCAACATAGCAAGCCCCGTCTTCCAGGCAGCGCTCGTAACTAACGATAATTTTCTGCTCTTCCTCGCTGAAGAAATAAACCCGCGCCGGACAAACATAAGTACAGGGCCTATCCTGCTCTTTGCATTTATCCCGGCAAACCGCTTGGTCTTTTATTTTTATATGGACTTCTTCGTCCGGTTTTACGCTTACCGTAAATAGCAAATCATCCAAGTTCATTTAAAAACCCTCCAAAGATTAAAAGCGTCTTTTATTACTTTACGGCGGCTGCGCTTTTTGTACAGATTCTTGATTATCTTTTTTTGTTTTTCCTTTTTTGTTTGACCGTTAACCGTCAACATCTCTTTGGCCGAGGAAGTAAGCCAGTCAAGATACAGATCCGTTGTCGGCTGGTTTCCCTCAAAATACGCTAGAGCGTCTTTATACTTGTGCAAATCTTTAACGACTAAGCTATCGAATAATTTCTGGCGGTAACTTGCTAAGCCGCTTTTCGAGAAATCATTTTTCGATGCCGCCTCTACGATAGTCTCCGCCGCCAGCTTACCGCTTATCATAGCCAGGTTCGAACCCTCGCCATGGATAGCATTTACGAGGCCCAGAGTATCGCCGACCAGCAATATTCCATCATCATATAATTGCCCGATGCCGTTATAACCGCCTTCGGGAATCATGTGAGCGGCATATTCGCGGACAACGCCATCCTTGATAAGAGGACTTATTGAAGGATGCTCTTTAAGACGCTCGATCAACTCGTAAGGCTTTATTTTTTGTTTGACGAAATCGGCAATTATGGCGCCCATGCCGAGAGATATAGTATTTTTATTCGTATAAAGAAAACCCGTTCCGACCATACCTTCCGTTATATCGCCAAGCATCTCGATGGAAATTCCTTCTTCTTTGCCGACATTAAAACGCTCATTTATCTTTTCCTCCGGCAGAAAAAGAATTTGCTTAACGCTTAAGGCTACTTTTTTAGGGTCAAGCGGAGCACACAAACCGGTTTTAAGTGCCAGGAGCGGGTTGCCTCCTTCGGCTAACACAATCACCTTAGCCCTTAAATCACCGTCAGGCCTGTCGGTTTTAATCCCGACAAAGGCCGAGCCCTCTTTTACTAAGTCAGTGACTGTTGTTTTTGGAATTACATAAACGCCGGCTTCGTCGACTTTGTCGGCAAACCACTTGTCAAACTTAGCCCTTAACACACTAAAACTGTTGTAGGGCTCTCGGCTGAAATCTTTATCCCGAAAGGCAAATTTCAGAGTGGACGACGATTTCATCATCCAGATCTGTTTTTCAACTATCGGCCGCTCAAGAGGAGCTTCTTTATAAAAATCAGGTATGATATCGCAAGTTGGACGGCTGTATAATACGCCGCCCATCAAATTCTTTGAGCCGGGAAAATCGCCCTTCTCAACCAAGCAAACTTTTAAGTTATTCTTTGCCAGTATATAGGCAGCCGCAGAACCGGCCGGACCGGCGCCTATAACTATACAATCAAAATCTTCTTTAGGCATTTTTGTTTTTTCTCTTTTTTATTTCCTCGATTAAGGGAAGCACGATATCATTTAAATCCGCAACTATTCCGAGATCGGCCAGACCGAAAATCGGTGCATTCTTATCAATGTTCACGGAAATTATATAATCCGAAAATTGCATGCCAACCAAGTGCTGAATAGCCCCGCTGACACCCAATGTCATATATACTTTCGGCCTAACTGTCTTGCCCGTTTGGCCAACCTGGTCTTTGTGATCCATCAAGCCGATATCAACCGCTCCCCTGGAGCCCCCCAGATGAGCATTTATCAATTTTGCCAACTCTTTCACCTTATCGAGATTCTTAGGGTTAGCCACTCCGCGACCCGCCGTAACTATTACGTCCGCATAAGCTAAATCAGCTTCATCGTCGGTTGACTTTGTAGGAATAAAGTCAATGACTTTTAAATTGATATCTTCTTCTTTGAGGGCACATTCCTTGGTAATTATCTTGCCCTTTCGTTTATTATCAGGCTCGGGGATGGGCATTACCCTGGGACGCACTGTTGCCATTTGTGTGGCTTCACTCTTGGGACACCAGATTGTAGCCATAATATTTCCGCCGTAAGCCGGCCTGGTTTGCAAAAGCTTTTTAGTTTCCGGATCAATATCCAGCCCCGTACAATCGGCCGTTAAACCGCTTTTCATTTCGGTAGCCACTGCTGCCGCCAAGTCACGGCCCTGAATGGTCGCCCCTAAAAGCAAAATCTGCGGGCTATGTTCTTTGACTAATTCGCTAAGAGTTTTATAGTATGGCTCGTTGCGGTAGTCCTTTAGGATTTCGCTGTCGACCAAATAAACATTATCGGCCCCGTAACTGATAACCTCTTGGGCCAAGTGACTTACGTTGTGCCCAAGAACTACAGCGCTGGTTTCTACGCCTAAATCAGCAGCAAGCTCTTTAGCCTTGCCTATCAATTCGTATGAAACCGGGTGCGCCGTGCCTTCAAATTGTTCTACAAAGGCCCAAACGCCTGCTTTTTTATCCATCCTTATATAACTTCCCTTTCTTCGAGTCTTTCTATTATCGCCTTGACTGCCTCTTTAGGGCTCACATCAAGCACATCGCCGCCTTTTCTGGGCTCGGGAGCAAAAATCTTTTTAACCATGGTAGGTGAGCCTTTTAAGCCGATAACGCTCTTGTCGATTTTTAAATCCTCATTACTCCAGATAAGCGGCTCATATTTGGCCGTCTTTATCATCTGGCTCAAAGGCGACCTTCTTATTCTGAAAGAGCTTTCTTCAAGAATCGTTAAAACCGCCGGAACGTTGCCCTTTACCACCTGTTGGCCGTTTTCAAGATGTCTGGTTACCGTTATCTCCTTCGAATTGGGATTAAAATCATTTATTTTAGAAACATATGTCAGCTGCAAGTAATCCAGGCGTCTGGCTAAGCCCGGCCCGACTTGGGCAGTATCACCGTCGATTGTTTGCTTGCCGCAAAACACCAAATCAACCGGCCCGATTTCTTTAGAGATTTTCTTAATACCCTCCGAGATGATTAAAGCCGTAGCCAGAGTATCCGAGCCGCCAAAAAACCGGTCAGACAACAAAATGGCTCTGTCGCAACCGAACGAAATGGCTTCCTTGAGGCTTTTGGTGGCCTGCGGAGGACCCATGGATAATAAGGTAACCTCCAGGTCTGTCTTGTCCTTTAGCTGCAAAGCAGCTTCGATGGCAAATAAGTCGTATGGATTTATAACCGAGGGAACGCCCGTGCGGATAATAGTGCCCGTTTCAGGATTGACACTTACTTGAGTCGTATCTGGAACTTGTTTAATACAAACTACTGCTTGCATATCAATAACCTGTGCTAAATATCTAAGTGATGTATTTTGACATAAATATTAACGTATTGTAAAGCA
>Ga0214473_10003545_pt1 | contig 18903 bp, 18 predicted proteins | sample RVTome_7_FD_203509 | JGI IMG/M metagenome (GOLD analysis project Ga0214473, IMG submission 203509) | Soil microbial communities from uranium-contaminated site in the Upper Colorado River Basin, Wyoming, United States - RVT98D197 | ecosystem: Environmental > Terrestrial > Soil > Contaminated >... | reverse complement strand
AGCGCGGCGCGGTCGCACGCGGGGTCGTCGAGCGCGCGGGCAATGCCCGCTACCCACGCGTCGTAGGCCGCCGTGGTGGCGGCGGGCAGGTCCACCTGGCGGAGGGGCAGGAAGGCCATGGAGCTCCTGTGCAACCTGGAACGAACGCCGCGCGTAGGGATGCGGGCGCACAGTAGAGGGTGGGCCGGGTAGTGTCAACGAGGGACCGCGGCGCGCGTGCCGCGGGGCTGATCCACATGCGGAGGCGGAGCCATGGCGGAGATGCACGACATCATGCGTGAGCGGCTGTGGAGGAAGCTCGAGGCGCTGCCGGACGAGCAACTCTACGAAGCGCTGGACTTCATCGAGTTCCTGGAGGTGAAGTACGCGCCGGAGCGGGCCGCACGTCCGGGCGGGCTGCAGGGCTTCGCGGAACGCCTCGAGGACGGGCTGCGCGCGCGCTCCGTGGCGCCCCGGGTCATCCGCGGCACGGTGGGCCTCATGGGCGTGGCGCAGAAGGCCATGCGGGCCGTCAACGACGTGGGCACCGCGTTCATGGGTGAAGCGCCGGCGGGCACACGTCCGCCGCCCAGGAGGGACTCCGCCCCGGGCGGCAGGACAGCCCGGGAGGCCGCGCCACCGGCCGCTCGGCCAGAGGAGGGCGAGCGGCCGGGGGACGTGGCGTGAGCCCGGGCGCCACCCTCCAGCGGGAGCACGCCCACGTCCTGGCTTAGGGCCGGTTCGCGCGCCCCCAAGCTCGGCCTCCCGGCCGGTACGCTGGTTTACACCGGCAAGCGCACGGGCCGGCCCGTACGCATCGAAGTCATCACGTACGGCCCGGAGGGCCATGCCGAGCGCGTGGCGGAGCGGGTGGATGAGGCCATCGGCCTGCGGGTCCGCCCGGGCGTCACGTGGATCAACGTGGAAGGGCTCGAGGATACCGGCCTCGTGGAGCGGTTGGGGGACCACTTCCGCATCGATCCCCTGCTGCTCGAAGACCTGCTGCACGTGGGGCAGCGACCCAAGGTGGAGCTCAGGAACGAGTACCTGTTCCTGGTGCTGCGCATGTTCACTCCGGCCGACGGCAACGGAGAGGTGCGCTACGAGCAGGTGAGCATGGTGCTGGGCGGGGACTTCCTGCTCACCTTCCAGGAGGGTCAGGAGGGTGATGCCTTCGACGCCGTCCGCCGGCGGCTGCGGGAGGGTCGAGGCATCATCCGCGACCGCGGCGCCGACTACCTCATGTATGCGCTGGTGGACACCATCGTGGACAATTACTTCCTGGTGCTGGCGGGTCTTTCCGATCGCCTCGAGGAAGTGGAGGACCACATCCTGGAATCCGCCCAGACCCCCGCCATGGTGAGCGCGCTCCACCGACTGAGGCGGGAGAATATCATCCTCCGCAAGGCCGTGTGGCCCGTGCGGGAGATGATCGCGACGCTGCTGAGGGGGGATTCACCGCTCGTGCACGAGGCCACGCGGCCCTATCTGCGCGACGTGCAGGATCACGCCATGGAGGTGGTGGAAACGGTGGAGACGCTGCGCGATCTCACCCAGAGTTTGACGGAGGTCCACCTCTCGCTGGTGAGCAACCGCATGAACGAGGTGATCAAGGTCCTGACCATCATCTCCACGATTTTCGTGCCCCTCACCTTCATCGTGGGCATCTACGGCATGAACTTCCGCTACATGCCCGAGCTGGCGCTCCCCTGGGCCTACCCGGCGGTGTGGGTGCTCATGGCGTTCGTGACCGTGGCGCTACTGACCTTCCTGCGGCGCCGAGGGTGGCTCTGAAGCCTGCGGTGGGATGAGGGCAGGCATGCGCCCCGGAGGGTGCGCGGGGACGCGGCTTGACACCCCATCGGGCACTGCCCTACCTTCCCGCATGGGAAGACGAATCCCACCACGACGGCCGCACCAGCCCGCTGGTCCAGGCGCCCCCCGGGGCGCTTCCGGACGGCGGGCTTCGCGCATATACCCCCTGCATCAGAGCCCATGACCCGACCCTCCCCTGCGGATCGATTCTTCGGTGACGCGCTCACCTTCGACGACGTGCTGCTCATGCCGCGGCACTCCACGGTGCACCCGAGTGACACGCGCGTCGACACGCCCCTGACCGCCACCATCCGGCTCTCCATACCGCTCGTCTCCGCCGCCATGGACACGGTCACCGAGAGTCGCATGGCCATCCAGATGGCCCGCGAGGGCGGCCTGGGCATCGTGCACAAGAACATGGCCATCGACCAGCAGGCCGCCGAGGTGGATCGGGTCAAGCGCTCGGAGAGCGGGATGATCCTGAACCCCATCACCCTGAAGGCCGGCGGCACGCTGCGCGACGCGCTCCGCCTCATGGAGCAGTATTCCATCAGCGGCGTGCCGATCGTGGACGAGGATGGCAGGCTGACGGGCATCATCACCAACCGGGACCTGCAGTTCGAGACGGCGATGGACCGCCCGCTGCGCGACGTCATGACGAGCGAGGGGTTGATCGTGACGCCGGTGGGTACGTCGCTGGATGAGGCCGAGCGCATCCTGCACCGGCACCGCATCGAGAAGCTCCCCGTGGTGGACGACGACGGCAAGCTGCGCGGGCTCATCACCGTCAAGGACATCTTCAAGCGGCGCCGCTACCCCAACGCCTGCAAGGACGAACACGGCCGTCTGCGCGTGGGCGCGGCCATCGGCACCGGGCAGCGTGACATGGAGCGCGCGGCCGCGCTGGTGGACGCTGGCGTGGACGTGCTGGTCATCGATACCGCGCACGGTCATTCGGAGGGCGTGCTCGGCGCGCTCTCGGGTACCCGGGAGAAGTTCCCGGAGACACAGATCATCGCCGGCAACGTGGGCACGGCGGAAGGCGCCGCGGCGCTCCTGGAGCGCGGGGCGGACGGCGTGAAGGTGGGCATCGGCCCCGGGAGCATCTGCACCACCCGCGTGGTGACCGGCGTGGGCGTGCCCCAGCTTACCGCCATCATGGAAGCGGTGCGCGGCGTGGAGGGGCGGATACCGGTCATCGCGGACGGCGGCATCCGCTACTCCGGCGACATCGTGAAGGCGCTGGCCGCCGGCGCCCACTCCGTCATGATGGGCTCGCTGCTGGCGGGCACCGAGGAGAGCCCCGGCGAGAGCTTCCTCCTGGAGGGACGGCGCTACAAGACCGTGCGCGGCATGGGCTCGCTCTCCGCCATGGAACAGGGCTCGGCCGACCGTTACTTCCAGGAAACGCAGACGGAGGCGCGCAAGTTCGTGCCGGAGGGCATCGAGGGGCGGGTGCCCTATAAGGGCCCGGCCTCGGATGTCATCTACCAGCTGGTGGGCGGGCTGCGTAGCGGCATGGGCTACTGCGGCGCGGCCGACCTCGAGACGCTCCGCACCGCCACACGCTTCCAGCGCATCACCGGCGGCGGCCTGCGCGAGTCCCATCCCCACGACGTGGCCATCACCCGGGAGGCGCCCAACTACCACCTGTAGGACCGCGCGGACGGGCTCCGGGGCCCCGTGAGGGAAGGGGCGAGGGGGCATGCTCCTTGCTCCCCTTCAGGGCGCGATCCCCACACCCAGCGAAAGAGCAGCCATGATCTCAAGGAAGGATATCCAGCGCCTCATCGTGCGAGGCCAGGATGATACCCAGGTCCTCTCCATCTACCTCGACATGTCCGTCACTTCCGAGAACAAGCGCACCCACCAGATCTTTCTGACCCAGCAACGCTCCCGCTTCGATGAACTGGACAGCGAGCGCGCCAGCCACCCCCGCGAGGCGGTGGGCCGGGCGCTGCAGGCCGTCCAGAGCTGGCTCGACGAGTCCTTCGAGGAGAGCAACAAGGGCGTGGCGCTCTTCGTCCCCCTGGATGGCGGTGAGTTGGAAGCGTTTCAGCTCCCCGTCCCCGTGGCCAACCGCTTCAAGATCGGCTCCCGTCCCCTGGTGGGACCGCTCGCCGAGATCCTGCGTGCCCATCGGCGCTACGGCATCGCGCTGGTCAGCGGTGAGAAGCTCCGCGTCATGAGCGTCTTCCTGGACCGCGTGCTGGATGAGAAGGTGGTGGCCAAGGACGCCTATCCCACCGCGCGCGATGTGCAGGCCGGGGGCCGGGCCTCACCCACGTTCCAGAGCTTCAAGGAGGAGGAGCGCAAGGGCTTCCTGAAGGAGTTTGCGCAGGAAGTGGCGGAGTTCCACGAACGGCGCCATCCGGACCACTGGGTGTTGCTGGGCACGGACGAGAACGTCAAGCATTTCGAGGAATACCTGCCGAAGGTGATCAGAGACAGCGTGGTGGAGCGCGCGCACGCGGCCATGCATGCCACCGTGAGCGAACTCCTGCAACGCCTGGCGCCACTCTTCGAATCCTCCTCCATGCGGGCGCGTGCCGAAGCCGTGGAGCTGGTGCGTGACAGGGTGAAGCAGAATCACTTTGCCGTGGCCGGGCCGGACGCCGCCCTCGAGCAGCTCCAGGAGGGCAAGGTGGACCGCCTCATCCTGGCCCGAAACCTGGAGATGCAGGGGTCCCGGTGCCTCAAGTGCGGCTTCTACCTGTCGAATGGTAACGCGGCGTGCCCCTACTGTGGCGGTGAGCTGCGCAACGGGGTGGACCTGGTCGAATCCATGATCCGCCTGGCGGAACAGCAGGAGGTGGGACTGGATTTCGTGGACCCGGAGCCCATGCGGGACATGCAGGGCGTGGGCGTTCTGCTCAAGTTCTGACGCCCGCGCCGAGCGCTGGCAGGGGCCGCCGCGCGTTGCGTGGCGGCCCCGTACGCGTTGACGGCGGACCGCATGCGCCGCCATCTTTACAACACCCCCCCCGGAACGTTGCCCATGATCACGGAGCTACGTTGCCCCATACCAGTGCCGCAGACTTGGAAGACGCCGCCGGACGCGTACGCCACGCCGGGATTCCGGGCGTGGAGCGTGTGCTGACCGACAGTGAGGAGAACGCCCTCTGGCTGGTGTGCGGTCCCGGCACTGACGCCGCCGAGGCGGCGGAGGCGGCCGTGGCCGTAGCCGGTGACGTGGAGGTACGGCCGCTGCATCGAGCGGGCGCGGCCGCCCGCTCCCGCGTACGTCTGGAGGGAGCCTCCTGTGTTGCGGTCGACGAACGGTCCCGGCGGGCCGAGGTGACGCTGGAATGGACGGGCGAGCGCTTCACCGCCACGATGGTCGGGGAGCCGGGCCTGGCCATGGAGCTCCGCCTGGTGGCGGAGGCCGCGCTGCAGGCCGTCCACCGCCTGCGTCCGGAAACGCAGGACATCCGCCTGGTAGGCGTGAAGCCCACGCGCGCCTTCGACGCCGACCTGATGGTGGCTTCCCTGTACCGCCCGGGGCCCCCGGCCCAGCGGCTGGTGGGCGCCGTGCTGGTGGGCGATGACCACCATCGCGCCGCCGCCACGGCAGTGCTGGGCGCGCTGAACCGTCTGCTCGGCAACTATCTGAGCACGCGCTAGTGACCCGGCACTTCAAGCGACGACGCTTCTTCCTGCTGCTGGCGCTGCTGCCGCTGGCCAGCGCCTGCACCCGCACCGCCGTGGAGCCGCTGGGCCGGCCCTACATCCGGCCGCTGGCCGGACGGGCGGTGCCACCGCCCGCGGCCGCGGACCCGGCGCGCGGCCCCGCCGGCGTGCCCGTGGATGTTTTCGCGGACGGGACCACCGCCCGCATGTCCGCGGCGGGGACGGGCGTGGCCGGCCTGACCATCACGCACCACCGGGACGTGATCCGCTTCATGGAGCGCTTCGCCTACCAGCAGCCGGACGTCTTCGCGGGCTGGCTGGCGCGGCGCGCGCGCTACGAGGCCATGATCCTGCCGCACCTGGCGGCGCATGGCGTGCCCGCCGACATGGTGCACCTGGCGCTCATCGAGAGCGGCTACGAGCCCGATGCCCGCTCGCATGCCGATGCGGTGGGCATGTGGCAGTTCATCGCATCCACCGCCCGTCTGGAGGGGCTGGAGGTCTCCGCATGGGTGGATGATCGGCGGGATCCGGAGCGCGCCACGGTGGCGGCGGCCCGGCACCTGGCGGGGCTCTACGAGCGTTTTGGCAGCTGGTACCTGGCGGCGGCGGCCTACAACGGCGGTGCGGGGCGCGTCGAGCGGGCGCTGGACGCCCGTGCCGGTGGCGCGCGCGGCGCGGACTCGCTCTTCTGGCTCATCCAGCCGGTGCTGCCTCTGGAGACCCGGGAGTACGTGCCCAAGCTGCTGGCCGCGTCGCTGGTGGGCAGGAGCCCCACCTCCTTCGGCATCGCCGTCGTGGCACCCGAGCCGCTCGAGCCGCTGGACACCGTACTGGTGGCAGAGGCAACCGAGCTGGAACTGGCCGCGGCCATGGCGGGCGTGGACCCCGCGCGCGTCCGCCGGCTGAACGCGCGCTACGTGCGTGGCAGTACGCCGCCCGGCCGCTCGGCGCCGATCGTGCTGCCGCGCGGTGCGGGGCAACGCTTCCTGGACGCCCTGGCGGCGCGGCCGCAGCCCGCGCCGGCGGCGCGGGACGGGGTCGTGGGCACGCTCCGCCACGAAGTGCGTGCTGGCGAGACGGTCTGGTCGATCGCGCGCAATTACGACGTGCATCCGCACGATCTGCTGCGCTGGAATGCCCTGACGCTGGATGCCGTGATCCGGCCGGGCGATCGCCTCCGCCTGGGTCCGCCGCACTGATACATACTTGCCCGTGCCGGACCTTTTTTCCCCTATCGTGTGTACCATCACCATACCCATAAAGCCTTTTGGCTAAACGGTTTGCGCGTCTCGCCCGTATCTTGCCAGGATAGCCGCCCACCAAGGAGGATCATGCAGTTCAGCAACAGATGGAAGCAGTTCGGCCTGGGCGGCGCGCTCGTTGTAGCGTCCCTGCTGGGGGCGTGGAACGTGGGGCCCGGTAGGGACCGGTCGCCGCAGCCCGCGCCCATGGATCAGATCCTGACCGACGCGGACAGCGCCGCCAGCGCCGTCAGCTGGGACCTGACGGTCACGCGCAACGAGCGCGTGGACTTCTGGATCGACTTCCTCAAGGGCCGCAACTACGAGCGCACCCATCTGTGGCTGGAGCGGTCCGGACGCTACGGACCCATGATCCAGGCCGAACTCCGGGCGCGCGGCATGCCCGAGGACCTGCTCTACCTGGCCCTCATCGAGAGCGGCTTCTCCCCCTACGCCGAGTCACACGCGGCGGCGGTGGGGATCTGGCAGTTCATTGCCGAGACGGGGCGCCGCCATGGGCTCCGCATCGATCACGAGGTGGACGAGCGGCGGGATCCGGTGAAGGCCACCGCGGCGGCGCTCGACTACCTCGAGGTACTCTACGAGCGCTTCGACAGCTGGTACCTGGCCGCCGCCTCGTACAACACCGGTGAGAACCGGGTGGACCGGATTCTCCGGGAGCGGGCCGGCGGCGCCCGCGGGCAGGACGAGCTGTTCTGGGAGATTGCCCCGCATCTGCCACGCGAAACGCGGGACTATGTGCCGCTCATGCTGGCGGCCGGGCACATTGCTAAGGAGCCGGCACGCTACGGCTTCCACGACCTGGAGTATCAGGAGCCGCTGAGCTTCGATGAGGTCTGGGTGCCCGGCAACGTCCCGGTGAGTGTCGTCGCGGAGGCCGCGGGGGTGCCCGCGGAGGCCGTGGAGGACCTGAACCCGCATCTGCTGCGCGATCGCACGCCCCGCGAGGGCGGTGCGGCCGTGCGCATCCCCACGGGTACGCGGGGAACGTTCGCGGCCGCCTTCCCGGCCGTCTACCAGGCGGCGCGCCTGGCCATTGCCGCGGAGCCGGCGTATCACAAGGTGAACCGCGGCGAGAACCTGACGGTGATCGCGCGGCGCTACGGACTGTCGCTGAGTGAGCTGCGCAGCCTGAATGACATGGGCCGCAGCAGCAGGATCATCGCGGGCCAGCGCCTGCGGGTGGAGTAAGCCGCCGCGTCAGCCGCTGGCGGTGCCCACGAGAGCCGCCAGCGGTACGCCCATCCACGTGGCCAAATAGCTCTCCATGGCTGTCACCAGCGCCGCCGCGAAGGCGGCACGGTCGGCGGCCGTCTCCCGCACCCCCGCGAAGTTGCACTCCAACTGCACGCCGCTGATGGTGCCGCCGTCCCGTGAGCCGTGCCGCGCCGTGTTGTAGCCTCCCGAGAAGTAGGGCTGGCCCGCCGGGTGGGGGTCGTCCGGGGAGGGCACCGAGCGGTAGCCCTCCGCGGCCAGCAGCGCGCCGAGGCTGGCTGGCCCCCGCAGGAGCTCCGTCAGCGGCTGGCCCGTACGCCCCACGATCTCGCGCACCGACGAGGCCGCCACCATGGCGTCCTGGTTGAGGAGCTGATCGGTGGCGCTCAGTTCCGAACTGCTCAGCAGATAGCCCCACTCCAGGCGCTGGATGGCGTGGCCGTGGCCGTGCAGATCGATGTAGAATCCCTCCCCCTCGGCCTGGCGCACGCGCAGCCGGGCATCGTCGATGAACGTCTGGAACTCGAGCCACGCCAGTTCCGCCGCCGGATTGCCCTGCGCCGCCTCCCCGATCTCCCGGTTGGGGTCCAGGTGCACGCGGTGCACCCGGCTGATCACCACGTGCGGTCGGCCGCCCAGGCGTGTCTCGAAAGCGGCCGCGATGGCGCGCGCCAGTTCCTCCGTGTTGGTGTCCCGCACGGTGGTCCCCGCCGTCCGCTCCGGCATTTCGGAGGGGCGCAGCGAGCCGCCATGCGGTGCGCTGATCACCAGTGGGATGTCCCCCGCAATGTACTCGATGTAGCTGCGGTACCCGAAGTAGCTCTGCCCGCTCTCGAGCGGCGTGCCCGTGGCGCTAACCGTCTGGCTCGGGAGGCCGGAGACGGAAACGCGCAGTTCGTTCGCGCCCGGCACCGTGCCCGTGTACCAGACCACCGCCGCCGTACCGCTGCTCGCCGTGGTTTCCGCGGCGGCGCTCACCCAGCCACCGCCCCCGCTCACCACGAAGCCGACCGGCACCCCGAGGAGGGGCGTGCCCTCCTGGTCCCGCACCACTACCGCGATGCGTTCCGGCACGGCGAAGCCGGCCCCGGCGCTCTGCTCCTGGCCGGACACGACCATCGATGCCGGCGTGCCATCGGTGGATGGCGCGGCGGCGTCACCGCCTCCGCAGGCGCCCGCGAGCGCAAAAAAGAGCGCGGCGCCGATCGCCGTGGAACGTCCGGGGTGAGGCCGCATCTCGAATCATCTTCCGCAGGGGGTCTCTGCACCCGGCAGTCTACGGACGCCGGATGGCCGGGGCAACGCGCGCCGAGCGTGGCGCGGCTCGTGCAAGTGCATGCCGGCGAGCACCCTCGGCAGGAGCGCGCGATGCACTGGATCAAGGTCATCCGACCGCAGTACGAACAGTCGGAGCGGTACGCGGGCCAGGTGGGGGAGGTCGTGGGGCGGTGGGGGCCCGAGAACAGCGCCGTCTCCCGCGAGGGTTATCTCGTGGAGTTCGGTGACGGGCAGGTCGTGGGCGTGGCGGAAGACGAGGTGGAGGAAGTGGATGCCTCGGATGGCCGCCCACCGGAGTGAGCCCTGACGGGCCGTTCATGCGCGAGCGCCCCGGCCGCAACGGCGGCCGGGGCGCTCCTGTCCAGGGCCGGCGTGGCCGGGCCGCTACTGGCCGCGCTGCACCTTGGTGGCGTAGCCGTTGCCGGGGTCACCGCCCGCCGCCCGGATCTCATCCACCCGTCCGGGCCCGCGATTGTAGGCCAGGAGCGCCAGGCGCAGGTCCCCCTCGTACTGGGCCAGCATCATGCGCAGGTAGCGGAAGCCCAACCGCAGGTTGGTCTCCGTGTCGAAGAGTTCCCGGTAGCTCAGGCCGGGCTGCAGCCAGAACGCGGTGTTGGGCATGACCTGCGCCAGACCCACCGCGCCGGCGGAGCTCACCGCGCCCGGCGTGAATTCACTCTCCACGCGCACCAGCGAGAAAGCCAGGCGCGGTTCGACCCCCTCCGCCATGGCCATGTCGTAGATGGTGGCGGCCAGGTCCGCCGGGATGCGGTGCTCGCGCGAGTAGTCCACTACCGTATTGAGACGCCGCAACTCCAGCCGCGCCAACTCGAGTTCGCCGCGCCGGGCGGTGAGTTCGGCGTCGCGCAGGTGAAGTTGCGCGCGCAGCGATCGCTCGGTCAACTGCCCTTCGGGGTTGGCCATGGCGGCCACGCCCACCAGGAACGCCAGACCGCCGATCAAGCCTACGCGCAGCGGAATGCGCAGCGCGTGCCAGGCGGCCGCGGCGCCGCGCGCCACGGGCGAGCCGGCCTGCCCGGCCTCCCAGTCCCGCAGCACCGAGCCCGGTTTGCCCCGTTCCTTGGGCAGGTCCAGCTCCCATTTCCACAATCCACCCGCCATGCGTTTCTCCTTGCCGTCGTGGTCCCCGTGCACGCTGACGCGGCACAGGGCGCGGTCAGTCCTGGTCCTCGCGGATCCAGGTGCCGCTCCGGCCACCCTCCTTGCGGAGCAGGCGGATGCCCTCGATGTGCATGCCGCGATCCAGGGACTTGAGCATGTCGTACGCGGTCAGGAGCGCAGCGCTGACGGCACTGAGCGCCTCCATCTCCACCCCGGTGCGCGCCGTGGCCGATGCCGTGGCGCGCACCCGGACGCCCGGCAGCGCCGGGTCCGCCTCCACCTCCACCTCCACCCGGTCCAGCGGGAGCGGATGGCACAGCGGAATCAGGTCGGCCGTGCGCTTGGCTCCCTGGATCCCCGCCACCCGGGCCACGGCCAGGGCGTCACCCTTGGGTCCGCCGCCCTCCTGGAGCAGCGCCACCGTGGCGGGCTCCGTGACGAGCCGGCCCTCGGCCACGGCGGTGCGCCGGGTGGCCTCCTTGGCCCCCACGTCCACCATGCGCGGTCGGCCGCGCTCGTCCAGGTGGGTGAACCCGCCCGGTCCCGCCGTGTTCCCGCCCAGCGTGAAGCTCCTTATCCGTCCATGCCGGGGCTGCGGAGGACCGATTGCCCGCGGGCCCGCACAAAGGTAGCACCGCGCCGTCGATCGGTTCCAGTGTGGCGCCGTAAGCGGGGCAGGGACATGGCTTTACGGGACAGGTGCGAGAGCGGACCGGACTTCCCGCAGCAACCAGGCCAGCGCGAGCTGTGGATTGATGTTGACGCGCGTCAGATCCGCCACCTTCTCCACGGCCTCCAGCGCGGCGGGGACACCGCCCACGACGGCGGGCATGCGGCGCGCGGTGGCCTCCAACCACGGCGCCGCGTCCACGTTCATCACCTGCTCTTCGGCGCCGGCCGCGGTGGCGGCCAGATCGCGGATCCACAGGCTGAGGAAACCCAGCATGTCCCGGAACGCGCCGCGCGCACCGGCCGGTGCCTGCGCATGGGCCACGCTCAGGCGCAGGCTGCCGTCCGGGTCCAGCGCCGCCTCCAGGAGCTCGCGTGCCTGCAGCCGGAGCGCTTCCAGGGGGCCCGGCTCATCGCCCTGGGGAAGGAAGGCGAGCGCCTGGCCGATGGTGCCGCCGCCCAGGCGGGCCGCCGCGCCCGCGGCGGCGGGCTCCGCGCCTGCCGAGCGCACCAGCAGCTCCGCCACCCGCGCCTCCGGGAGCGGCCGCAGGCGTACGGGCAGGACCCGCGAGCGCAGGGTGGGTAGCAGGGCGTCGGGATCGGTGGCGGTGAGGATGATGGTGGTGTCCGCCGGCGGCTCTTCCAGCAGCTTCAGCAGGGCGTTGGCTGCCTCCTGGCTGGCTTCCTGGGGCACCAGCGCCTCGGCGTCACCCAGGATGAAGATCTTGCGCTGGCCCATGGCGGGTCGGGCGGCGGCCAGCCGGCGCAGGACGGCCATGTGGGCCACGAAATAGCCGGCCGCCTCACCCACGGCGGCGGGCCGCAGCGGCGCGTTGCGGCGCTCCTCCAGCTCCGCCATGCGCGCGTCCTCGAGCGCCTCGGCCAGCTTTTCCGGCCCGCCGCCGCGCTTGGGCCGGGGCAGGGGAAAGAACCAGTGGATGTCCGGATGCTCCAGGCGGAGTGCCATGACGCAGGGTCGGCAGGCATCGCACGGGTCGGCACCCGGGTTCAGGCAGACGAGCCTCTGCGCCAGCCAGAGCGCCAACCGCTGCTTGCCCACACCGGCGGGCCCGTGCACCAGGAGTGAGCCGGGCAGCGCGCCGGCATCGGCGGCACGCGCCAGGGCGGCGCGGGTCTCCTCGTGGCCTTCGAGCCGGTGGAGTCCCCTCACCCGCCGGCCCGGCGCTGCAGCCAGCTCAGCGGATCCACGTACAGGATGCCCCCGTCGGCGGACGGCTCCCAGACCCGGAATTCCAGGTGGGGTCCCCCCTGCGTGGCCTCGCCACCCACGGTGCCGACCACCTGCCGGGCCGTCACCCGGTCCCCCTCCGCCACCCGGATCTCGCGCAGCAGGAAGTAGCCCGTGAAGTAGCCGTCACCGTGACCCACGATGACGGCGTTGCCCCAGCCCTCCAGTCGCTGGGCCCACTCCACGGTGCCGGCGCCCACGGTGCGTACCGGCGTGCCGGCGGCGGCGGCGATGCCGATGCCGTTGTTGCGCAGCACGATGCCGTCCGGGTTGCGCTGGGCGCCGAAGCGGCTGAGCACGTTGCCCTCCACGGGCCAGGCCAGGGAGGCGCGGTCGCGGGTGGAGAGCGCGCCGGCCGGGGCCGCGTCACCCGCGCCCGCCCGCCGCGCCTCCTCCTCCTGCCGGCGCCGTTCCAGGGTGGCGATGAGGGTGCCCAGCTCCCGCTCGTCCCGTTCGAGCTGCTGGAGGCGGCTGACGGCGCTGCTCTGCTGGCGTTCCGTGTCCCGTACGGTGCTGGCCCACTGGGACTCCAGGCGCTCCAGCCGCAGCACCTCGTCCGCGGCCTGCACCCGCACCTGCTCGAACCGCTCCGCCGATTGCTGCAACTCGGCCTGGCGCTCCGCGAGCGTGGCCTGCAGACGGCCGACCTCCGCCACCATGGCCCGCTCGTGCAGGGCAATGGCGCGCATATACCGATAGCGGTTGAAGAGGTCACCGAAATCGCTGGCGGAGAGCAGCACCCGTACGGGGTGGAGCGGCCCCCGTTTGTAGATGGCGCGCAGCCGCTGCTGCAGCGCCGCGGAGCGCGCCTCGAGCCGCTCGCTCGTCTGGTCGAGCTCCGAGGTGTTGAAGTCGATGTTCTCCAGGAGCAGTTCGGACTGGTGCGTGAGCTCCTGGAGTGCCGCGGTGGAGGCTACCCGCTGTTCGGCGATGTTCGTGAGCTCGCGGTTGGCGTCCCGCACCCGCGTCCGGAGCCGCCCGAGCTCGGCCTGCAGGCGTGTGCCCTCGGCGCGAATGGAGTCCAGCCGGGCCTGGCTGGCGCGGAGCTGCCCCTGGAGATCTCCCTGCCCCGCCACCGGGGCGGGAGCCATCGTGAAGGCCGCGCCCGCGGCGAGCAGGACGAGCGCGGCGCGGGTAGCCGAGCCGGGTCGCTTAAACATGACGCACATGGCGGCGCACCGCCGCGGCGCTGGCCAGGACCCCAAGCAGGACGCCCGCCAGCACCCCGGTGCCGGTCCACAGGGGAGGCAGCCATTCGAGCTCGAACACGGCGCCCGAGAGCAGCCAGTAGACCGCATAGGTAAGGCCCACCGCCGCAGCGGCGCCGAGCAGCCCCGTGAGGAGCCCCTCGAGCAGGAAGGGCCGGCGCACGAAGCCCTCGGTGGCGCCCACCTGGCGCATGATGGCAATCTCATCGCGGCGCGCGAAGACGGCCATGCGCACGGCCGCAGCGATGATCAGCATGGCCACCACGGCAAAGGCCAGCCCCAGGACGAGCGTGGCGGCGCCCGCCACGCGGCGCAGCAGGAAGACGCGGTCCAGCCATTCGCTGCCCCAGCGCACGGACTCCACGAAGGGGTAGGCCTCGATGCGCCCGGCCATGGCCTCCACCACCTCGGGACCGCGCTGGTGGGATTGCATGGCCACCTCCAGCGACGCGGGCAGCGGGTTGGATTCCAGGCCCGCGAACACCTGCTCGAATTCCGGGATCTCGGCGCGCGCGATCTGCAGCGCGCTGTCCCGCGAGATGTAGCGCACGGTGCGCACCTCCGGCAGCTGGCCCAGCTCCAGCATGGCGGCGCGCACGGCGTCACCGTCGGCGTCGTCGCGCAGGTAGGCCACCACCTCCACGCGGGTCTCCACCCGCGCGATGACCTGCTGCGTGTTGTAGGCCGCGATGCCGAACAGGCCCAGCACGAAGAGGGAGAGCGCGATCATGGCCGCCGACAGGGCGGTCAGGAGCGGCGTCCGCTGGAAGGCGGCCAGGGCTTCGCGCAGGGCGTAGGGCATCATGAGGCCACCGGGTCGGCGGCGGAATCGTAGACAATGTGTCCCTGGTCCAGCTCGATGATGCGCGTGGCCGGGTTGTCGCGCAGCAGATCCATGTCGTGCGTGGCCAGGATCACCGCCGTGCCGGACGCGTTGATGTCCCGGAACAGCTCGAAGATGCCGCGCGTGGCGCGCTCGTCCAGATTGCCCGTGGGCTCGTCCGCCAGGAGCACCAGCGGGTCGTGCACCAGGGCCCGGGCCACGGCCACGCGCTGCTGCTCACCCCCCGACAGCTCGGCGGGAAAGGCCTCCGACTTGGCGGCCAGCCCCACCTTCGCCAGCAGGCGCCCCACCTTGGACTGGATGACGTTGCGGCGCGCGCCCGTTACCTCGAGCGCGAAGGCCACGTTCTCTGCCGCGGTGCGATCCTGCAGCAGGCGGAAATCCTGGAACACGTAGCCGATCTTGCGGCGCAGCATGGACACGTCGCGCGGGCGGATGGTGAGGCCGGAGTACCCGCTCACGCGCACGTCACCCCGCGAGGGCCGCTCCGCCATGTGGATGAGGCGCATGATGGTGGACTTGCCGGCGCCGCTGTGACCCGTCAGGAAGCAGAACTCCCCCTTGACGATCTCGAACGTCACGTCCGAGAGCGCCATGCCCGTGCGGGGAAATTGCTTGAAGACGTGGTAGAATCGGATCATATCTGCGCGGTGGTACGGGAGCGCGGGGAGGAGGCCGGATCGGCCTCCCCGCGGCCGCGCGCGACCAGCCGGACCGCCAGCCGCACCGCTTCGATCATGGAGTTCGGATCCGCCGTGCCCCGGCCCGCGATGTCCAGCGCGGTCCCATGGTCGGGCGAGGTCCGCACGAAGGGTAGGCCGAGCGTCACGTTCACGCCACTGCCGAAGGCCGCCGTCTTGAAGGCCGCCATGCCCACGTCGTGGTAGGGCGCCACCACCGCGTCGAACTCACCGCGCATGGCGCGCACGAAGACCGTGTCGGCCGGGAAGGGGCCGAGCGCGGTGATCCCGGCCGCGCCCAGCCGTTCCAGCGCCGGCCGATAGACACGCGCCTCCTCGTCACCGAAGAGGCCGCCGTCGGAGGCGTGGGGGTTCAGCGCACACAACGCGATGCGCGGCTCCGCGATCCCCCAGCCCGCGCGCAGGCCGGCGGCCGTGACCGAGGCGGCCCGCACCAGCGCGTCCGCATCCAGGGCGTCCGGCACGTGGCGCAGCGCCAGGTGCGTGGTGGCCAGTACCACCCGGAGCGGGCCGCCGGCGCTCGTGCGCTCCGCGGCGAGCATCATGGCCACGGGCACGCCCCCGGCCAGCTCGGCCAGCATCTCCGTGTGGCCGGGCCAGCGGGCGCCGCCCGCGTGCAGCGCCGCCTTGTCGATGGGCGCCGTGACGATGCCGTCCACCCGGCCCGCCAGCGCCATCTCCGCGGCGGTGCGGATGGCGGCGGCGGCCAGTCTGCCGGCGGCCGCGACGGAGTCTCCCGCGCGCCACTGGCCGATGGGGTGAAGCGGGACACCCGCCCCGTCGGCCGCGGTGCCGCCAGGGCCCACGAACAGCAGCTCGGCATCACGCACCGCGCCGGCAGCGGCCGCCGCCACCTCCGGTCCGATTCCCCGGGGGTCTCCCAGCGTCAGCGCCAGTCGGACGCGTGGCATGGCGGTGCGTGCGTCCGGCTCAGCGGAGCCGGATGTCCACGTACATGCGCCGGCGCAGCTCGGCCACGATCTCCTCGAACAGCCTCCGCTGCTGCAGCGGCTGCTCCAGCTGCGCGCGGACGTCCTCGAAGGTGTACTGGCCGGCCTCGTCCACATCCACCACGCGGGTCACCACCCAGCGCGTGCCCATGCGCTCGTCCTCCACGCGGATCGGGCCCACCACGTCCCCCTCGTCCGCGCCGGCCAGCGCCGTGCCGTAGGCGGCGGGCAGGGAGTCGCGGGGCCACGGGCCCAGGCGCCGGTCCTCGGAGGCGTCGTGGTGGCGGTCCTGCAGACCGCTCAGGGATGTTCCCGCGCGCAGCGAGTCGGTCACGGCACTGGCCGTCTCCCGCGCACGCTCGCGGTCCTCGTCGTTGATGGTCGGCTGGATGAGGATGTGGCTGGCCTGGCGCTCCGGCCCGCGGATCCGTTCCAGGCGGATGACGTGCAGGCCGAACGGACTCTCCACCGGTCCGATGATGTCCCCGGGGCTGAGCGAGCGATCGTAGACCGCCTGCTCGAAGGCACGCACCATGTCCCCGCGGCGGAACCAGCCCAGCGTCCCCTCGCGCGCACCCGCGCCGGCCTCGTCGGAATGGCGCCGGACGAGCGTGGCCCAGTCCTCACCCGCGCGCGCCTGCGCCACGACCGTGCGCGCTTCCTCGAGGGCGCGGCTCCACGCCGTGTCGGATGACGCCGTGGGCATGACGATGTGGTCGAAGGTGATGCGTGCCGGCCGGGGCGGGATGCTGCCCGCGGCCAGCTGGGCCTGGTAGATCTCGCGCAGCTCCGACTCGGATACGGGTGGTGGGGTGCGGCTCTGGCGCATGCGCCCAAGGTACTGGCTGATCAGCTGCTCCTTGCGCAGCTGGCTGATGCGCATCTGGCGGAAGGCCTCCACGGTGAAGCCGGCCTCCTCCAGCTGCTGGCCGAACACCTCGGGCCCGCCCACACGCGCCTGCTCCTGGGCAATGGTGGCGTCCGCCTCCCGCGCCAGGTCGGCCTCCGCCACGAAGATGGTGGTGTCACGCAGCGCCGCCTGTACCAGCAGCAGCTCGTCCACGATCTGGTCCAGGATGGCGCGCCGGAATCGATCCCGCTCGGCCCCCTCCGGCGGCAGCTCCTGCGGGAGGGAGAAGAGGCGCAGGTCCAGCTCGTAGTTGAAGACGGCGCTGTCTCCCGCCACGGCCACGATGCGGCCCACCGGCTCGTCCGCCACCTGCTGCTGGGCGTGTGCGGGGGCCGCGACCGCGGCCAACGCGGCGCACGCCAGGAGTGGGGTGCGCAGGATGCTGTGGCTCATGTTCCTCGGTGCGGCTGCGGGTGGCGGCGCGCGACGCGCGTCTTCAAGAAGGGGCCGACGCCTGGCGCCGGCCCCTTCGTTATACCCCGGGCGAGGTGCGGGTTCCTGCCGCGCTACCGGTCACCACCACCCGTGGTCGGCGGGGGCGGGGTGCCGCCGGCCGGTGGCGGGGGCGGCCGTGCGCCCGGCGCGATCTGGGGCTGCACGCTGCCCGGCCTGAGCTCCTCGATCTTCTCCACGACCGTGGGAATGGCGCGCTCGAAGATCTCGGCGCGGCCCTCGTCGCGCAGGGCAAAGGTTACCGGCCCCAGCGGAATGAGATTCTGCTGGCCGCTCAGGATCCCCTCCATCAGGGTCATCACCTTGCGCTCCACCGCGTCATCCATGGACTCCCCATCCTGCGGGGTGATGTCCGTCAGGCCGCCCTGGCGGACCGCGTCCAGGATGAGGCCGCGGGACTCCTCGCGCAGCGAGTCCACCTCCGCTTCCGTGGGCTCCAACCCCTGGTTGCGCGCCTCGCGGATGAGGATCTCGTGGCGGGCCAGGCCGAGCAGGTAGGCATCGATCTCCTCGTCGGGCGCCTGCGGGAGCTGCTGACGGATGTTCACCGAAGCGCGCAGGATCTGCTGGAACTCATCGGCCGTGAGCGCGCCGCCGGCGTAGCTCACCAGGGCGCGGGCCCCGGCGCGCCGGCCCAGCGAGGCGTCGGTGCGGGTGGCCAGTTCCTTGGCCAGCTCGGCGGCGCCTTCCTGCACCTCCACGTCCATGGTGTCGGTGAGCTGGGTGATGTAGGCCTCCTCGGCGCTGTTCGAGCGCTCGATCACCTTGCCCCGCATGTAGTCGGCACGCACCTCCTCGAAGTCCGGGGCGCGGCGCTCCTCCACCTTGATGATGTGCAGGCCGAAGGGCGTCTGCACCAGCTCCGGGCTGACCTCACCCGGCTCCAGCGCGAACGCCGCCTCCTCGAACGGCGCCACCATCTGGGTGCGCCCGAAGAAGCCCAGGTCGCCGCCCTGCTGCGCGGTGCCGTCCTCACTGTAGGTGGCGGCCAGCTCCGCGAAGTCCTCCCCCGCCGCGGCGCGCTCGCGCACCTCCTCGGCCACCCCCTGGATGCTGTCGCGCACCGCCGCCGTGGCATCCGCGGCAATACGGAAGAGGATGTGCCGCGCGCGCACCTCACCGCCCGGCGCGTCCGCCTGGTACATGGCCCGCAGCTCCTCCTCGGGGATGACGCTGTCCACGTCGATCACCCGCTCGCGGAGGTTCCACACCATCTCGCTGTCCACGGTGGGCCCTACGATGGCGTCCAGATCCATGGCGGTGAGGGTGGAGTCCCTGGCCACCTGGGAGGCCACGAGGATGTAGTCCACCCACAGGTCGGCCACGGCCTGCACCACCTCGGGCTGGGCCGGGATGTTGGTGTGCGGCGCGATGAGTTCGGCGGCGCGGTCCACGGTGAGTTCGTGCCCGCCCGCGCGGGCCAGCAGGTTGGAACTCGAGCTCATGGCCTGGCTGAATCCCTCACAGCCCGCCAGCGTAACCACGATGGCGAGCGCGCAGAGGGGGACCCACTTGGTCATCCAGATATCTCCTTGACTGGTTCCGGATCGGCCGAAAAACGTTCGGGGCCGAGACGTTGCAACGTAACGGCGGCGTGGTGGATCCGCTACCCGCG
>Ga0214473_10003544_pt1 | contig 18905 bp, 19 predicted proteins | sample RVTome_7_FD_203509 | JGI IMG/M metagenome (GOLD analysis project Ga0214473, IMG submission 203509) | Soil microbial communities from uranium-contaminated site in the Upper Colorado River Basin, Wyoming, United States - RVT98D197 | ecosystem: Environmental > Terrestrial > Soil > Contaminated >... | reverse complement strand
GTTCATGAAGCCCATGAAGATCAGCAGCGCCCTCGCATTAGTTGTAGGAGACAAACCTATTCCAAGGACAGAGGTTACCAAAAAACTCTGGCAGTACATCAAGAAGAACGGGCTTCAGGACAAAGTCAACAGAAGGATGATAAATGCCGATGCAAACCTGAAAGCAGTATTCGGAGGCAAGGGCAAAGTTTCAATGTTTGAGATGACCAAGCTGGTCAGCAAACATATGAGCTAAGAATCAAATTAGCGATTTTTGTTAATTTAAGTAAGTTAGAGGCAGGCAAATAAATCACTTTCCGTCTCAGTGAAAGTGATTTATTTGCCTGCCTTTTTATTCTTCCTGCTCCCGCATTATTTTTTAGCATCGGAATATATCCTGATTGCCTTGTTTCACTCAGAAATGGTAGAATGTATGAAAATTTTCAGAGGCGAGAAATGATAGAACAGAAAATACCTGTAGGTTTAACATTTGATGATGTGCTTCTTATTCCTGCGAAATCAGATATCCTTCCAATGGACGCTGACATATCTACCAGCCTTACAAAGAAAATAAAAATAAATATCCCCCTGCTCAGCGCTGCCATGGATACAGTCACAGAATCAGATCTTGCAATATCAATAGCGCGCGAAGGCGGAATCGGAATAATCCACAGGGCAATGTCTGCGCAGAGGCAGGCGTCAGAAGTGGACAGGGTAAAGAAATCAGAGAGCGGCATGATAATAGACCCTGTGACAATCTCGCCTGATGAGCCAATCTCAGAGGCAATGGCCCTGATGGAAAAATACAAGATATCAGGCGTGCCTGTTACAGTAAAAGGAAAACTCGTTGGGATACTCACAAACAGGGACTTAAAATTTGAGACCGGGTTGAGCAAAAAGGTCTCAGACGTTATGACAAGGAAAAAGTTGATAACGGCATCCGTGGGAACAGATCTTGAAAGAGCAAAGGCGATTCTTCACAAATATAAAATAGAAAAACTGCCGATTGTGGATAAAGATTTCAACCTGAAAGGCCTTATAACAATCAAAGACATCGAGAAGAGAAGAAAGTATCCTCATGCATGCAAGGATAAGTTAGGAAGATTAAGGGTTGGCGGAGCAATCGGCGTAGGAGAGGATGCCATTTTCAGAGCAAGTCTCCTTGTAAAAGCAGACGTAGATGTGATTGCAATAGATACAGCTCACGGCCATACAAAGTCGGTCATAGAGGTCTTGAAGAAGGTTAAGAAAAAATTCAACATAGAAGTCATTGCCGGAAATGTTGGAACTCAGGAAGGGACGCTGGATTTAATAAAAGCAGGCGCTGATGCAGTCAAGGTTGGAATAGGCCCCGGCTCTATCTGCACAACAAGAATTGTTGCAGGTGCAGGAGTTCCGCAGATTACAGCGATAATTAACTGCTATTCAATAGCAAAAAAATACGGAGTCCCCATCATTGCAGACGGAGGCGTAAAATATTCAGGAGATATAACAAAGGCTCTTGCTGCGGGAGCGCACTCTGTTATGATAGGAGGGCTTTTTGCAGGAACAGATGAATCACCGGGCGAAACAATCCTCTATCAGGGAAGAAGCTATAAAGTTTACAGGGGCATGGGTTCTCTGGGCGCAATGGAGCAGGGCTCAAAGGACAGATACCAGCAGGCAGGCGTTGAAAGTAAAAAACTCGTTCCTGAAGGAGTTGAAGGAAGAGTTCCAAATAAAGGCCCTCTCTCACAGAGCGTGCATCAGTTAATGGGCGGGCTCCGTTCGGGAATGGGTTATTGCGGATGCAAAAGTCTGAATGAATTAAGGCAAAAGGCAAAGTTCCTCAGGATTACAAACGCAGGCCTCAGAGAAAGCCATGTCCACGATGTCATTATCACAAGAGAAGCGCCGAATTACAGAACAGAGTGGTAATCACACGTTAAATCTGAAATTGATTATATCCCCGTCTTTTACCTCGTAAGTTTTACCTTCAAGCCTCAGCAGTCCTTTGTCACGCGCGGCAGACATACAGCCGTGTGATATGAAATCATCAAATGATACAACCTCTGCCCTTATGAATCCGCGCTCAATGTCAGAATGAATTTTTCCTGCCGCCTTCTGCGCGTCTGTGCCTTTCTTTACTGTCCATGCCCTGACCTCATCCTCTCCTACGGTAAGAAATGATATAAGGCCGAGGAGGCCGTAAGACACGTGGATTAATCTGTTCAATGCAGGCTCCTGAATGCCAAGGTCATTAAGAAATGCATCTGCCTCTTCCGGAGACAACTGCGCAATCTCCATCTCAATCTTGCCGCAGAGGTTTAATACTTTTACCTGTTTGCCTTTGAAGAATTTCTGAAGTTCGGAAGTTGTTCCAGTAGTCTCTTCAGAATTCAAATCTTTTTCCGGTATATTCAAAACAATAACCACAGGCTTTATTGACATGAACTGGAGATTCCTCATTGTCTTTTGTTCTTCCTCTGAGAATTCAATATCTCTGAGAGGCGTCTCCTTTTCAAGAATCCCTTTGCACTTTAAAAGAATCTTCTTTTCTGTTTCATCCGGCTTCTTGCCTCTTTTTTGTCCCTGCTCCATCCTTTCAAGCCGTTTTTCAACAAGTTCCAAATCTCCGAAAATCATCTCAAGCTCCACGGTTTCGGCGTCACGAACGGGATTTACATTTCCCAGCGGATGGACTATGGATTCATCCTCAAAGCCTCTGATGACATGGACTACGGCATCAACGTCTTTTATGAGGTCGGAAACTTTCTTGTTCTGCTCAATATCGCCTTTTGTAATGCCTATATAATCAACATATTCTACTGTTGCATATGTCGTCTTCTTCGGCTTATAAATCGCTGCCAGTTTTTCAATCCTTGAATCAGGGACCTTTACGACACCGAGATGAGGCTCCGCCGTGAGAGTTGGATATATTGTCGTTTCAAGGTTTAAGCCTGTCAGGGCATTAAATATTGTTGTCTTTCCTGAATTCGCAAGTCCGGTAACAGCTATCTTCATCCGATTTCCTTTCTCATAGGGGAGTTGCTTCTCAGAAAAGCCCCTTAGGTATGTTTATCCTGAGATGCTGGTATGCATGCTTTGTGGCAAACCTGCCTCTGGGAGTCCTTTCAAGAAAACCTTCCTGCAGGAGATAAGGCTCATAGACATCTTCTATTGTCTCTTTGTCCTCTCGCAATGCTGCTGAAAGAGTATCCACTCCAACTGGCCCGCCGCCGAATTTCTCTATAATTGTAGAGAGGAGTTTCCTGTCTATGTCATCAAGACCCTTTTCATCAACATCAAGGGCAAGAAGAGAGTCCTTTGTTATCTTCATATCAATTGCGCCGTCTCCTTTCACCTGCGCAAAATCCCTTATCCTTCTTAAAAGCCTGTTTGCAATCCTCGGCGTGCCACGTGAACGCAGCGCAATCTCAAGGGCGGCATCATCCTTAATCTCTATGCCGATAATCCCTGAAGACCTCAGTACGATTTTCTTAAGTTCAGAATGCCCGTAAAATTCAAGCCTGTTTATCACGCCGAATCTGTCCCTCAGGGGAGATGTGAGAAGCCCGGTCCTTGTTGTTGCGCCTATCAAGGTAAATTTGGGCAGGCTTAATTTCAGTGTCCTTGCACTAGGTCCCTGCCCGATGATTATATCAAGCTGGTAATCCTCCATCGCGGGATAAAGAACCTCTTCCACTATCCTCGGGAGCCGGTGTATCTCGTCTATGAAGAGGATGTCAAAGTCTGACAGGTTTGTAAGTATTGCAGCGAGGTCTCCCTGCCTTTCAAGCACAGGGCCTGATGTTGACCTTATATTGACCTTAAGCTCGTTTGCGATTATCGTCGCAAGCGTTGTCTTGCCAAGTCCCGGAGGCCCGCAGAAAAGGACATGGTCTAACGGTTCATTCCTCTGCCTTGCGGCAGTGATGAATACTCCGAGATTTTCTTTTATCTTTTCCTGCCCTACAAAATCGCTGAATGCCTTTGGCCGCAGATTAAGCTCATAGGTTAAGTCTTCCTCTTTTATGACAGGGGTTAGCGTTCTCTCCGGCTGATCGTCTTTACGTACCATTTGCGTTACCCGTGAGATATTTTAAAGATTCTTTGACTAAAGTTTCTATATCCTTATATCCTTTTTTGTAAGCCATCTCAAGCGACTCTATCGCCTCTGCTTTTTTATATCCGAGATTAATAAGAGCTGAAAGCGTGTCTTCAAAAACCTTGTCTCTGGCTTTTCCCAAACGGGGGAGTTTTTCCCTCAGTTCAAGTATTAACCTGTGCGCTGTCTTTTTGCCAAGTCCGGGTATCCGGCACAAGAGGGCAACATCCTCTTCTTCAATTGCGCGCATAAAATCATCATGTGATATTCCTGAGAGTATGTTTAACGCCATCTTCGGGCCTATGCCTGTTACGCCGAGAAGGGTTGTGAATATCTTTTTTCCATCCTCGGTTGCAAATCCGTATAACTGCAGCGCGTCTTCACGCACATGAGTATAGATATTCAGAAAAACCGTGCTGCCTTCTTCAGGAAAATTAGAGAGTATGCTTAAAGGGACATTCACCTGATACCCCACGCCGCCGGCTTCCACGATGACATTATCGGGCCTTCTTGAAATAAGTTTCCCTCTTAATGAACCAATCATTATGCCTCTGCAAGCTGCATTGAGATGACCTTTGACACTCCCGGCTCTTCCATTGTTATCCCGTAGATGTAGTCAGATGATTCCATAGTCACCCTGTTATGCGTTATCACTATGAACTGGATATTGCTTGAAAGTTCTCTCAGCATTCTGCTGAATCTTCCGGTGTTGGAGTCGTCCAGCGGAGCATCTGCCTCATCAAGAATGCAGAGCGGAGTCGGCTTTATAAGGAAACTCGCAAACAGAAGAGATAGGGCAGTCAGCGCTTTTTCTCCGCCTGAAAGAAGGGTTATGTTCTGCAATTTTTTGCCTGGAGGCTGTGCAATTATATCTATTCCAGTTTCAAGGATATTGCTTTCATCCGTAAGGATAAGTTCCGCCCTTCCGCCTCCAAAGAGTGAGAGAAACACCTCCGAGAACTTTATCTTCAGCGCCTCAAACGCCTCTCTGAGTTTTTTCCTTGTCGTGCTGTTTATCTTTGTTATCGCCTCTTCAAGTTCGGCAATTGACCTGTTGAGGTCTTCCTGTTGTTTTGAGAGAAACTCATACCTTGTCGTTAATTCTTCATACTCCTCAAGCGTGCCGAGGTTCACCGGCCCGAGTTCCTGTATCTTTGCCCTGAGCTCAGCCAGCCGCTCTTCGTCTTCAGGCAAGATAGGCTCTGTCTCAAGCGAATCTATTTCTGTTCCGTAATTCTGCCTTATATTTTCAACGAGGTTTTCAATCTTCAGCCTGTGCTCTGCTCTCTCTACATCAAGCCTTGAGACTTTAGATGTGAGAGCATCTATCTCATGCCTGAGCGCCTTGACTGCTTGCTCATATGAGAGCATCTGCTGGTTTTCCTGTTCAAGCGCCTCTTTCCTTACAGATATGTCATCCCTAAGCCTGTCCGCATTTAAAACCATGCCTTTTATTTTCTCTTCGTTTTCTCCGGACTCTGCCTCTCTCTGTGAGATGCGGCCTTCAACAGACTTCATCTCTTCAGTTAGTAAATTGTCCTTCTGCGACAGTTCTTCCAGAGCATTGCCTGTTGTTTCTATCTCTTTCTGCGCCGCCTCTATCTTTTCTTTATGAGCGGTTATTGACAGCCTGAGGTCTGTTATATGCGAGCGGTCTTCTTCATACCTCATCTTCTTCTGGATTATCTCTTCCAAAAGGCCTGCCATATCTTTTTCTATGGCGCTCCTTTCTGATTCTCTCGTCCTTATTGCTTTTTCCTTTTCGCCTATCATGCTTTTTAGTGATTCCTTTTCCCTTACAATCTCTTCAACTTCTATTGCAAGGTAGGCAAGTTTTCTGTCTGTCCTGCCTTTTTCTTCCTGATAGTTTGCAGAGGTAAGCTTTGAAAGCGACAGCTCTTTTTCCGCATTAACAATGGCAGCTTCAATATCTCTTATGCCGGATTCCTTCCCTGAAAGCTCCTGCTGAAGCCTGTTGATGTCTTCCTGCAGCATAGATATTGAATCTGTTTTCTGCCCTATTAACTCTTGAATCTCCCTTAACTCTCTCTTCCTCTTTAAAACGCCTCTGCCTTCTCCGCCTATGACTGCGCCCGAGGGCTCAACAATCTCGCCGTCAAGAGTTACAAAGAAAAAATTGTTTCCTGACTCTCTCATGGCAAGGGCTGCCTTCAGGTCTTTTACAATGAAAATGTTTCTTAGAAGATTTTTTGCTATGCCTGCAAACTCCGCATCCACCCTTACAAAATCCAATGCCCTTCCGATTATGCCTGCAGGGACATCAGACGACTCATCCGTTATTCTGGAATCAAGAGGGATGAAAGACATCCTGCCCATGCCCTTTGTCTTTAATATAGAAACAGCGGTTTCAATATCAGCAAGGGATTTAAGTATGAACGAATTTATTTTTTCCGAGAGGGCGTTCTCAACTGCCTTTTCATATTCTGAGTCAACATTGAGCACATCCGGCAGCGAAGAGACAATATGGAGATTAGACCCTTCCTGAAGTATTTCGCGGGTAGGCGCATCAAGGACAAGTTCCTTCAAGGATCCCATGCGGGATATGTTTGACGCAAGGTCTTCTTTTGTCTTTGACAGATCATCCCTGAGATGTTCAATCTTCTCCCTTAGAGAAGAGACCTCTGATATATAGACGCTCTTCTTTTCACTGAGCAGAAGGGCCTCGGCGTTTTTGTCCCTGAGCGAGCCCTCCACATCCCTTATTGATAAATCAATATCGCCTAAAACTTTCTTTGACTCATCGGAGTCTTTTATCAGCGAAGCTTCTTTACGCTCCAGCGCCTCAAGAGACGCCTGCATCCTGCCTATCTCGTTTCTGAGAGCGCTAAGCTCCTCAGATGCGCTGAATACATCTCTGCGCTTTGAATCCACAGAGCTTTCTTTTTCCGAGAGTTCGTTTTCCACCGACTCAATAAGCTCATTTTTCAGCCTTAGTTCTTCTTTAAGCCCCTCCATATCACCGGAAAGCCTTGCGTCTGTTCCGTTCAGTTCCCGAGCTGCTCGGGACAGCTCGTTTCTCTTGGTTTCAAACTCTTCTCTCTGAGTAAAGAGTTTTGCCAGATATTCTTTCAGGTTGTCCCTGTCAGTATTCAGCACAGCGATTACTCTTTCGGTTTCCGCTATCGCCTTCTCTGCGTCCCTGAATTCCTGCTGTATTATTTCAAGGGCTTTTTCTTTTTCAAAGATGCCAAAGCGGTTTGTTTCTGAAATATTTTCAATCTTTGTGAGTTCAGCCTTCTTTAGTACCTCGTTCTCTTTAAGGACAGTGTATTCTGCAAGTATCCTTTCCAGAGATTCTCTTAGCGCATGATAATCTCTCTTTGCAAGCTTGAGCTCTGTTGTCCTCGTCTCCGCCGAGAGCTTCTTATACCTCTCAGCCTTTTTGGCCTGCCTGTCAAGCGCATTTATCTGTCTTTTTACCTCTGAGACGATGTCATTTATCCTCTGCAGGTTTAATCTTGAAGCCTCAAGCTTATTCTGAGCCTCTGTCTTCCTGACTTTATATTTCATCACGCCGGCTACTTCCTCTATGATGAACCTTCTGTCCTGCGGTTTGGAATTGAGTACGGCTGCTATCCTGTCCTGTTCAAGTATGGAATAGCTCTTAACTTCCAGACCTGTGTCAAGGAACAGGTCTTTTACGTCCTTAAGCCTGCATACGGATTTGTTTGCCATATACTCGCTCTCGCCGGATCTGTAGAGCCGTCTTGTCACGGATGTGAAGTTCTGCGGGTCATTGCCATTGTCCTGCGTGGGGTCTCCCATGCCTGATACAACAAGCGTTACCTCTGCCATCCCTTTTGGTTTTTTTGTTGAAGAGCCGTTGAATATCACTTCCTCCATCTTTTCACCCCTCAGGCTCTTTGCGCTCTGCTCGCCCAAAGCCCATCGGAATGCATCCACCACATTGCTCTTTCCGCAGCCGTTGGGCCCGACTATGCACGTAATCCCGGGATGGAGATTAAACGCAGTTCTTTCGGAGAAAGACTTAAAACCTATGAGTTCGATTTTTTCTATACGCATAAGAAAATTTAGCAGCGAATTTTATGTAGTATAACCTAAGAATATGTTCCTGACAAGTCTAAATAAAGAACCCTGAAGCAGAGACCCGAGGGTATATGAAAGTTGATTTTTTTAGTCATTCCCGCTTGTCGGGAATCCTTCCTGCTTCTTTTTGTCATGCTGGCTTGTCCAGCATCCCTCTCTAAAGAAAGATTCCGAACAAGTCGGAATGACAGAATAAGGAGAGCCATATAACAAGACTACAAGGCTTCTACTCTTCCTCTGGCATGTCCTCAATCACCCCTGTCTTTTCCGCTCCCTTTGAGAATGCGAGTATGCCATAAAGCACAAGGTCAGCAGTCGGTATAAGTATTAAGAGCCCTAACCATTTGCTTTTTCCGCGGTTCTCCGATATGCACATCCAGAGGTATATGTATACAAAGATATTTGCAAGCGGAAGGAACAGAAGCAGTATCCACCACCATGGTTTTCCTGCACAGGTAACTATGGTCCAGAGGTTGACGACTGGAATCCATGCTGTCCATGGCGCAGGGATGGCGAGTTTTTTGGCGATAAGGAACAGGCAGAGCAAGTAATAGACTATATAAACGATAACAACTACAAGGATGATAATTCCGAAGCTTGCGAGTACAGCAGTCAGCATCTGCGGAGAAGCTCCGGGCATCTCCTTCCCGGGTTTCGGGAATGTTGGAAATCCTGCAGGTGGCTGCATCGGTTTTAATGGCTCTATTTTCTGCGGCTTAACCTTTTTGGGTTCAGGCGCAGCCGGCTTCTTTTCAGCAGTAACAGGCCCCGGTTTTCCCTTGGCAGCTTTTACATTTTCAGGCTCTTGTGGTTTGGCTTCTTTTGAAGGCTCCTTTGAAGGAACAGGTTCTTTCTTTACCTCTGGCTGTTTTTCCTTTGCTTCAGAGACAGACGGCTTTTCTGCATCGGGAACCTTTTCCATCGATGGTTTTTCTGCCTCTTCGGCTTTAGCCTCAGGCGTTTTCTTTATCAGCCCGGCTTTCTCGATCGAAAAATCAGGGTCAAGCAGGTATGCCTCTTTAAAGTATTCATTAGCCTCTTCAAATTTTCCGAGCTTATAAAGCGAATAGCCAATCAGGTAATAGGCAGACGGGGTCGGATTCTTTTGCACCTGCTCTTTTAAAAGCTCAACAGCCTCTTTGAATTTTTTACTGTTGTAATATTTAAGGGCCTTTGAATATTCTGAATTTTCTGCCGCAAAAGTTGTGTCATACACTGCAGATAAGGCAAAAACCATAAGGACGACAAAAACAATTTTTTTCATAAGCGTCTCCTCATCCAGTAAAACATTTTAAGTTAAGCCCCGAGCCGCTCGGGGCATCCTGCCTGCTTCACGGTGTCTCAGCAATAGAATAATTCCCACGGCATTTTTTTTCAAGTATTGTTATGCTCTGCCCCTCTACGAGTCATCGGCAACCCATTCCATGCATGCGCAGAGAAGAATCGCTCATTTATATCTTCTCACTCCAAACCCTTTTATCTCAAGGTCAGAAAGTATCTCATTCAGATGCTCCCTGCCTTTTACTTCCACTGTGAGTACAACCTTTGTCTTTCCCACAGGCAGGTCTCCTGCAAGCCTGTCATGGACAACATTAAGAATATCGCCTTTATGCGATGAAATGTGGATGAAAGGCTGAATATTCTAAAGGGCATCCTGAATGTCCTTTAGATTAACCATAGCTAAATTATATCATAAGGAAAGAGTCAGGCATCTGCCCGCTTATTGATTCATGTTAAAATAGATTAATGTGATTTTGAATAAGGAAAAAATTAATGAAAAGGCTCCCTCAGGCTGAAGGAGCCTTTCCCGTCTAATTACAGTTTAACTACGTTGATTGCCTTAGGGCCTTTCGGGCCTTTTTCAGTATCAAAGCTGACCTTGTCACCTTCAGCAAGGGATTTAAATCCATTGCCTTGGATTGACGTATGGTGGACAAATACATCACTGCCGTCTTCGCTTGTGATAAAGCCAAAACCCTTTGAGTCATTGAACCACTTTACTGTTCCATTAGCCATTTCTTTTACCTCCTTTTTTTAAACTCAAATCTCAGAAGGTCTCAACAAAAAAACCACAAAGATAAAAGTCTTTGTGGCCTCAGCAACTGCAAAAACTTCTAAAATTCTGCTGTCATCGTAACACATCCTCTAACCATTAGTAAAGATAATAATAAGCGTCCTTCAGCGCTATTGCACTTTTGAATTTTTGCTCTTTTTGGCGCTATGGTAACGTATGGATGTCACAACAAAAACAGCATTGCCATTAGGCCTTCTCACAACAACTTCGTCTCCCTCTGTCCTGTTTAACAATGCTTTGGCCATGGGTGAATCAATACTTATAAAATCCTTCTCAGGATCAAATTCATCAGGGCCTACAATACGGTACCTGTTCACGTTCCCTTCTGTATCCTCAATTTCAACCCATGCGCCAAAAAATACCTTTGAAGTATCTTTTGGTATCCTGTCCACTACAATCAACTCGCTCAATCTCTTTGCAAGAAAACGGATACGGGAATCAATCTGCCTTAACTGTTTTTTACCATAAATATACTCTGCATTCTCAGAACGATCCCCCATGGCGGCAGCTTCAGCAACTGCACGGGTAACCTGTGGCCGCTTAACCTTCCACAGATATGACAGCTCCTCGCTTAAACGCTTTTGCCCCTGAGGTGTAATATATGGTGCGATTTTTGTTTTACTCTGCGATGGCGTTTTCATATCTTGTCCGGCTTATTATACCTGAATCAAGCCATCGCTTCAGTTCTTTCACGGAGTAACGCACCGTGGCAAGTTGCGATTGATTGCTATCGTGCGGCGGATTTTTTTTGGGGGGGTATGTATTGGATATTGTGGTATAATAATTTAAGCAACGAGCTTTGAAAGGAGAACATTATGCCAACTGCTTTAAAACAAGAATCCGAGCTTATTAAAGTAAAGCAATACCTAACCGACAGAAAAGGCTATAAGGTTGCTGCTGTTATCGATATGGATGAGTTCAACAGATTAGCAATGCTGCTGGAAACCATTCCGCCTTCCGAGAGATGGCTTTATAAAAATAAAGCGGCGCTCAAAAGTGTCCACAAAGGATTAAAAGAAGCCGCTCAGGGCAAGATTTCAAAGCTCGATATAAAAGAGCTATAAGGTCAAATCTTGTTTGATATATTTCTTACCGATGAGGCAAGGGAGCAGTTAAACAGACTCAAGGCTGACAAGGGACTTTCAAAAAGATACAAGGCCGTAAAGAAAGCACTCCTGTTTCTATCTCAAAATCCGAGACATCCGGGGCTTAAGACACACGAATTCACTTCACTCAAAGGCCCTAACGGAGAAAAAGTATTTGAGGCATATGCTGAACAGTCCACTCCTTCTGCATACAGAATCTTCTGGTATTACGGTTCCGGAAACAAACAGATAAGCATTATAGCCGTAACACCCCATCCTTAAAATATCCCATATCTCCCCTTCCCTTTAAACTTTAGAATGCCTTTATCTCTCAGAATCTGCAACTGCTGGCGGATTGTGGGGGCGGGGTTTTATTTGCAAACGTCTCCTCTCGGGCCAATTTTTATAATCAGCACGGTATTTTCAACAATAGTGGTAAGTATTCTGTATTTCCCAACTCTGATTCTGTATATATTTTCTTCTCCGGCAATAGGCTTAATATCTACAGGAACTCCTTGGGTTAGCTTTGACAAAACTAAATCAATTAAGTCCTTGTAATCTTTCGGCAGCTTTTTATAATCCTTTGTAGCGCTCTTTGAAAACTCTATCTCAAATCTTGCCATTTAATAGTCTCGCCTTTTTTGTGCTCAAGCTTGCCTTTGCTGATAAGTTCTCTTTCCTCTTTAGAAAGAGCAGAGATATCGCTTTCCACAACAGTTCTCCAGAAAACATCAATTAAAATGTCTTCAGGCAATGTCTTCAGCATGTTGACGACGGCATCTTCAGGCATGGTCAAGGTTTTTGTTGCCATTAAAATCACCTCCGTACGCTATCATTTGAATTATTATATCACAATGACTATTCTGAGGGTTCTCCTGACTACTGCACTACTGTACTATTGCTCTCTTGCTCTCCGCCTTTGGCGGACTGGCGGATTGTGGGGGCGGAGGGGAAAAATCAATTAGGTTTCATCACCAGAGATTTTCCGTGTTAACCAGTTTTCATATTCTTCGAGTTTGCTTAATTGTTCTGATGTTATATGCACTCCTGACGATGCATGAGATACGATTCTACGCAAATCATTGATTTCCACAAGCCACTTGGTTCGTTTTTCTTTACTCACGCTTTCATTGGAAGCAAATATTTTTCCAAAGATATCCCAGTTTTCCATTATTGTTGGTCTATAATCTATTAGATCAAAATAACATTCCTCTGTCCCTCTTTTTCCACCATCATCTTCATATCTCTCTCTAACTTTCTTCCTCGTACTTAGAGGTACTCCGTTAAACCACCACTGCTGGCTATCCTCTCCGAAATTATCTTTAAGTTCTTCAATAATTGTCTTTTGCAGAAGAACTTCAATACGATCAACAATTTCTCTTGCCTTTTTATTGTATCCTGATTTCTCCTCTTCTACCCAATCCTTTAAGCCTGGCGGATCAAATTCTGGGAGTTTCTCATGGATTGCTTGCTGACAGCGTCTGGTTCCGTTCGATTGTCCTTGACCGCCCCTCAAACTTCTAAATGATTTTCGATCTGGTTCTGATAGCCCACCAAGAAAACCCCCCAATACCTCTCCATAAGGAAATATTATTTTCAGCAGTTCTTCGTTATCTAATTTAATAAGTTTAACCCCTTTTGATTCAAGATGCTGGAACACACTCCTTAATACATTTATACATATAGTAATACCATCATTCATTGCGAGACCGCCGCCTTCGTCAGCTCCTAAATCCCACCATGCGCTTGCTCTGTCACGAATCAAAGTGAACCATCCATTAATAATGAATGTTGTTCTTTGTAATGTTTCCATATTTTCGCCAGTCCATAAAGTGCCATATTCTGGAATGTCTTTTTTTATTTTTGTTAAATAGAATCCGGGCTTCTCTAATGCTTTGGACATACTGTCTAAGGTAATGCATTGAATAGCCGTTTTTTTATCATCAGAAAGTAAAATGCGATTATAGAAAGGAGAGGTCGGGTTACTATCCAACGTTTGAATTGCTTTAGAAATTACTGCACTAACTCTTTCTTCGTCATCATCAGCGTACCAACGAAGATCGGCATAAAGCTCTCTTAAAAGAGTTTGCTTTACGCTTTTTTGTTTGGCATTGATATCAACAAACAGTTGCGCCTGTAGGCTCGACGGAATTCCTTCAAACGCCAATACAGAAAGAACGCCTTTTTTCGAAAATTCATGGCCAGAATAAGCAAATAATCGGTGTTGACCATCTATTATCCATGCAGATTTGTAGGACGGGGAGATATTTAGCCATCCCAAAACCCCTTCATCTCTATCACCTTCTTGTTTTGCTTTTTCAAATCGAAGGTGTCTATTCTTCTCTAAATTTATGACTATATTAGTTGGGAATGTTCCTTGATTTGATATGTATTCTTTTATTTTATTCAATCGGGATTTAGAAACCATTCTTTGATATGTCGTGATATCTGATGCTTTTCCTCCTTTTAAGCGATGAGAAATATAAGCAATCTTTAATAAATAATCTGGTGAAATAGAAAATGTATAGCAATTATATCCCCTCATTTTTGTCTTTAATGCTGGAATCCGAATAGATAGTCCTTCAATTGATTTGCCGGGTAAAGCGTCTGAAAAGAATTGATATCGCGCAGCCGACCCAAGATGATTTGTTAATTGTTCGTAATATTCCAAATCTTTTTCATTAAACAAGACGATATTTAAGTCTTCCGCCCGTTTTTTGTCATTTTCTGTAAGATTAGCATTATTTGTAAACATAGCTAAAACAGTATGCCGCTTATGTTCTTGCTTGAATTGATGGTTAATATAGCGAGAAATTTTTTCACGAATCGCTGCATGATCGGCTAATTCCTCAGGAAATTTATTTCGCTTACTGAATTCTTTAGAAGACTTGCATGAAACTGCTATTGAAATTTCAGAATCAAGCCCAGCAACATCAACCTGACTTTGAGGACTTTTGGGATCATCGGGATTGATGACAAGAAAAGCTCCACCTTTACCCGATAGATGCGTGAATCCCATTCTATAAAAAAGTGTCCAGACACGGTCTTCCAATAAAGTATTGTGGGATTTATCCTTTTTAAGACGAGTGGATTTCTTGCTTTTTTTCTCAATCGCCCAATCTTCAGAAAGAGCTTCCTCAACCTTTGGATTTAAGACGGTTCTTGTAATGTACGGTAATTTATTTTTCCGAGCCAAGCCCCTCAAGTCTTCAACAGGGAAAATATTTTTAAGCATTGTAGCCCCCTTCTTTTACAGAAGTTCCCATTAACTCTTATCTAAACGCGCTGGTTTCCAAGTTATGAACTCTTTCAAGTCCATTCCCTGTATTATTTTTTTGAGCAGCGGTTTTATAAGTCATTCACAATAATATCTTCCAGCAATCCGTTAGTCAGCATTTTTAAATTCAGAAGATATTCTATGTGGTTGAATGTTTCTTCTAATGGCCGGCTTGTTGACTGCCACCCTATTCCATCAGTGACCCATACAAATTTATGCCCGTCTCTTGTAAGAAAATCATAAAGAGCCTTATATTCGCCAGCAGTAGATTTAAGTTTTGAACCACCGCCACCATAATAGTTAGTCTCTATGAGGTAAAGGCTTTTCCCATTAAAGACTGCAAAGTCAAAACGCCGACTTGACTTGTCAATTTTAAGTTTTAATCCCCATTTTTCTAAAACTTTTTCTGCTGTTGCTTCCTTAATATAATTAAAACCGTGGGTGCTACAAATTTCCTTCACAAAATTTTCTGTAACTTTTTCCATAGCCGTTCCGCCTCGGTTTTTCCTTCCATTACTGTCAAGGCCAACCTCAATCCCAATTGTGTAATCAACAACATTCTTAACTGTTTTATCTTTAAATATTTTTAACAGGCCGCTTTTTTGAGCAAAACGGACAGCCCTTGAAATCTCGCTATCAGAAAGATTTTTCTTTTCCTCAAATGAAAAATCTTCATACTTAAGATTCCCCTCGGAAAGATCTGTGAGGATTTTAAATTTATTCTCTCTACATGCAAGAAGGACAGGAATTAATCTCACAATCTGTGGATGCTTTTTAAGGAGATAGCCAAACTCTTTTTCAATATTTTCTTTGCCGATTAAGTAATTAAGGATATTCAAGTCCACTTCTAAATCTTTAGTATTGCCGATAACCTTTTTCCAATTTACGAAATAATCCCAATGTCTTATAGAATCATTCGGATTGTTTATGAGGTAAGCAAAAACTTCTTTTTCGTTATTACATCCGATTTTCTTTTTGAATATCGAAGAATATTTCATCTGCTTGCGACCTTTTTTAAAACTGGTATGTTGGCTGTTTTATTCTCAATTGTTTCTTCCAATCGCTTTTTTGAGGTCATTAGGTAGTTGTCTTCCAAATCAATACCAACATACTTTCTATTAAGCAGAACCGCCGCTACTCCTGTTGTTGAACTGCCACAGAAAGGATCAAGCACCAAGTCGTCCTCTTTTGTAGAGGCAGAAATAATTCTCTTTAAAAGCTCAACAGGCTTTTGCGTAGGATGCTTACCAAATTTCTTTTCCTCGGCTTGCGGCGCGGAGATTTCCCATACATTACGCATTTGCTTGCCATTATTCGTTTTCTTCATCAGCTTATAATCAAAGTAATGCTTGCTCTTTTCGTTCTTTGCCGCCCACAAAACTATTTCTGTTGAATGGGTGAAGTATCTGCACGAAAGATTTGGCGGAGCGTTGCGTTTATACCAGATTATATCGTTAAGAATTTTGTAGCCAAGTTCTTGCATGGCAAAGCCAATAGAATAAATAATATGCGTAGTCCCCGAAACCCAGATTGTGCCGTTTGGTTTTAAAACTCTCTGGCAAGCTTTAAGCCATTCAAGAGTGAACTTATGATTTTCTGCGATGCCTTTTGACTTGTCCCATTTTCCTTTATTAACAGACACCATTTTCCCCGCATGACAGGTAATCCCCCCGTTAGAAAGAAAATACGGCGGATCGGCAAAGATCATGTCAACGCTGTTCTCCCTTGCCCGATTAAGGATTTCAATGCAATTGCCTCTCAGAAGCCTTACTGAGTGTTCAGGGTTGACATAGGAAACAGTGAAATATTTCTTACCATTATTACCATAAGATGCTGTTTCTTCAGAAATGTAGAAATTGAGCGAATTCTCTGGGGAAATATAGGGCTTAGTCTTCTTGCTACCTTTCGCTTTAGCTTTTACTTTGTTATTTGTTTTTTTCGGCATTTATCCCTTTAAATAGTTCAGTTATCTTTACTTCTAATGAATCTGCAATCTTAAAAAGCACCTTCAAGGATGGATAACGAAGACCGCGTTCAATCTGTCCAATGTAAGAGATATGCAAATTAGAACGCTCAGCCAATTCTTCCTGAGTCCAAGCGTTTCTCTCCCTGAGTTTTTTTATGTTTTGCCCTAATTGAATACAGCGATGGTCTTCTTGCTTTTTTGGCATTTGAGAAAGTATAGAATTGTTACAAATAGTATTTAAAGAGACAATATGTAATAATAAGATTCGAAGTCATGGAACGGTTTCTAAAGGCAGGGTTTGCGCTGAGGGAAGACATCATTAAGGTTTAGCATAACTGCAAGGCAACGGGCTTCTGGGTCAAAAAATCAAAGATATACAACTTTCTTCTCATCATGCACGAGCATTTGTTTGTGTTTCAGAAAAAATAGCGCGGTAGCGCCATAGAACCTTAGCCCTATAGCGCAGAAGTGTCAGCCTGTCAAAAGGTCATGTCAGCACACATTATTAAATTTCCACTTGATTTTTTGATACATGCGGTATATTATTTGATACAAATGTACCAAAAACTGACACAGCTGAATGTACTGTCGCTTTTTATGGACAACCCGTATGAGAAGTACTATCTCAGGGAGGCTGCTCGGCTTCTCAATATGAGCCCCATGACCCTTAAGCGCTCGCTCGAACTCCTCCTGAAAAGCAAACTGATTCAAAAAGAAAAAATAAAGAATCAGATTCTGTATTCAGCCAAAATGCAAAGTCCCGCATTCAGGCATCTCAAAATTTCCCGCAGTCTTTCATGGCTTGAGGATAAGAATCTCATCGAATTTTTGAAAAAACGCATACCCGGAATCAGTTCAATAGTGCTCTACGGCAGTTATGCAAAAGGAGAATATGACAAGAAAAGCGATATAGATATTATGGTTATCTCTCCTGCGAAAAAAGACTTGCTTCCTGAACTTGACAAGCTCCTCGGAAAAGAGGTGAACATATCTGTTTTCAGCGCTGCGGAATGGAACAGACAGGCTAAAGCAAACAGGGCTTTTTATCTTGATGTTATAACAGAGGGGATTGTACTCTACGGAACAAGGCCAGTGGTTGAATGAATATCAAAGAGTGTTTTGAAAAAAGGCTTTTAAGAAAAGGCAGGGCAGACCTGCTTAAAAGCAAAAAAGCAATTGAGATATCAAAAAGGAATCTTGTAAAAGCAAGGAAGTTATGCAAACATGGTTTTTATTCAGAAGCTATTGTCACAGCTTATACCTCAATGTTCCAGTCTGCAAGGGCTTTGCTTTTCAAGGACGGAGTGTTTGAGCGAAGCCATTTTTGTGTCATTGAATATCTCAAGGAAAATTATGTTAAAAAACATCTTATATCAGCGGAACATATTCATTCCTTAGATGTTTATAGAACGCAGCGGCATGAGGCGCTCTATGGACTTGAGGAAATTTCCTATGAAAAGTCTGAAGCAGATGATTCAATAGAAAAAGCAATGTCATTCATCAATAAAATTTCTCAGATTCTCAATAAAATTTAGCACAACTGCTCTCCTCGGCGAGTTGCTGAGATGACAAAGCAACCGGCTTCTGGATAAAGAAATCAAAGCTCTACAATTTCCTGCTCATCATGCACGAGCATTTGTTTATTTTCCAAAAGAAGGGTGAGTCGGTGAAGAGGTGAAGGGGTAAAGCTGCACAGAAGCCGAAAGCATATAATTAAAACAGAAAATATCTTGCTGAACTGATTTTGCAATTGTGTTATAATTTTGCAGGACTTGAAAGGAGGAAAAGATGCCTAAGGTTGCCTTTGAAATCCCTGCCGATATTAAGGATATTCTTACAAAGCATACAGAGATAGACTGGGGTAAAATTATCAGCGATACGCTTTGGAATTATGCGAAAAAAATAAAACTACTGGAGTCCATCACATCTAAAAGCAGTCTCACGAATAAGGATGTTGAAGTTCTGGACCACGAGATAAAGACGGCCTTATCCAAAAAATATCAGAATGCCTGATAAAATTAGTCATTGACACCGGCATTCTCATCTCAGCGCTCATTAAAGGTTCCGCGACAAGAGAAATCCTGCTTTTCTCAGCCATAGATTTTCTGCTGCCTGAATATGCCATTGAGGAAATCGAAAGACATAAAGACAATATTTCTATCCGAAGCGGCGGATTCATTCGGGCGAAAAAGAAGACATCATCAAGTTTCAGCATGACTCAAAAACCTTCCTGATGTGCCAACCAGTTGACTCATAATAAAATGTTACCGAAGGCTCATTGACTCAACGTGTTTTTTTATAACACAGATTAAATATCCTTTTCAGCTTCTCTTCTATGGCCTTCCTCAGATGAAACGGATTCAGATTTT
>Ga0214473_10003543_pt1 | contig 18908 bp, 19 predicted proteins | sample RVTome_7_FD_203509 | JGI IMG/M metagenome (GOLD analysis project Ga0214473, IMG submission 203509) | Soil microbial communities from uranium-contaminated site in the Upper Colorado River Basin, Wyoming, United States - RVT98D197 | ecosystem: Environmental > Terrestrial > Soil > Contaminated >... | reverse complement strand
CTAGAAGGCAAACAGTCTAAATAACACGATTTCGGACAAATTCTTTAATCTCTCGCTTAAACCGTTCTTTACTAAATTTTTTCGCCTGATTGATGCAATCTTCAGGTTTTATCTTAGTCTTTTCAAATTTTTTAATCGCTTTGATTACTGATTCAACTGTCGGTTTGTCAAATAAAATTCCCGTTTCGCTATCAATTACAGTCTCCAAAACACCTCCTGACTTATACGCAATAACCGGAGTACCAACTGCCATCGCTTCCACAGGAGTAATTCCAAAGTCTTCGTCTTCCGAAGGGAAAATAAATGCTTTAGCGTTTACCATTAATTCCCATTTTTCCCCATCGTCCACCTCTCCCAAAAATTCAATAGAGCTCCCTGCAAGCTTCTTAAGTTCATCTCCATATCGGGCAAATTGCTTTCCAAAAACTTTCAAAGGTAGGTTTAACCGCGTACAAGCCAAAACGGCCAAATCAACCCGCTTTGCTCTTGCTAATCTTCCCCCAGCCAGAAAATATTTTTTCTTCGAATTTGGAATTTGGAATTTGGAATTTGGAATCTCCACTGGAGGATATATAACTTTTGCGTCGCGCCTATAAAACTTTTTAATTCTTTTTTGAACTTCCTTTGAGTTACATAAAAGAAAATCAGGTTTCTGGGCATTATTGAAATCCAACATTCTTAAAAAATGCATTGGAATTTGACCCAGAATAAGAAGGAACCGTCTGATGGCATTAGTAGTCCATCTGTTAGCTGTTGAATAGCCATAAAGATAACGAGGAGGCGTGTGGTAATAACAAATATGCAAAGTCTTTTTCCCTTTTTTAAAAAAATTAAGTCCCGAATAAGATCCCGCCGAGGAAACTATAACTAAATCATACTTTGATAAATCCGTGAATTTATAAATCAGAAAATCTAAAAATCTAAAAAAAGAAATTATCTTCGCTTTAAAAGGTAAATAATGCAAAATTGAAGCCTTAATTTTCCAATTTCTAAATCTTTCTCTGTGAGGTCCTAAAAACTTAGGGAGATAAACCAAAGTATAAACCGGCGCATCCGGCCAAATGTTATGTAGTTCTTCCAACATCCTCTCCGCACCCCCATATTCCTTTATATAGTCGTGGACCAACGCTACCTTCATGAGTAGTATTTTACGCTCTCACGACTAATTTATCCTCCGTAGCTTTAGTTTAAGGAGGACAACTCATAACCTACTGATCTCAACTTACTTTGAAACCCTCACTTGAACTAACTGGAAGTAGTTTCCGTCAACGTCTGCAAAGGTTGCAATCCATCCGTACATCTCAAGATGATATGTATCTGTTATGACCTTGACTTTTGCTCTCTTAAGTTTAGCGACCTCTTTTTTTATATCATCCACTTCAAAGTTAAGCATCATTCGCTCGGGATTTTTATTTTCTCCCTTAACTTTTGAGTGATCGACAATATAAAGATCGCTTCCCCTTTTAAACTCAAATGAGTATACCTCTCCCGCATCCTTTCCCTCACCCATTTCAAATTCCCCTGTAGACTTAAGTCCGACTTTTTCTTTATAAAATTTTGCCAGTTTCTTTGCGCTTTGGGTAAAAATATTAACGCTTTCTAATCCTTTAATCATTTTTCTCACCCCCTTTCGAGCACATCTATTATTTAAAAATACTGCGAAGACCCGCCAACCAGTCGCAGCACGAGCCGTGTATGAATAATACTGAAAAGGCGAGTGCTTAGACAAGGCGGGCTTATATTAATTTCATCTGCTTTTCTTCCGCCTGTAGTTTTCCTACCTTCTTCACTCTTTCTGTTAACGTTTTAAAACCAAAATGTTTGAATAGGTCAACTGTTTTTTGATTTCCAATGCTCCATTTTTCCATAGAATCAAACTCAATTTCAACCGGTACATCAGTTATTATTTTGGCAAGTTTATAGGATAAATATGCGTTATCTTTATTCTCCTTCAATTTATTCCTTGTAGATTCTCCAAGTTCGTTTATTTGTTTATATATCTCGTCAAGGCTTCGGTATTTTTCGATTAATTTAATCGCCGTCTTTGGCCCAATTCCGGCAACTCCAGGATAATTATCTGAAGGATCACCAACCAGCGCTTTATAATCCACGATATACTTTGGCCCTACCCCCATTTTTTCCTTAACTTCGTTTTTCCCGAAAAGTTTTGCCTCACTTAAACCTTTTACGGGTAAGTAAACTTTCACTTTGTCGTTTACGAGCTGCAGAATATCCCGATCACCCGTGACAACCACAACTTCGTCAATTTTTGGAATTTGCTTGCCCGCCGAGGGCTTGGCGAAGGCGGGATATTTGAAATTTGGAATTTTGGTCGATTGCAAAGCAATCGTACCAATTATGTCATCCGCCTCATACCCCGCTTTCTCAAAAATCGGAATTCCGAAGGACTCTATTGCCACTTTCGCCTTATCAAACTGACTCGAGAGCTCTTTTTCCATTGCCGGTCTTTGTGCTTGATATTGCTTGAAGGCAACGTGTCTGAATGTAGGTTCCGGTCGATCGAATGCAACAGCAATATGGGTAGGTTTCAGATCCTGAATGACCCTTAAAAGCATGCTTACAAACCCATAGACCGCATTAATTGGCTCACCGGACTTTGTAGTTAAGGGAGGAAGAGCATGATACGCTCTATGAAGAATCGCATTTCCGTCAATTAATACCAGCTTACTCATGAAGATATTCTAACTCAAATTTGTATAATTAGAAATTTTAAGAAGTTTTCTTTCCCACAATCTTTTCGAATTCGTCCCTATCCAGAGTTTCTTTTACAAGAAGCTTTTCGACAAGTTTATCCAGAACCTTTCTCTGCTTGCCAACTATCAAAGTCGCATCTTTATAAGCCTCATCCGCTATCTTTTTAATTTCAGCATCCACTTTTTCCTGCATAGCTGGGGATATTTGTGCCGGTTCGTACCATTGAGCCTTACCCATTTCGTCAATGTCGTATTGAGGACCCAAGTTAATTGGACCCAAAGTACTCATCCCAAACTCAACGACCATCGCCCGGGCAAGTTGGGTTGCCTTTTCGATATCATTTGATGCACCAGATGTCATCTCGTTAAAAACAATTTCCTCGGCTGCACGACCGCCAAGCATAGCTGTAATTTGCTGAAGCATTCTGGATTTTGTCTCATGGGTCCTGTCCCCCGCAGGCGGAATTAAGGTATGGCCCAAACTCATACCGCGTGCGACTATAGAAATACGCTGTACCGGATCCATTTTGGGCAGAAAATGAGTCACAACTGCGTGTCCGGCCTCGTGATAGGCAGTAATTTTTTTATCCTCTTCACTTTGAAGCCTCTTTTTGGCGGGACCGAGTTTAACTTTTGTCGCTGCTTCTTCAATATCTTCAAACTCGATCTCCTTTTTATCCGCACGCGCTGCATGAATCGCGGCTTCATTTAACATATTTTCCAAGTCCGCCCCAGAAAAGCCAACAGTTCTATCCGCAACTTTTTCCCAATCAATACCTTTTGCAAACTTCTTGCCTCTCGCATGAATTTTAAGAATTGCCTCTCTTCCTTCTTTATCAGGCATATCAAGCATCACCCGTCTATCAAATCGACCCGGCCTTAAAAGCGCAGGATCCAGTAAATCTCCCCTGTTGGTTGCGGCAACCACCACTACATTATCGTTTGGCGTAAAGCCATCCATTTCTACTAAAATTTGATTTAGTGTCTGTTCTCTTTCATCGTGCCCTCCTATAAAACCACGACCGCGCTGACGGCCAATCGCATCTATCTCGTCTATAAAAATTATTGAAGGAGCCGATGCTTTGGCTGTTGCAAAAAGGTCACGAACTCTTGAGGCACCTACTCCTACAAGCATTTCCATAAATTCAGAACCCGCCATTGAGAAAAAAGGCACTCCCGCCTCCCCTGCAACCGCCCGGGCAAGAAGAGTTTTACCTACCCCTGCCGGACCAAATAAAATTACTCCTTTTGGTGTTCTTGCTCCAATTTTACGGTATTTTGCGGGATTCTTTAAAAAGTCTACAATTTCTTCCAATTCCTTTTTTGCCTCATCAACTCCGGCAACGTCTGCAAAGGTTACATCCTGTTTTCCTTTAGCAAAAAGTTTAGCTCTCGATCGGCCAAATGAAAAAATATCCTGCGCACCTTTATTCTGGGCGCGTATGAGAAAGAAAAAGAAAGCCGCCATGAGTCCTAAAGGTAAAATGATTCCCAATACGTCGCCGATCGTTTTACTTAATGACTGATCGACAACTGTAAATTTAACTTTTGATGGTGAAATTCCTTCTTTCTCTAAAAGATCTGAAAAGCTCTCTCCGGCTTCCTTTATCGCAATTTTTATCGAACCGTCTTGGTAAGTTAATATCAGTTTGTTATCTTCAATCATCACTTCTTTTATTTTCTCGTTCTTGACGTCAGACAAAGCCTGGGAAATTTCGACCCTATTATTGGATTTCTGAAGTTCGTAAACAGATACTATGAAAGGAAGGAAAAATATCACCAAAAATGTTGCAATTAAAATTTTCCATAAGTTAATTTTCAATTTAAACTCAAAGCGTTTTCCGCTTTTTCTTTGTTTTTTAGTACCAACTTCTCTTTTACTTTCACTCTCCTTATTATTTACTGGTTCCATAAAACTTGTTTCAAAACAGATTCCTAGCCAAAGAATTATAACACGGAGCTTTAATTGAAGATACGTCAAAAATAAAATGTCAAAATCTAAATTCCAAATGATAAATCAAACCTAAATAACGAAATGTCGAAATTCGAAATTAGGGCATTTATCATTCGTTTGATATTTGTAATTTGAAATTTGGACTTTTACCTTACCTTGGTTCCATTCGGTACTTTTTCAGAAGGCATAAGAAGGACCGGCTTTTCATCTGTATCCGAACCCATAACTTTAATAGGTTCGTCCAATTTTATGACTCCTGCCAACATCATCCCTTGGCTAAAATCTCCTTCAGGACCAATTTTTTTCGGTTCCAGGTTTACTATAAAGGGAGATTGTTTCCCCTCCAAATCCTCCGGTTTATAAAAACCCAATACTCCTGCAAATATTGTCCTTTCTCCAATCTCCTCACCTAAATCAACAGTGAGCTTAATCACCCAATGACTCCACTGGGGCACTTCAGCTTTGACAACAGTTCCAATTCTGATGTCGAGTTTTTGAAAGTCATTGATTGAAACACTATCCATAAATCATAAAAATGATATCACTCTCCACCGCGTTCGAAAAGATATACTTTCCAATTTGATTTTTTAATCTGATATTCATTTGCCAATTTTCCTTTTCTAAATCTATCCATAATGTTAGCCGCATCTTCTCTCACTTCCTTTTCGCTTGACGTCGATACAATGAATAAATTATCTGTTAGTGAATACTTGCTTGAGGGCAACACTTCAACATCTTTGGTTAAAAGTACGTCGCGATAAGATAGGCCAATCGGATCGGGATCCGGGCTCGCAAGTACGGCAATATTTATATTTTTAAGATTATTTTCAGATGCCTTCTTCCTTATGTAATTTGTAGCCACACCAACAATTCTCGGCGGGGGTTCGGCAATCGGTTTTGTCAAAACGGCGCGTATTGAGAAAATTCCTCCCAGAATAAAAATAAAAAGTATTAATTTAGCAACTTTAGCTGCTAATTTCTTTCTTGAAAGAATAAGAAAAATGAAAAGAAAAATAAGAGAAGGTAAAAAATAACGGTTTTCAAACGAGGGAAGGAAAGAAATAATAGCAGTTTGTGTTAAAACCGGAAAAAAATAAATTAAATTAAGATAGGCTTTTTTGCGCAAATCCAGATAAACCAAGGCTCCTAATAGGATTAATGCCAGTTTTGTGAGAATTTGAGATTGAGTTAAATAGAAAAATGACTTTTGAATGTTCGCAACAAAACTTTCGGGAAGTCTTACAAATTCGCTCTCTGCACCCTGCGAAACCAGATTTCTATTTAAATAACCTGTAAAGAAAAGTCCCGGAGGATGCCTCAAATCAAATATCGCGTAAGGGGCTATAAGAAGACTAAATCCTAAGATGGGTAAAATCGCGTCAAGGTATCTTTTCTTCCAAAGATTAATTAAAGTGACCGGAAACAGAAATGTTGCAATTGGAATAAAACTAATATAGTGAATGTGGAATGCTAAGCCGAAAAAAATTCCCGATAAAAATAAAAATATTTTTTTCTTTTTAAGATACGATAAAACTCCCAAACTCATCCATAAAGGAACAACGTGCGGATTCCAGCTCCAACGGCTTGACTGAACGAGTGGAAACCAAAAAAGTAAAAGGATTCCTGCCCAAATTAAAAGTTTCTTATTAACCTTCTTGGCAATTAATAGGAAAATTATTGCAGTTAACACCCCGTAAAAAGCGATTCCGTAAACAGTACTTTGCGGTTCGAAATTACCGATTACCGCAAAAGGCATCATTGTGTAATAAAAAAATGAAGTGTAGACAATACTGCCTGTATAATCTATCGCGCCGACCAGAGTTATCTTTTTTTCAATCCAGTACTGATGAAGTTTGACAATATCGTAGCTTTCGTCCCGCGTGAATCTTGCGGTATTGGCAACATTATAAAAACGGGTAAAAATTAGAATTAGGAAAAACAAGGCCAAAAGGAGTTTTTTCATTCAAATGATTTAACTGTTTGGAGTTTCACCAAATAAACTTTTTACTTCTTCAAAAAAATCTGTTTCTTTTCCGTCTTCATTCCTGGCGACAATTTTCGCTCCTTGTAGCTTTAGGGCTTCAATAACCAACCCATCCGCTAACAACCTCCCTGCAGCCTGATCAAAAGTCTCACCTTCTCTCCTGTCCGCATTAATTCCAGCAATTACTTTGGGATCTAGCTTGGACAAATCCATTTGTTCAACTATGCTCATCACTAATTTCAAAGGACCAATATTAATCTCTTTCATTTTTTAATCACCGCCTTCACTAATATTAACTTAGAAAGACCAAACCCACTTCTTAAGATCATACCCGCAATTCTACATACAAATTACTGCCTACTCAATTTATTAGTAATCCCAACTACTTCATATACTTCCTTCATTGTTTCTCTTGCAACTTTCCTAGCCTTCTCTGCCCCTTTTTCTAAAATCTCCCTTGCTAAATCAATATTATTTTCCAGCTCTTTTCTCTTCTTTCTCGCCTCGGCAAACTTTCGCATATGGGCCGCGAAAAGTTTCTCTTTCACTTCTACATCCCCCACTTTTCCTTCACGATATCTTTTCTTCAAATCTTCCACTTCCTCTTTATTGTCGTTGACAATATCGTGGTAAATAAAAATCGGATTTCCTTCGACTCTTCCCGGATCGGTTGGATGCTTCCTATTCGGATCAGTATAGCTTCCCATAATTTGCCTCCTTATCGTTTCTTCATCGTCGAAAATATTAACAACATTACCCAAGCTTTTACTCATTTTTCTTTCGCCGTCTGTTCCAATAACTTTACTTGTATACCCCTTTTGAATTAGGGCTTCGGGAATTGGAAAGATTGCACCGTGTGCTTTATTGAAAGATCTAGCTGTCTCGCGTGCGAACTCAACGTGCTGCCTCTGATCTTCTCCTACCGGTACGCCATCAGGTTTATATAACAAAATATCGGCAGCCATCAGAATCGGATAGTTAAAAAGGCCCATATTTATATTTTCTTTGGAAACACCTTTCGCAAGTTTATCCTTAAAAGCGTGCATTCTATTGGTTAAACCAAATGGGACGTAGTTTGCCAATACGATCGCCAGCATACTATGTTCCGATACGTCGGACTGACGAAAATAAATTCCTTTTTCAGGATCAAGTCCTAAGGCAATATAATCAAAAACGTTATTAATAATACATTTCTCCAACTGGTCTTTATCCTGAATAGTCGTCAGCGCGTGGAGATCCGCAACAAAATAGTATGATTCAACTCCTTTTTCCAATAAATCAAACTGGGGCTTTACAGCTCCTGCGTAATTGCCAAGATGAAGTGTACTTCCGCTTGGTGTAATTCCCGATAAAACTCGTTTTATTTTTAATGTAGAAAGTTCATCGTAGATAGTAAAATCCCCGATTGTTGCCTTGTCTACTTTAAGAAGATCATCTACCCTCATTTTCAAACCAAATAATTTATGCCCCGTACCATCAAAGAAATAGTCTATATCCTTTAGTTTCTGATCAAAATAAAGCGGAATAGAATGTCCCAATGGAGGAACCAATCCTGGTGTCAAACCCAAACTTTTCATTTCCTCTTCCGTTGCTAAACTAAGCCTTTTAATGCCTAAAAATTTTCTTAATTTTTTGCTATTAACCTTAGTGTCCCCTCGTCTCGATACTGCAATAAATCCTTTCTCGGTCTTATAGATCATAGTAGCTAAAGCGTGTTCCAACGTATCCTTATAGAAATTCATATGGGAAGGAACATCCATAGGTAAATCTTCAGGCAAAGGAATAAACTCATATGCAACTCCTGCATCTTTTAATAGTTTCTCAATTTTGTCTTTCATGCTTCTTTAGTTTATCACAAGCTTTTTTTAATATATTGTTTACCTTTTAAATAATAAAACGGTGCATCTTCTATATCGTCTTTACAAAAAACTGCTGAATAAATTTCCGGGTTCTGCAAGACATCTTTCAAATAACAAACGTCGATTTTATCGGTTGTTAAAAGCGGAACCCCATGATGAGGAAACATCCGTGTTTTTCTGTGAATTGGATGAAAACTATAACGGGTAGGTTTGGTTGTTGTAGAAAAATATAGTTGGTTCGGAAAAGATTTTGGGATAACGTCTAATTTATTTTTTGCTTTTTGAAAAGCTAAATACGAAATTGCCAAATCTTCTGCCCCTAAATACAAATACTCTTTAAGTTGTTTTTGATAATCGTTCAGAGTACTCTCCTTTCCCTTAAAATGGTCATAAACCTGCAACAAATCGGAAATCGGAATATTTTCCAATACCGGCAGACTCCTTGTCATTACATCAATCAATCCGGAAACTTCCTGATTATCGGATTTATCAAATTGTCTGATGCGCACTTCTTCTTTGTATCGTATATTTTCAAATTCAGGAAACTTTGAACAAACAGCAGCGAAATTTGTAAAATTAATTGTATATTTTGCCTCTAACTTTTTAACAAAATGCTTAAGTTGATTTTCAAATAACTCAACCTCACCTGTATTAGCTCCAAAAAAATCCGCATAAGAACTTCCCTCTAGTAAAATATTGAACGAAACACCTGCTGGATATACTTGTTTTACCGTCTCATTAATATCCAATAACCTTAATAGAAAACCTAATTCTCCCAAATCAGGTGTTTTTCTTAGTGTTTCTATTGGGTTATGGCATTTAAAAGGAAATCCTAAAAAAACAATTTTTATCGGTCTGTCTTTATGAATATAAGAGGTCATCTTCTCGATGTAATCATTTTGAGTATCTTGAAAAAGTAATCCATCACCCCTCCTGACAATTGGGTTCATAAGAACTTCAAAAACAGAGTCTTCAATACCCACATTCCTCTTTTGAGCATTAAATAATTCTTTCGGTTTTCTGAAAAAATCATTAACAGAACCTATTTCTTTAATGTTAATTTTATTTTTTTCCAAAATTTCTCTATATTTCATACCAAACTAACCCCTGGCCATTCTCAGACCCGGGGGTTCCTTTCTCCCGTATTCTTCTAAACTGTTCTAAATCTTGTATTCCCATATTATTGGTAACACCCTCCTTATCTTCGCACTCGGCTTTTGGGAACCAGTTCGTTGAACCGCCTCGTGTCAAGATTGGTCGGAGGGTTGTGTACTATATTAAAATTTTCTAAGGTACACAAAAAAACCCTTGCAAAACCACCAAAAATGATGATCTTACAAGGGCTCTCCTAAAAGGGCTGTGCCACCTTGCTTTACCAACCCATTAAAAAATCCCTATCGCTAGGGATTAGATACCAAAATGAGTTGATCTCATTCTTGACATTCTCCGCTTTTGCGACAAATGTTGCTGACTTTAACGGTTTCGCCTCCGTAGATTATTTGGATCTCAGCTCCCCGATTCCATCCCTTCGGATCATAGCTTTTGTTAAATTGTAGAAAGAATTCTAACAAATAAATTTAACATTCGCAAATTTAAAGACTTAGTCTCCTTCTCTTGTTTTGTTACGACCTAAAACTATTAAATTAAGAATTTCTTTTCCAAAGCGAATCCTTTCAGGTTTATGCGCATATTCGCCCGTGGCAGCTTCTGCCCTTCCAGCCTTAAGTGCGTTAGTTATTAATTCTTCCTCAATTTCGGGAAATCTACCGTCGCTTGCTAAAAGTATTCTTGCTTCATCATCGTTTATAGACCTTCGTAAATCTCTTTCTGTGCCTCTAATTAAACTCTCCGCAAGTTCTTGTCTATCTAGGTCAATACCTAATCTGTCCCTCAAGTCACTTATAAGATAAGCTTCCAAATCTTTTTTCATCAGAAGGAATTATACTTTAGCTCGAAGCAAAAGGGAAGAAATGTTCACACTGGCTGAAGTGAAATTGTGCCAAGGGTGAGATTCGACAATTTTTTCTAAATTGATTACTTTCTCACGACCGCGGCGTTACAAATTTACTAGTGCCAGCGACAGGGATCGAACCTGTGACCTAACGCTTATGAAACGTCCGCTCTACCACTGAGCTACGCTGGCACGAGTATATTTTACTCTACAGCTTCATTTATCTCAATAAATGTGGTAAAATTAGCCTTGTCAGATTACATGCGGGGTAGTGTACGGCTGCACGGAAGGCTCATAATCTTCCAGACAGGGTCCGACTCCCTGCCCCGCAACACAGCTTGACAACTTTACAACGAAAGAGTTCTCGACCTTGAAGTCGTTTATGATAATATAAAACATAGACATGAAGTGGTCGTTTTTAGCTACTAAGAAAAAAATTCCCTCAATTCTCAATGTCCCAATAATTCAGAAGCATTTTTTGGACAAGTTAAATCTGCAAAGTCAAAGAAAATTGATGTTTTCCATAATAATTTTATTTATAGTTTTGTTTTTGGGTTATTTTGGATTTAATAGATATATAGAGAGAATATTATCACCTAAAAATCCAGGCATGATAAGTCAAACGGGAAATTCGAGCACCACACCAGAAGATTTATTAGCAACGGCATTCATTAATACTTCTCAAGGGAGAGTTAATATAGATACAGTAAAATGCATAATCAAAACCAATATCAACCTCCAGAAAAATCCAGAGAAAACATGTCTTAGTTGGATAAAAGAAGAGGTTAAAAATAACGCATATCCGTCTGAAAACCACATATACTATCTAAACGATCAAAAATTAACTGTTTATGATATTAAAAATAAAATGACAACAACCTATGAATATAACGGGTTGCCTTCAATTAATACTACAGAGAGATATTATCCAACTATTTTTTATGCAGATAACAAAGGCGCACTTATAGGAAATGAGTATCGCCAAACGTACGAATTTAACGGTTTAATGATTTTTGACAGAAACAGTGAAAATTTCACTACTGTTTTCCCTGTAGAAAATTGTGAAGGTGAGGAGTGTAGCGCTTCTAATTATGCATATATGGGTGTTTTCGATAACAACTTTTACTTTGCCAAAGAAAAGTGGGATCCCAAAAACGAAGGTAAGCCAGGACAAGCATGGAATACGTTTTATCTGGGAATATTTTCGTTTAACCAGGTAACTTTTGATAGCAGGCTAGTATTATCCGAAAGCGATATCCCTAAGGGAGAATATCCCTACAGAGCAACCAAGGATGGAAATATTTATTTTAATAAAAAAAGTATCGAAATGACACCAAATGAAAATGCCAGCTCTGTATATAGTATCAACGACGCGAAGTTTATTTCTGACAAAAACGTTAATGTTTTACAAATTAACGTTTTTTCAATTCTACCAAAGGATTTCAAAGATTATCTTGGAACGATAATTGAATTTGAATTAACTCCTTTAGAGCCACTTAATTCCAAATAAATAAACATCGGTAGCAATACCATGTTCTGATTTAGAATTCTGAAGATCTGATCTTTAAATTGATGTAGAATTTTGAAATTGAAGTTTTAAATCTATTCTGTTATAAGAAGAGTTTCATCCACTTTTTCCAATTCGGGTCAGGAAGAGTATCTTCTTCTTCCTCATAGTGTGGGGCAAATTTTCGTAAAACTTCCTCCGGTGGCAAAACTACAACAACTTCTCCTTCTTTCGCCAAATTGAGCTTGTCTCTTAATTGTTTTTCAATGTATGCATCACTTTGGACGGTTTCAAGTTGTTTTTTTAACCTCTCCTGCTCTTCCTTTAACTTTTGAGCCTTACTTTCTTTTTCAGCAATTTTTTGATTTACTTTAGATGCACCTGTAAAATTTTTTGATATGGATAGGAAAAGTAGTACAATTAGCCCTATAATTAAGTAGTTCGGAATTGATTTAAGTCGCCCAATGTGGAAAAACTTTTCTTTTTTAAGGGTATTTTTCATACTTGATTAAAATCCCTATAAACATTATTATTAGAATGTACCTTATAAATAAGCGAATCTTATAATATATTGACCTCTGATAATAACTTGTGTTATTATACTAACCGATAGCCTTAAAAACTGGGGCTTTTAACAAGGTCCCTTATTTTTTTACGGCCTAAAAAAATTGTTTAAACTATGACTCAAGAACCGTTAAAAACTCTTCTTCCTAATTTTATAAAAAATTTGGAAGAAAAGCGCCGTTCTCCCTCTACTATATTAGCCTATAGAGCAGATCTTGAACAGCTAATAAATTACCTTCAAGGCAAAAACAAGGTAATTCCGGACCAGATTAAATCAGAGGATATTGAGGGATTCCGCGATTCTTTGCTTGCGCAAAAATATACACCAAAATCCGTCTCAAGAAAGCTTAATGCCGTTAAAACTTTCTTCCGCTGGCTAGTCAGCCAGAAACTTGTTACCTTTGATCCATCCTCAGACGTTGCCCATCCTAAAATTGAGATTTCCATTCCTAAGTTCTTATCTCCCCTCGAATATAGAGCGCTTCGCGACGTAGTCAGAGACGATAAAAGAATCGCAGCCATTGTTGAGTTAATCTTGCAAACAGGTATGCGAATTTCAGAAGTCGCAAGTCTCAAGCTTGCAAATGTCAAGGAAGCTGAAGTAAAGGTAGAAGCCTATGCAACTCAGTCGGAAAGAACGATACCTCTTAACAAATCTTCAAAAGATGCGCTGGATACATATCTCAAAGAAAGACCGAACACGGACTCCCCTTATGTATTTGTCAGTAAAAACGGCAAACCTTTAGCAGTTAGAAACATCAGGGCCGCGATTGATAGGTATTTTCAAAAAGCTGAAATACCAAATTATTCGGTTAATGACCTTCGGACAACATTTATAGTCGAAAACTTAAAAGCCGGAATCGACTTGGTGCTTCTTTCTCACATCGTTGGCCACAAACGCCTATCGACAACCGAGCGCTACTTAGAGCTTGCGCAAACAAAAGAATCCGGTAAAAAGCAAATCCTCGAAGAGCTTTAAAATCTTTCCAGTTTTGATCGAACGCGTTTCACTTCGTCTTTTCTATATTCAAAAGTTTTATCTCCCCACGTTTCGTCTCCTTCCGGAATTATCAAAATCGACTCGATTTGACTGATCCATTGTTGAGCCCATTCCTTATCCGTCAAAACCCCTTTGTCAATTAATGTTTCTACTGTTCTTATGGGAATTCCAGATGCCCACACAGCCCAGGTAAAATAGTCTGCCTTCTTAAGCTCCAAGCCGTCTTCTGACTCGTTAAAATCCCTAAATGTACTCTTAGCAAGCTCCAATCCATCCTCTACTCTATCCGATTTCATCATTGAGAAAGCTAAAAAGCCTTGAATCTCTAACCTGTTTACCCTAACCAAAGGGTTACTTTCCTTTTTAAAAGAGCTTACTGCGTGGGAGTAATGATCGATTGCGGTCGTGAAGTCTCCTTTATAATCGGCCAGCCTTCCTAGAAACCTATAAGATCTGGCTTTAATATTGTCTAAGTTGTGTTCTTCGATATACCCATGCGCTCTCACCGCCGTTTCATCCATCACTTCTAAACCTTTTTCGATCAATCTTTTATCTCTGTCTATCTCTTTTTTAGCATACTCATTCATTACCATGTGTTGACCAGAGAGAAATCCTTCCCATAAAAGATCTACAACGTCGCCATGAAGCCCAAGTCTAGATGCGCTATCCACTAAGGCATTTCCTAGGTGTATCACGACCGTCTCCATTCCTTTCTTCTCCCTTAGAGTAGCCAAAGCAAGCCGCCAGTCATGTAAGGATTCTTTTGAAACTTCGATCTCTGTTTTTACTGACGTTTCTAAAGACATGTTATTGCTATAAAGAAATATTTTTTATACAAAATTGTGGGCTGAAATCGATTTTAATCCCCCAAAAATTCTTATATGCTTAATCTTTGAGATATCAGCAGAATACTCAATCGATTGGTAAACCAAATTTCTTATTTATCTCAGCTCTAATCCACCAAGTAGAGTAAGTTGAAAATTTATATTTCTCTTCTTTTCTGCCTGATTGTAGATAATGAAAAATAGCTTTATCTAAACCCCTCTCTCCAGCTTCGGTCAAACCTTTTGTAGAATAACCTTGTGAGGCGTATATTTTAACAATACTAATAACCAAAGGGTGGAGTAACTTCTTGAACTCTTGCCAGGAATTAGTCTGATCTAAAGGCTTGGCTTCACGCTCTTTCTCAATTTTACTAATAATTTGATCTTCTTGTTGTTTAGTTGTAGTGATTAAAGGCTTTTTCATTGATTGATAAAACCAGTTCGGATAAAGTATTTCGGCTCCTCGAACCAGACTCGGCATCACAAAAACGTGACATCCTGGCAAGCTTATCGACATATATTTTGTGCGCCCGCCTGGAGTCAAACCAAGCACCTGTTGCTTATGACAGATTCCTCGAACCTGACATGTCAAAACTTGTGGGCATGCATTGATTCGAACCATGGACATCTACTTTATGACGAAAATATTATTTTCGACATATCGAAAATTTGGTGGATCCGGAAGGAGTCGAACCTTCTACATCGACTTTATAAGAGTCGCGTTCTGCCGATGAACTACGGATCCAATTAATGAAGCTAATTATAGCAGATTTTAGAGGAATTCTATTATATCTTTTAGTGCGAAGTCGCGCTGCTCCTCCTTCTTCTCCAAATCCAGTGCCTTTAAGAACCATTGTTCTTTAGGGTGCCACTCTGTTTTTCCGTACCAGAGTTTAACTGGCTTGACAGTTCTAATTGCAATCTTGCCTTCCCAATTTTCATATTTGAATTTTAATGCTTTCTGCATTTTCACTAACTACTCACTGCCAACTACTAACTACTTTATAGTTTTGCCCTTCTTGTAACTTCAGCCTCTACCAAACGGACGTCTCTTCCATACTTCAGTCTGCTCATTTCTTTAATAATTTCTGAGATTTTCGGATTGGCAAGGGCTTTTTGGCCACTTATATCCTTAGTCAAATCCATACTGAAGGGCGGAACCGGCTCATTGCCTACAATTGTTTTTATGTAAGCGTGGTAGCGCTCGATGTTTAAAAGATCGTCTTCTGCGAAAGTCGGCGTAAATTCGTGTTGAAGATAATTAGCATCAGTTACTCCGATCCTGAAAGAAATTTTGGTTCCGACGTTTCCAAAGACGGCATTTTTGACTTCTTCGTCGACCTGGCCGATGAACTGATTGGCCACACACAAAGCTAAGTGGTACTTTCTGGCCTCGGATAGAATTTGAGCAAAATCAGGAGTCGCGAAGTTCTGGAACTCGTCAACGTATAGATAAAAATCACGCCTTGAATCCTCGGGTATGTCGGCCCTGCTCATTGCGGCCATTAAAATTCTCGGCACCAAAATAAGTCCCAAGAAGCTCGAGTTCTCTTCTCCTATTGTACCCTTAGAAAGATTCATAAGAAGAATTTTCCCTTGATCCATTACTTCCCTGAATGAAAAAGATGACCGCGACTGGCCGATTATGTTTCTAATCATCCTATTGGTAACGAAGCGGCCGAATTTTGAAACAATATAATCCAAGACTTCGGATTTGTGGAAATCCGCGGTTTGGGCAATCTGATCAGTCCAATATCGCCTTACAATAGGATCTGTTACCTTGGGAAGAAGATCCTGAACAAAGTGCGCATCAGTTAAAATTCGCATGACTTCCACAAAAGTAGATCCCTCTTCAACCATGGCCGTAAGCATTGCATTTCTGACGGCGTGTTCAAACCGAGGTCCCACAATTCCGGTTTTATAAGGATCAAAAAGTTTATACATCATATTGATTACGGCCGTTGCCGCAAAGTGCTTTTGGTCCTCCGTTTTGGCTTCAAGAAGATTCAGTCCCATCGGACGATCGGAATCTCCTGGATTAAAATAAATTACGTCCTCGGCTCGCTCTGGAGGAATAAGCTTTAGAAGATCCTCAACCGCATCTCCATGAGGATCCATAAAACAAAGGCCATACCCTTTTTTGATATCCTGCATTATTAAATCTTTCAAAAGTTCGGTCTTGCCGGTTCCCGTTGCACCAATAATATAAATGTGGCGCATTCTATCTGAATTTGTAATATAAACCGGCCTTTTAACACCCCTGTATGCACTCATTCCCAAATAGGTTCCCTCTGAAGGGATTTCAGAAGGAGCGGGGGCGGTTTTTGAATAAAGCCAATGAATGTGAGGTGTTGTTACAAGTTTATTCGGGAAATGATAGATTGTTGCCAACTCCTCGGAATTTAAGACCGAGCGCCTATTTCCCATAATATTAAACATCGGTTGATATCGGTAAATAAAATCTTCAATAAAAGCTCCTTTTCTTCTAACCGTCCTTGATGAAAAACCGTTAAGATCAGAGTTAAATTGGGAGAAAGCCGAATTTATATTATTAAGGTGAGCTTTAGCTGATTCTTCGTTGTCTGAAACCACAACAAAGCGGATTGACGTTTCGAAACCGGGTTTACTTACTTTATTTTCGATCGCTTCCAAAGTTTTTGCTGCAACCGAGAATTTTGCTTTTTCAGGATCTGCTTCCTGTTTTTTTGTGGAGGAAATAAAACCGGATCCGGATTTCTGCCAATCGCTTTCGGCCGGAGAAATAAGAAGCTGAATTACTGCTGCCTCTTCGCCTCCCATTTTTGCCAATGCCGCTGCTAAAGAAGATAGTGGATCGGTTGGTAAATCCCGAAAAGTCCTTGTGGGATAGTAATTATCACTTTTCAATTGTAGCGATTTATAGGCAACTTTACCTTCTTCCGTAAAAATATTGTATTCAGGCACTTCTATAATTTCCGCATCGGAGTACGCGCCGTGAACTTGCTTTTCAATTAGATCCTGAAGAAATTTTGGAGTCCAAATGTAAAACCGGATATCTTCCTTTTTAGCAACTATTTCGAAAGAAATCGAGGGTTGGACCGAATATTTTTGTTGCCATCCGCCTTTTTTAATCGAATACAAAGATGCAAAAAACTGCTCCATTGCATCGATTTTGACTTCGTTTCCTTTTTGGACGGCGACCTGAAGAAGAACTGAATCGATAGACTCCTCTTCTCTTTTTCTGTGCTTAAATTGGCTGATTAAAACGATCCCCAATACAATAAACAAAAATACTAAAGAGGTTAAAGTTATTAATGCTAAAAAAACGATCGTTAAATCCATTTTTACTCCTTTTTACTTTGTAGGCTGCTTTCATCTGCCTCGTTTCCTGACACCAATCTCCATCCGAAATAGAATGCCTTCTTGACCATACGAATCCAAAATACCGCAAACCAGGTTAAAGCATTCGTGGGTGATCCTTTTGACCAATCGTCGAGCTGCTGTTGCGTTGCTGGAACCGTGATAGTCTGCGTTTGGGGTGTTTGAATTAAGGGTTGACCTTGATCATCCGTAACTTGGGCAGTGAATTTACTAGGCACCTGCTGAACTACTCCTTTTAAACTTTCGGGTGGTTCCGGCTCAATTATTTCCTTTACCCCTTCTGGGGCTTCAGGTTGTGGTTCTCTTCTTTCAGCGTCTGTTGCCATATCAAAATCATTTTACCACCGAAATAGGAACCGTGTTCAACTAAAAAGAAGCGTCTTACCTTCTTTTCCCAATCCACACCTCTTCCTTAATACCAGCTTTGAAATTTGCCTCCCTTGCCAACATAAAAAGATAATCAGACAATCGGTTAAGATAAGTTAATATTTGAGGCTTTACTTTCTCACTCTCACTTAATACCACCATCCTCCTCTCTGAACGTCTTGCGAGGGCTCGGGCGTACTGGAGAAAGGAAGTCGTTTTTGTTCCTCCTGGAAGAACAAAATTTTTAAGAACAGGTAATTTCCCTTCTAATTCATCTATAATTCCTTCAAGTTTTTTGGTCTTATTCTCCGAGAAAGATAGTTTTGATCCGGCGGTAATAGATCCTATCGTCAAAAGATCCTTTTGCACCTCTTTTAGGCGAGCTTGAAGACTAAGATCTTCTGTGTGGGAAATCACAATTCCCAAAAAACTATTCAGCTCGTCAATCGCGCCAAGTGCTTCAACTTTAAGGTCCCCCTTAGAAACCCTCGTCCTTTGAGAAGCATCTTTGTCAAAAAGACTCGTCTCGCCCTTGTCCCCTCGTTTTGTGTAGATAACCATCCGCTAATTATAATCCAAAATATGTTACAATAGGCTTATGAAAAGGAAAGTCTATAATCTTGTTTTTAAGCCCGAACCTGAAGGCGGCTACACCGTAATAGTACCGTCTCTTCCTGGCTGTGTAACTTATGGTAAAGATATGAATTACCCCACCCTTCGCTACGCTTCTGGTGGGGTATCTTTATAATCTAATAGTAATATCTTGGTTCTCAATGTACTTTTTCACCTGCTCCGCGTTCAACATCTTACCTACGGTTGTTAAAC
>Ga0214473_10003542_pt1 | contig 18910 bp, 16 predicted proteins | sample RVTome_7_FD_203509 | JGI IMG/M metagenome (GOLD analysis project Ga0214473, IMG submission 203509) | Soil microbial communities from uranium-contaminated site in the Upper Colorado River Basin, Wyoming, United States - RVT98D197 | ecosystem: Environmental > Terrestrial > Soil > Contaminated >... | reverse complement strand
TGGAGACCGCAAGCTCGGCGGACGCCTTCCGCGCCTTGCGGAACGCCGAGTTTCCGTGGACCGCGGAAACGGTGTACCTCAACAACGCCAGCATCGGTCCGGTCCCGGAGCGAACCCGGCGCCTGCTCGACCAGCTCACCGCGCGGCGCACGGCCCCGCATCTGCTCGACAGCCGGGAGCTGCACGCCGCGCTGGCGGAGACCCGGACCACCGTGGCGAAGCTCATCGGCGCGGACCCCGGCGAAATCGCGCTGGCCACCAACACCAGCTATGGCATCAATCTCGCCGCCGGCTCGCTCCCGCTTGGGCCGGGCGACAAGGTGATCCTCTCCGATCGCGAGTTTCCGGCGAACGTGTATCCCTGGCTCCGGCTTCGGGAGCGCGGCGTCGAAGTGGAGCTGGTCCCCACCACCGGACCTGGCTGGCCGGACGAGGCGCGCCTGGAGGAGCTGCTGCACGACCCGCGGGTGCGGGTGCTGGCGATCTCGTCGGTGCAATTCGCCAGCGGCTATCGGGCCAATCTGGATCGGCTGGGGGCCCTGTGCCGGGCCAACGGGACGTACCTGGTGGTGGACGCGATTCAGGCCATGGGTCATGTCCCGCTCGACGTCCGCCGGACGCCGGTGGACATCCTCGCCTGCGGCGGCCAGAAGTGGCTGTTGTCGCCGTGGGGTTCCGGGTTCGTATACATCCGGCGCGAGTTGATCGAACGGCTCAATCCTGTGGTATGCGGCTGGATGTCGTTCGAAGGTACCGACGATTTCTCCCAGCTCACCCAGTACAACAGCACGTTGCGCCAGGACGCGCGTCGCGGCGAGCTAGCCACGCTGCCGTTCCAGGACCTCATGGCGATGAAGGAGAGTATCGCGCTGCTCCTGGAGTTCGGCGTCGAGCGCATCGAGGCGTACATCCGCACCCTGCGGGAACCGCTGTACCACCTGGCACGCTGCGGCCGGCTGCACCTGGTCTCCCCCCTGGATCCCGAGCACGATTCGGCCATCGTCTGCGTCCAGCCGGAGCACGTGGCGGAAGGGTATCACGCGCTCAAGAAGGCCCACGTGGTGTGCGCCCTGCGGGAAGGCACGATCCGCCTCTCGCCGCACTGCTACAATACCATTGAAGAGATCGAGAAAGTGGCCGGGATCCTGGTCGGCGAGTGAGCGCCGGCCGTCACTCCAGCCCGGTGATGCGCAGCGGCTGGTAGGTCTTCTTGCCCTTCTGCAGCAGCAGATACTTCCCCTGCGCCGTCGTCACGACTTCCGTGTGGGACACGGCCGCGCCAGCGGGCGGGACCGTTCGGTTGAGATAGAGCCCCTTCCCCGCCAGTAAGCGGCGCGCGTCGCCCCTGGAGGACGCCAGCCCGCCGGCCACGAAGAGGTCCTCCGGCTTGGGCGGGTTCGCGCGGTCCCACTGGAACGATCGCTGCGGCGTGGTGGGGATCAGCTTCTCAATGGTGAGTTCGAGGTCGGCGGCGTCAATGTCCGAGAACACGCTTCTCAGTGCCGCCTGAAGTTCCGGCGCAGTCCCGGGACGCACCCACTCCGTTACATCAGTCGCAAGGGCATGGTGTGGGATCCGAGCTCCGGGGTTCGCAGCATGCTGCTGCATCAACTGGCTGATGTCTTCCCGCGACCTTAAGGTGAACATCCGCAGACAACGCTCCACGTCCCGATCCTCTACGTTGACCCAGAAATTGTAGAACTCGACCGGCGAGGTCAGCGACTGATCGATCCACACCGCATTCCCCGCGCTCTTTCCGAACTTGGCTCCACTCGCTGTCGTGAACAGCGGAGCGCACAAGCCGTGTGCTTCCCTCCCTTCCCGTCGGCGAATCAACTCGACGCCGGCGGTGATGTTGCCCCATTGGTCGCTGGCGCCCATCTGCATCTCGCATTTGTGCGACCGGTAGAGGTGGAAGAAGTCGTACGCCTGCAGCAGCATGTAGGAGAATTCGGTGAAGGAGATGCCTTCCTCCAGCCGGGCTTTGACGGACTCCTTCTGGAGCATGATCGAGATGGTGAAGTGCTTCCCCACGTCCCGCAGGAAGTCCACTAGGGAGAGCCCGCCGAGCCACGCGGCGTTGTCGAGGACCTCGACGCCGGGGAGCAGCGCCTTGAACTGGCGCTCCTGCGCGGCGCGATTTGCCTCCAGGACGGGCCTGTCCAGGAGCGGGCGCTCGGTCTGTTTCCCGGACGGATCACCGATCATCCCGGTGCCGCCGCCCAGCAACACGATGGGTTTGCCGCCCGCCCGGCGCAGGTGCTCCAGCATTACCACGGGCACCAGATTGCCCACCTGGAGGCTCGGCGCCGTCGGATCGAACCCGACGTAGGCGGTGATGGGCCCTTGGGCGAGGCGCCCGGCCAGCCCCGGGGTCTGGTGTTGCACCAGGCCGCGCCAGGCCAGCTCCTCCAGGAGGCCGCCCGTCTTGGCTTGTGCCGCGTGTTTACCGGTCATGGCGCGCGAAGGTTACGCGGCCCGGGGGCGACCGGCAAGCGCCGGACCTGGCATGCCGCGTTCACCCGGTCACCCTCTCTAGCTACCTTTATACCTTATGGCGTTTGGCCCTCCAGCACGGATCACGCTCGAGCCGGCCCCGCGCCGCCCCTTCCGCCGCCGCGTCTTGGCGTGGCTTGCGGATCGGTGGCGCAACCCGCGCGTGCGCCGTACGGTCTATCTGACCGCGCTCTCGGTATCCGGGCTCGGACTGGGGATGGCGTATGGCTCCTGGAGCCGCGCCTGCGCTGGCGGCGGGTGCCCCTCCATCCGCGTGCTCGAGGAATACCAGCCCCAGCAGGCCGCCAAGATCTACGCCGCCGACGGCCGGCTGGTCACCGAGCTGGGTGTCCAGCGCCGGACCGTGCTGCCGGTCAACGAAATCGCGCCCGAGCTCAGGGCCGCGTTCCTGTCGGTGGAAGACAAGCGGTTCTACCAGCACAACGGCATTGACTACTTCCGCGTCCCCGGCGCCGTGATGGCCAATGTGGCCGCCATGGGTTGGGCCGAGGGATTCTCCACCATCACCATGCAGCTGGCCCGCAATGTGTGGGACGAGCGCATCGGCTTCGAGAAGGTGCTCCGCCGCAAGGTGAAGGAGATCCGGGTGGCGGTCGAGCTGGAGCAGACCTACTCCAAGGACCGCATCCTCGAGTTGTACCTCAATCAGATCTTCATGGGCTACAGCCTGTACGGCGTGGAAGCGGCGTCGCAGGCCTATTTCGGAAAGTCCGCGCGGGATGTGAACGTCGCGGAAGGCGCCCTGCTGGCCGCGGTCGCCAACCGGCCCGGCCGCTACGATCCGCGCAAGTACCCGCAGCGGGCCGTCGCCCGCCGCAACCTGGTCATCACGCTCATGCGGAACGCGGGCTACCTGTCGGACGACGAGGCCGAACGGTGGAAGGCGTACCCGCTCCAGATCAGCTCCCGTCCGGACTTCGGCGATGTGGCGCCCTATTTCGTCGAGTGGATCCGCCAACAGCTCAACGCGCGCTTCGGGCGGGATCTCTACGAAGATGGTTACCGGGTGTACACCACGTTGGACCTGGAAATGCAGATCGCCGCGGAGCGTGCCCTGGAGAACCAGCTCGAGGCCATCGAGGCGGGCACCTACGGCCAGTTCCGCCACCAGACCTACCAGCAATACCTGGACAGCCTGGAGCAGCGCGGCTTGCGCCAGGAAGCGCACGCCACGACGCCGTATCTCCAGGGCTCCCTGGTCACCATGGACGCCCGGAGCGGCCACGTCCTGGCGATGGTGGGCGGCCGGAACTTCGAGGACTCGGAATTCAACCGAGCCGCCCAGGCGCAACGGCAGGCCGGATCCACCTTCAAGCCGTTCGTGTACGCCGCGGCGATCCGCGCCAGCAAGCCCGCCAGCTACATCGTGGACGACGCCCCCTTGAGCCTGCCGCCGGAGCCGCCGGACACGCAGCCCTGGGAGCCGCAGAATTACGAGGGCGACTACCGCGGGCCCATGACCCTTCGGCGCGGCCTGTTCCAGTCGCGCAACCTGGTGGCCATTCAGCTGGGGCGCGAGATCGGCCCTCCGGCGGTCATTGGCGAGGCGGTGCGTTACGGCATCTCAACCCGGCTCCCGCCCTACCCTTCGCTGTTCATCGGTTCGGCGTCCGTCATTCCGCTGGAAATGGTGTCCGCGTACAGTGCCTTCGCCACGCTGGGCGAACGGGTAGCCCCAAACGGTATCCTCCGCGTGGAAGACGCCAAAGGGAACATCATCTGGGAGCCGCAGCCGCGGGTGGATCGCGTGATGGACCCGGAGCACATGTGGATCGTCACCAGCCTGCTGCAGGATGTGGTGGATCGCGGCACCGCCTACGCCTCGGTACGCGCGGCCGGGTTCCGGCACCCGGCCGGCGGGAAGACCGGTACCACCAACGACGGCACGGACGTCTGGTTCATCGGGTTCACGCCGGAGTTGGTGACGGGCGTCTGGATGGGGTTCGACGCCCCGCAGAAGATCAAGGCGAACTCCGCGGGTGGTGTTCTGGCCGCGCCGGCCTGGACGGCGCTGATGACCGAGGTGTACGAGCGTCGCAATCCCCCTGCGCCGTGGCAGCGGCCCGATGGCCTCATCACTCGTGAGATCGACGGCACCACAGGATTTCTGTCGACCGAGTTCTGCCCCCGCGACGTGCGGTACTGGGAGTGGTTCATTCCGGACACGCAACCCACCGAGTTCTGTCCCATCCATCTGCCCTTCCGGGGGATCGGGACCGGGCCGGCGCGCTGAGCGCCCGGCGCATCTCCGCCGGCCTTCTCTGGCCGGTCACCGCACCGCCCATTCCGAACGGTTCCGTGCTGGTGGATTCGCACGGACGCATCGCCGCCCTTGGAGTGGATGAGCGCGTGCCGACCCCCCCGGGAGCGCACGACCTACGGTACCCCGACGCGGCGCTGCTCCCCGGATTCGTCAACGCCCATACGCACCTCGAGCTGACCGGCCTCCGGGGTCGGGTGACCGCGCCGGATTTCTTCCAGTGGATTCAGGACATCCGGCGGGCCAAGGACGAGACACCGGCCGCCGCCTACGTCGAGTGGGCCCGGGAGGGCGTGCGGGATACCTGGCGGTACGGCACCACGACGGTGGCGGATACGGGGACGTCGGGTGCCGTGGTGCGCGCCTTGACGGAGTTGGGCGGCGCCGGCGTGGTCTATCATGAGGCCATCCACCCGGACCCCGGCCGCGCGGACGCGACGTTCGAGACCGTGCGCGACACCGTGGCGCGGCTGCGGAGCGAGGCTGGCCCGCGGGTCACGGTCGGCGTGTCGCCGCACGCCCCCTACACCGTGAGTCGCAATCTGTACCGGCGGGTAGCCGAGTACGCGCGCGCGGAAGGGCTGCCGCTGGCGGGCCACATCGCCGAGTCTCGGGCCGAGGTGGAGTTCGTGAGCGCCGGCCAGGGGCCGTTCGCCGACGCGTGGCGCGGGCGGGGGATTCCCCTTGGACCCCAGGCGGCCTCGCCCGTGCGTCTCCTGGAAGACCTGGGCGTCCTCGGCCCGGACTTCCTCGCCATCCACGCGGTGCAGGTAGATGAGCGGGATGCCGACGCGCTGGCGCGGGCCGGGAGCGCCGTGGTGACTTGCCCGCGGTCCAACGCCCGCCACAGTCACGGTGCGCCCCCGCTGGAGCGCTACCTCAAGCGAGGCGTGCGGCTGGCCCTGGGCACCGACTCGGTGGCGAGCGTGGACACGCTGGATCTGCTGGCCGAGGCCCGGGAAGCGCGGTGGCTCGGGGGACTTTCGGCCGAGGCCGCGCTCCGCCTCGCGACCCTGGGGGGCGCCGCCGCCCTGGGGCGGGACCGGGAGATCGGCTCGCTGGAGCCGGGGAAATGGGCTGACCTGGTGGTCGTTCGGCTGGACCCTCTGGCCGCCCGCCCGGGCGACCAGGCCGCGGAGGCCATCCTGCTGGCGCGGCCGGAGGACATCCTCGCTACTTTTGTGTCGGGTCGGCAGGTGTACCCAGCGCGTTCGGGAGGAGCGTCCCCGGCATGAAAGCCCAGCGGCACGCCGCGATCCTGAAGCTGATTCAGAAGGAGCGGGTGCAGAGTCAGGAGCACCTTCGCGAGCTGCTCCACGCGGCCGGCATTGACGTGACCCAGGCTACGCTGTCGCGCGACATTCGGGAGCTCAGGCTCGCCAAGGTTCCCCACCCGAACGGCGGCTCCTCCTACGCCGTGCCTGCCCAGACCGAAACCCTCCGTCCCCCGCTCCACCAGCTGCTGCCCACCCTGCTGCTCTCCCTGGACGGCGTGGGCAACCTGCTGGTGGCCAAGACCCCGGCCGGGGCGGCGAGCGCCCTGACCGAAGCCCTCGACGCGCAGGGCTGGCCCGACGTTCTGGGTACCATCGCCGGGGACAACACCATCCTGATCATCGCCAAGAGCGAGCGGGCGCGCCGGGCCGTGGCCCAGCGGCTGAGCGAGGAGGCCGGGCTGTAACGGGACGTCAGCCCGCTTGACCTGCCGCGACGGCATTGTATAGTTATACAACGCAATGCATATATCCCCTTTCCACGTGGAGCCTGGTTCCATGGGTCAGCTGGTCGTGCTCGCCTACTCCGGAGGCCTCGATACCTCCGCCATCGTCCCGTGGCTCAAAGAGCACTATGACGCCCGCGTGTTGTGCTACGCGGCCGACGTGGGGCAGGGGGATGGCGAGCTGGTGGGACTGGAAGAAAAAGCGGTCCGCTCCGGCGCCGTGGGGTGCGTGGTGGACGACCTGCGCGAGCGCTTCGTGACGGATTTCGTGTTCCCCACCCTCAAGGCCGGCGCGGTGTACGCCCGGACCTACCTGCTGGGGACCTCCATGGCTCGGCCGGTGATCGCGGCCGGGCAGGTGGCGGCCGCCAGGGACGCGGGCGCCACGGCCTTGGCCCACGGGTGCACCGGCAAGGGGAATGATCAGGTCCGGTTCGAGCTGACGTACGCCGCCCTGGCGCCGGACCTCGAGGTGATCGCCCCGTGGCGGGAGTGGACCTTCCGCGGGCGCGAAGACCTGATCGCGTACCTCAAGTCCAGGCACATCCCGACGCAGGCCAGCGCGGAGAAGCCTTACAGCCGCGACCGGAACCTGTGGCACGTGTCGCACGAGGGCGGCATCCTGGAAGATCCCGCCGCGGAGCCGCCCCGGGACCTGTTCCTGCTGACGCGGGACGCCGCCGACGCGCCGGACGCCCCGGAAGAACTCGCGCTGGGGTTCGAGGAAGGCACTCCGGTCTCGGTGGACGGTGTGCCGCTCGGGCCGGTGGAGTTGGTCACTCGGCTCAACGAGGTGTCCGGGCTTCACGGCGTGGGCCGGGCGGACGTGGTGGAAGACCGCCTGGTGGGTATGAAGTCGCGGGGCGTCTACGAGACGCCCGGCGGCACCGTGCTGCGGGCCGCGCACCGGGAGTTGGAGCAGCTGGTGCTGGACCGCCGGACCCTGAGCCTCAAGGATCAGCTGGCGAGCAAGTACGCGGACCTGGTGTACGAAGGCCGCTGGTGGAGTGCCGAGCGCGAAGCGCTGGATGCCTTCGTCAACGAGACCCAGCGGCGGGTCACCGGAACGGTTCGCGTGCGGCTCTTTAAGGGCGTCGTCACCATCCTCGGGCGTGAAAGCCCGTTCTCCCTGTATTCCGAGGCGTACGCCACCTTCGGCGCGGACGACACCTACAAGCAGGCCGATGCGGCCGGGTTCGTACGGTTGTTCGGTCTCCCGATCCGCATCGGGGCACAGGTGAAGGCCCGGACCGACGCGGAAGTCCCGGCCGACTGATGCACCAGATGTGGGGCGGCCGGTTCACCGGCGGCCCTGAAGAGTCGTTCGCCGAGCTCAATCGCAGCCTGCCCGTGGACCACCGGCTCTGGCCCCAGGACATCCGCGGCAGCCAGGCCTGGGTGGGCGCACTCGCCCGGGCGGGCATCCTGACCTCCGCCGAAGCGCAGACGCTTCGCCAGGGATTGGACCGGGTCGCCGGCCGCCTGGGCGGCGGCGCCGCGGCCGCCGCCCCGGACGAAGACGTCCACACCCTGGTTGAACGGCTGCTGTACGAAGAGATCGGCGACCTGGCCGGCAAGCTCCACACCGGACGCTCCCGCAACGACCAGGTGGCCACCGATCTCCGCCTCTGGTGCCTGTCGGCGCTCGAGCGGGTGGACCGGGAGATCGTCGGGCTGGGCGCCGCCCTGGCGGACCGGGCAGAGCAAGGCGTGGACCTGCTCCTGCCCGGCTACACCCACGGCCAGCAGGCCCAGCCGGTGCGCTGGGCCTATGTGTTGTTGGCGCATGCCTGGCCACTGGTGCGGGACCGCGAGCGCCTGGCCGATGCGGCACGTCGCGTGGCCGTGCTCCCGTTGGGCTCCGGAGCCCTGGCGGGATCGGGGGTGCCCGTGGATCGGGACCTGCTCCGCGAGGATCTGGGCTTTCGATCCATCTCGCCCAACGCGCTCGACGCCACCGGCGAGCGGGACTTCGTGGCGGAGATCGTGTTCGCGCTGGCCCTCCTCATGACCCATGTCTCCCGGCTCGCGGGCGAGTTGTTTGCGTACAGCACCACCGAATTCGGGTTCGTGCGCCTCGCCGACGGCTACTGCACCGGCTCCAGCCTGATGCCCCAGAAACGGAACCCGGACGTCCTGGAGCTGGCGCGCGTCAAGGTCGCCCGCACCCTGGGCGACGTAGTGGGTCTGCTGACCGCGCTCAAGGGCCTGCCCGCGGGGTACAGCAAAGACCTGCAGGAGGACAAGGTCTTCCTCTTCGACGCGGTGGACACGGTTCTGCTCACGCTGCCCGCCGTCCGCGGCGCCGTAGCGACCATGGAGCCGGTCCCGGAACGGATGACCGCCGCGCTCCAGCGGGGCATGCTCGCGACCGACCTCGCGGACGGCCTGGTGGCCCAGGGCGTCCCGTTTCGCGAGGCGCACGGCCTCGTGGGGAGGCTGGTGCAGGAGGCCGAGCGACGCCGTGTGGACCTCGCCGCGGTGCCACCGGAAGCGGCGAAGGCCATCCACCCCGCGCTGCCTGTCCTGCTCGGTTCGCTCGGCTCCTTTGGGGATTCGGTGGAGCGTCGCGCCACGCCGGGAGGATCGGCCCGGGCTTCGGTTGTGACCCAACTCACCGAGGTAAAGGCCGCCTTCCACGCCCCCGCTTGACGCCAACACCAACCGCGCCAAGGTTCCCCGCAGAGATTAGTGGCCCGGCGCCGTGGCCCCGCAGTCCCGCTGGGCCGCTTGGAGGAGGGGCATGGATGGCCGGGAGCGGATTGCCGAGCTGCTGGATACCGTCGTGAGCCGTGCCCGCGCCCTGCTGGATGGAGGAGGCGTCCCACCGGCTGAGGCGTCGAACGCCATGATGTTCTACGTGCTTGCCGATCACTTGCTCAGCGCCACCAGGGCCGCCGACCAACCCCTGAACCCCGCCACGCTCGCCGGAGGCCTCCGGCAGCTCCAGGCCCGCTGCTCCGGGACCTTGGCCGACCAGCGACCCCGAATCCAGGACGCGCTGGACGAGGCTGAGAACGTGGACTGGGAGTTTCGGACCGCGTGAGGCGACGGAGCGGCGCGTCGAACGGGTAGTGTACAACATGACCCGTCGAACGCTTGCCATTGCAAGACGTTACACGCTCGCGTAAAATTCGTGGCCTATGCGTTGCCTCGCGCTGAACGCGTCGTTCGAGCCGCTGACCATGGTCCCGGTACGCCGGGCCCTGCGTCTGATCATCGACGGCAAGGCCGAGATCGTCGAAACCGACGGCGACGGCATGGTCCGCAGCATCAGTGTGTCCGTGCCACGGCCCGCGGTGATCCGGCTGGTCCGGTTCATCCACGTGCCGCGCAAGTTCCGGCGGCAGGTCACCAACACGTTCCTGTTCGCGCGCGACGACTACAGCTGCCAGTTCTGCGGGCGGCGCCAGAACGAGCTTCGGTTCCGGGAGTGCCTGACCCGGGATCATCTGGTCCCGCTGTCCCGGGGCGGCACCAACGATTGGACCAACGTCATCACCGCCTGCTCGTCCTGCAACACGCGAAAGGGCAATCGGCTGCCCGAGGAGTGCGGCATGGAACCCCGGCGGGCGCCACACGAGCCGCATTTCGTGCACCTGGCGTGGGCCGTGCGCCGGCTGACTCCGGTCCAGGCCAGGTACATCCGGCTGTTCTACGGCGAAGAGACGCTGAGGGAGCTCAGGGCGCTCTGAAATCCCACACCACGTATCTCTGGTTCAACACCAAGCAGCGTCAGGAAATCATTGACATCACGGACGACGTCGCCAAGGCGGTTGCCGCCGGCGGCGTCGCCGAAGGCTTCGTGCTCGTTTCGGCCATGCACATTACCGCGTCGGTGTTCGTCAACGATCACGAGTCCGGGCTCTGGGACGACATCCTGGGATGGCTCGAGGGCACCGTGGCGCCGTGGGACCCCGGCCGGTATCGGCACAACGAAACCGGCGAGGACAACGCGGCGGCACACCTCCGGAGCCTGACCATTGGGCATGAGGTGATCGTGCCGGTGACCAAGGGGGCCCTGGACCTGGGGCCGTGGCAGCGGGTGTTCTATGGCGAATGGGACGGTCAGCGACGTAAGCGATTGATTATCAAGGTGTTGGGTGAGTAAGACCGGCCTTGAGCGTTGTACCAACAACGGGCGGCTGTTAAGCTTCCAGGCTAGCATGGAGACCTTCCACCTGGCCACGCTCGTGGCTCGACGAGCGTTGGCAGATCCCGATCGCGAATGCCTGGTTGTCGGAGCGCGGCGGGTCACCTACGCCCAAGTGGACGCCGACGCGCGCGCGCTGGCCAAGGCCTTCGCCGAGCGGGGTGTAGGCGCCGGCGATCGGGTGGCGATCGAGCTGCCCAACGGCCGCGAGTGGGTCACGACCTGCCTCGCCGCAGCCAGACTGGGCGCGGTCCTAGTGCCGGTCAATCCGTCGCTGGGGTACCACGAGCTCAAGTATCAGCTGCGGCATGCGGAGGCCCGCGTGCTGGTGACCGCCGAAACGGTCTGCGGGGTGGAGTACCGCGAGATCTGTGAAGAGGCGGCACGGGACCTGCCGGACCTGCGGTTCTTCACAGTCGTGGGGTCGGACGATCTGTGGTACGACGACCGCACGCTCCAGTTCGCGCCGTTGGTCGAGCGCGGCCGGGCGATACGGGATCCGGCCTGGCATGCCCGGGATGACGATCCGCTCGCCATCCTCTATACCTCGGGCACGCTGGGCAAGCCCAAGGGCGTGGTCCTGACCCACCGGAACCTGGGATTCGCCGCGGAGCAGGTAGCGGAGGTGCTCCAGCTGACCGCCGAGGATCGGGTCCTGGGGGCAGTGCCCCAGTTCACGGTATTCGGCATGCACGTGCTGATCAGCAGCCTGATCAGCGGGGCGACCCTGGTACTAGCGCCGGCGTTCGCGCCGGCGGACACGCTGCGGCTGATCGAGCGCGAGCGCGTCACGGTGTGCCATGGGGTGCCCACCATGTTCCAGCTCCTGATGCGGGACACGTCGTTCGGGAGCCGGAACCTCAACACCGTGCGGACCGGCATCATCGCGGGGAGCCCGGTCTCTCCCGATCTGGTGCGCCAGATCCGCCGGTGGAACGACGTCCAGATCGCCTATGGGCTCACGGAGACGGGGCCCACCGTAACGATCACGCGCCCGGCGGATTCGCCGGAGCGGCGCGAGCGTACGGTCGGCCGCCCCATCGCCGGCGTCGATGTGCGGGTGGTGGACGTGAAGAGCGACGAGCTCCATGGATTGGGGCTCGCGGGCGAGCTGGCGGTGAGGGGTCCCAACGTCATGGCGGGCTATCACCGCATGCCGTCGGAGACCAAACGGTCGTTCACCGACGACGGGTACTTCCTCACGGGAGACCTGGCGGCTCTCGACGACGAGGGCTACGTGACGATCGTGGGCCGGCGCCAGGAGATGATCATCCGCGGCGGCCAGAAGATTTTTCCCCGCGGTCTGGAGGATCTCCTCCGGACGCACCCGGCGGTGGACGACGCCTGCGTGGTCGGCATCCCCCATGACGTGTTGGGGGAGCTGGTCTGCGCCTGCGTGGTCCCCGTCGAGGGCGCCATCGTCACGGGCGAGGAGCTCAAGGAGTTCTGCCGTGAGCAGGTGGCCGACGACAAGACACCGGACCTGGTCCGCTTCTTCGACACTTTCCCGATGACCGGGAGCGGGAAAGTGAAACGCAAGGAGCTGGCGCAGGTCATCGAACTGGAATTGAGTGCTACGTGAAGGACATCACACCCCCGCGGCCGCCGCGTGCCGCCCATGCGGAGCCCCCGGCTTACGCACCCAACGCGGCGTTGATGATCGATTTCGACAACGTCACCCTGGCCATCCGGTCGGACCTGTCCGCCCAACTTCGCAAGCTGCTGCAGTCGGACATCTTCAAGGGCAAGGTCTCGGTGCAGCGGGCCTACGCCGACTGGCGGCGCTACCCGCAGTACATCGTGCCGCTGTCGGAAGCGTCCATCGATCTCATTTTCGCCCCCGCCTTTGGGTCCAACAAGAAGAACGCGACCGACATCCGCCTGGCCATTGACGCGCTGGAGCTGGTCTTCATCCGGCCGGAAATCGGCACGTTCATCCTGCTGTCGGGCGACAGCGACTTCTCGAGTCTGGTCTTGAAGCTCAAGGAGTACGGCAAGTTCGTGATCGGCGTGGGCATCCGGGAGTCGTCCAGCGATCTCCTGGTGCAGAATTGCGACGAGTACTACAGCTACAGCGAGCTCACCGGCCTCACTAAACAGACGGACGCCGACTACCCGCACAAGGATCCCTGGGAGCTGGTGGTGGAGGCGGTGACCCACATGAAGTCCGAAGGCGACGTCATGCGGTCGGACCGGCTGAAGCAGGTCATGCAGCAGCTGGATCCGTCGTTTGACGAGAAGGAGGCCGGCTTCAGCCGGTTCAGCAAGTTCGTGGCGGAGGCGGGCTCGCGCGGCCTGCTTCGGCTCACCAAGCAGGATAACGGCCAATACGAGATCGATGTGGGGTCGAACGCCAACGTGCCGCCGGGTGTCGAGGCAGAGATGGCACAGAGGCCGGCGCCGCGCCAGCGCACGTCGCGGGTGCGGGAGCGGGTCGCCGGGGCTGGCGGCGCGATGACCCTGGCCGCGGCGTTTCACCTGCTCAGGGAAACCCTCGCGACCATGGGGGCGCTGGAGAACGAGGTAGAGGCGGAGCGGGTGCGCGACGGCATGATCGAGCGAACCGGGTCGGATCGCGACCCGGTGTTCGAGCGCGCGCGGTTCCAGCGCCTCCTCCGCCAGGCTCACGACGCCAACCTGATCGAGCTGACCAAGGGTGACGAGGGCCAGTACTTCCTCAAGCTCAACCCCGAGTCGTTGGTGGAGGACCGGGTTGAACCAGTCGTGGAAGCTCCTCCGGCCGAAACCGGTGCGGAGAGCGCGGACGCCGATGCCGGCCGCCGCCGGCGGCGCGGGCGCCGCGGAGGGCGCGGCCGTGGCCGCCGGGAAGACGGAGAGGCCGCAGCGGGCGCGGAAGCCACCGGAGTGTCCGAGTCGCAGGAGCCGCCCGCGGCCCAGCCTCAGCGATCGACCTTCGAGCCGGCGCCCATGACCACGCGGCCGCCCGCGCCGCGGATGCCGGACGTGGCAGCGTCCCCGGCGGCTCATCGCAATCCTCGGTTTCGCCGGGGGTCCCGCGGGGCGACCACGCCGCCCGCTGCCGAGCGGCCACCGGAGGCTCAGCCGGAAGGCCGATCGGCAACTGCGTTCGCGCCACCGCCAACACCGTCCGTTGCCGGACAGGCTCGGTCGGTTGGCCACCGTGGCGGGAGCCGGGGCGGAAGGACTCCGTCCGCCGGTAGGGGCGAGGCACCCGCCGCGCCCCGGTCGGAGAGCCCGGCGGAGCCGCCGCGAACGCCCCGGTCTCCACCCGTTGATCGGGTTCCTGCGCCCCCTGCCACGCCTGCGGCCTCTCAACCCCCAGCGGCCCCCGAGGAAGCCCCGCCCTCCGGCCTCCTCAAGCGGGTCACAGCCGCGCTCCAGCGGGCCGTCCGCGGTTCGGGACAGGAGAAATCCTCGGGAGAGTGAGGCGTACGCCGGGCCGACCGCTTCCCACGCGGTTCTTCGCGCGCGACACCGAACGGGTCGCGCGCGATTTATTGGGGTGCGTGGTGGAGACCCGCGTCAGGGGGGCGCGCACCGCCGGCCGCATCGTGGAGGTCGAAGCTTACGTAGGGCCGCACGACGCGGCCGCCCATGGCTACGGATGGCGCAAGACCACCCGCAACGCCCGCCTGTTCGGTCCGCCCGGCAACTGCTATGTGTACTTCATCTACGGCAACCACTGGTGCGCCAACGTGGTGACCGAACGTGACGGATACCCATCGGCCGTGCTGCTGCGCGCTCTGGAACCGCTGACCGGGTTGGACGTCATGCGGCGGCGGCGCCGGACGGGGAGCCCTCGGCTCTGGTGCTCCGGACCAGGCCGGCTGTGTCAGGCGCTCGGCATCACGGGGAGCTTTGACGGGGAGAGTCTCGCGGGGCCCCGGATCCGGATCTTCCGGCCCGTCGGCCGGCAACCGTTGCGGATTGTCGCCAGCCCCCGCATCGGCATTACCCGCGCGGCGGATTGGCCGTTGAGGTTCTGTGTGGAGGGTTCGCCGTGGCTGTCGAGGCCGGTGTCTGGACTGCGTAAGCGGTAAGGGGTGAGGGGTCACGCCTCACCCCTCACCCCTTACACGTTGGTCTTCACCGCGCCTTACCGCCGCGTCGTCACTTCCTCGCGCGATCCAGTCACGGCGTACCGGAAGCCCACCGAGCCCACGTATTGGGCGCTCGAGATCAGGTAGTTCCGGCCCATCGGCATGTATTGGGCCTGGCCGAACAGCGCCAGCCGCCCGAAGCGCAACTGCAAGCCGCCGCTCAGGATGGGGAAGGCCTTGGTGCTGGCCTCGTCCACGATCCGGAACATGTTCTCCGCTTCCTGGGGCGTGTTGAACAGGCCCAGAGGAGAGGCGTCCGTCAGCTGGCTGATCCCGAAGCCGCCGCCAAAGTACGGCTGGATGTAGCCGCCCGACGGGAACACGTAGAGCAGCGCTTGAATGCGCCGTCCGGTGGAGAACTGGATTTCGCGAAAACTGGTCTGGCCCTCGGGCACCGCCGCGAAGGTCGTGTCGAAGATGACATGGTCGAACGCGGCGTACAGGGCCGAGTGGGTGCTGGTGATGAGCCAATGTCCGCCAAAAGTGATCGCGTTCTGCCACCCGCTGGTCGGGGTGACGCTGGAGACGGTCTTGAACTGCATGATCCCGCCCTGAGCGCCCCAGAACCACCGGTGCTGGAAGGCATCCTCTTGGGCTGCGGCCGAGCCGGTCAGCGCGACCAGAACCAGAGCGAATGTGCATACCGTCTTCCGCATCATCGGGTCTCACCCTCCGAAATTCCTGACGTCGCCAACGGGCCGGGTGGTCCAACGCGCCCACCCCAAAGCGCACCGGCGCCAGCCAGGGGGCACCGGGACCCCGAAAATAGGGAGGACCGGCAAAAAAAGCCAGCTACTGACGTATCCTAGCCCTTTGTGGGCTTGTCGCTTAAGCCGTCAGGTCGTGAAACTACTTGAAGGGACGCCTAGATGGTGACAGTGTGTCGCGATACTTGCGGACTCCCGCCAACTCTGCTCCGGAAGCGCGCGGCGCGAGCAGGTATAGCGAGCGGTCACTCACAACAAGGCCGTCGTGACCAGCCCGGAACCTGCTAGATCAGGCCAAGTTTCTTCCCGACCTTCTCAAATGCCCAGAGGACCTGGTCGAGATCGTCCCGGGTATGCGCCGCCGAAATCTGGCACCTGACGCGGGCATGGCCCTGCGGCACCACCGGGTAGCCGAAGCCGGTCACGAACACCCCCTCCGCCAGCAGCATCTCGCTCATCTGGATCGCCTTGGCCGTCTCTCCCAGGATGACCGGGATGATGGGCGTCTGGCCCGGGAGCGGCTTGAACCCTCGGGCCGTCAGCTGCTCCCGGAAATAGCGTGCGTTTTCGTGCAGCCGGGTCACCAGCGCCGGATGCCGCTGGAGATGCCGAACCGCCGCCAGGGCGCTGGCCGCCACGGTGCAGGGCAGCGCGTTGGAGAAGAGCTGCGGGCGGGAGCGCTGATTGAGGTAGTCCGTAAACGCCCTCGAGGATGCGGTGAATCCCCCCGCCGCACCGCCCAACGCCTTGCCCAGGGTGGATGTGATGATGTCCACCTTTCCGAGCACGCCGTGGTGCTCGGCCGTGCCCCGGCCGGTCGTACCCAGCACCCCGCTGGCATGGGAATCGTCCATGGCCACGATGGCGTCGTGCCGCTCCGCCAGCTCCAGGATGTCCGGCAGCCGCGCGATGTCCCCCTCCATGGAGAAGATGCCGTCGGTGAAGATCAGCCGCGTGCGGGCGCCCTTCGCGGCCTCGAGCCTGTCCTCCAGGTCCTTCATGTCCGAGTGCCGGTACACCGCGGACTGGCACTTGGAGATGGCCCTGGCCAAGCGGATGGCGTCAATGATGGAAGCGTGGTTCAGCTCATCGGAGATCACGATGTCGTCCGGGCCCAGCAGGGTCGAGCAGAGGCCCTCGTTGGCGTTCCAGCAGGAGACGTACGTGAGACTCGATTCGGTGTCCACGAAGCGGGCGAGTGTGTCTTCCAACTCCCGGTGGATCGTGAAGGTCCCGCAGATGAACCGCACGCTGGCCGTGCCCGCGCCGAAGCGGTCCAAGCCGTCTTTCCCCGCCGCGACCACCTCGGGAACGTTGGACAGCCCCAGGTAGTTGTTGCTCGACAGGATGATGATCTCGCCCCGGCCTTCCATCTTCACGCGGGGGGCCTGGGGGGAGTCGAGGTAGTTCAGCCGCTTGTAGACCCCGTCCTTGCGGAATTGGGCGAGCTCTGCCTCCAACCGCTTCTGGACCGACCCTCTCATCGGCTAGCTCCCGATTTCGAGTATGACCTTACCGGCGGCGCCCGACCGGATGGCGTCGAGCGCGTCGTGAATGCCTTCCAGGGGGAAGGTATGGGTGACGACGGGCATGGGATCGAGCAGGCCGCTGGAGAGGAATCGCTGCATCTGGTGCCAGGTCTCGAACATCCGCCGGCCGATCACGCCGTAGACAGTGACGCCCTTGAAGATCAAGTCATTGGACAGCCGCAGCGCCACTTCGCCCTTGGGGAGGCCCAGGAGGTTGATCCGCCCGCCCAGGCGAACGCAGGCGAACGACTGGCGGATGGCGTCCGGGTGCCCGGACATCTCACACACCAAATCAACGCCCTCGCCCTGGGTCAGCTCCGCGACCCGGGCAGGGACGTTGTCCTTGGTCGCGTCGAGCAGGACGTGGGCCCCCATGCGACGGGCCAGTTCGAGGCGCTTGGGGTTGATGTCCGACCCGATGACCTTGGCCGCGCCGGCAGCCCGCGCGATGCCCACGGCGAAGCACCCGATGGGTCCGCAGCCCAGCACCAGGACCGTTCCCCCAGAGACCGCATCGCCGGTCAGGACCGTGTGAAACGCGTTGCCCAGCGGGTCCATGATGGCGCCCGTGGTGGTGGGAATGCCGTTCAGGCCCATGACGTTGCCGGACGGCATGGCGATGTACTCGGCGAACGCCCCGTCCCGGTCCACGCCGATGATGCGCGTGTTCCGGCAGATATGGCCGTCGCCCATACGGCACTGCCGGCAGTGGCCGCAAACGATGTGACCTTCCGCCGTGACCAGCTGGCCTACCTTGAGCTCGGCGGGAACCTCGTCGCCGACGGCGACGATCTCGCCGGCGAACTCGTGGCCCACGACTACCGGCGGATGCAGTCGGCCCTGGGCCCACTCGTCCCATTCGGCGATGTGCAGGTCGGTGCCGCAGACGCCGGCGTGCTTGACGCGGATCAGGACGTCCGAGGGACCGACGGTTGGCTCAGGGACTTCACACACCTCGAGCCCGGGCTCGCGGCGAGGTTTGCGGATGGCGCGCATGGCAACTCCGGCGGCCGCAGCAGCGGCAGGAGCGGCAGAGGATGTGGTTCGCGGGAGCTCGCTGCCGCTTCTGCCGCCGCTCCCGCTCCTGCCGCCAACAGGGGACTACATGATACTGCGGATAAACCCGCCGTCCACCTGCAGCGCGACGCCGGTAATATAGCCCGCCTTTTCGGAGGCCAGGAACGCGACGGCGGCGGCCAACTCTTCCGGCTCCCCCATGCGGCCGACCGGCGTGTCCGCCACGTATCCGGCCAGCACCTGGTTGGTGGAGCGTTTGGTTTGGGTGGCACGCTGCTGGACCAAGTCCGCGACGCGGTCGGTGTGCATGTAGCCGGGACACACGGCGTTGACCGTGATCCCTTCCGCCGCCAGCTCGTCGGACAGGCACTTGGAGAATCCGAGGACGCCGGCTCGGGCGGTGGTAGACAGGATGAGGCCCGCGATGGGCTGGCGCGCCGCGACGCTGGTGAGGCAGATGATGCGGCCCCAGCGGCGCGCGCGCATGAACGGCACCGCCGCGCGGCAGAGGTGCACCGTGGAAAGCAGGTTGAGGTCGAGCGCCGCCTGCCAGCTCTCGACCGGGGTGTCGTCGAAGGGTGCCGCGGTGGGGCCGCCGGCGTTACACACCAGGATGTCCAGGGCGCCGAACCGCTCCCGGACCTGCTCCACCAGGTCGTTCACCTGGGCGGGAACACTGACATCCGCCCGGAAACCGGCGACCTCGGTGTCGTGGCGCTGGGCCAGCAGCGCCAACGCATGGTTCAGCCGTTCCTCATCCCGCCCGTTGACCGCCACGCGGCACCCCTCCGCCGCCAGGGCGTCGGCGATAGCGCGGCCCAGCCCGGCGGAGGAGCCGCACACGAGCGCGACTTTCCCGGCGATGCCGAGGTCCACGGGCGGTCAGGCGGTCGCGCGCGCGCCCACCGGCTCCACCCGCACCGCG
>Ga0214473_10003541_pt1 | contig 18910 bp, 18 predicted proteins | sample RVTome_7_FD_203509 | JGI IMG/M metagenome (GOLD analysis project Ga0214473, IMG submission 203509) | Soil microbial communities from uranium-contaminated site in the Upper Colorado River Basin, Wyoming, United States - RVT98D197 | ecosystem: Environmental > Terrestrial > Soil > Contaminated >... | reverse complement strand
TATTATAAAAATTATTTGATAATTAGTGTATTTTATATTAAAATTTTGATTAAAATAATCATTTGATCAATATGGAAGAGAAAAGCCTACGTTATTATGAAACCAATAATTTAAAGGAATCACAAGTATAAAGCTTCTAACTATTGTACATGCTTCTCGTAAACCATATCGTTCAAACTGATCAATTAATTCTTTAGATACTTGATCATTAATTATCTTAGGTTTAGACCATAATCTAACTATACTCAATGTCCATTGATTAGATAGCTCTTTGGATAATTGTGCACCCAATCGCTTCATGTTATTTCTAACTAATGAACGCTGTATGAATAAATGTTCTAATTTCCAAGGCTTACAATGATTATTACATAATCGTTTAAAATAAATTTGTTTAAGTCGTTTTCTAATAATGGATGGTTCATACATATTTAAAATTAAAGATTTAAATTTAAAAAATATAATCAAAAAATTTGATTTAATTATTAATTCAATAATATTATAAATCAAAAACTAAATATGAACAAAAATGAATGTGTTGCTGATATTACTCGATTTTTTGATACTATCAAAAAATCAAGCGCTGTTGAAGATCTTAATAATAGTAGTATAGAATATATTTGTAAAATAGCTACTAGACAAGAGACCAAAAAAGAGTCTCATGCATATATTAGAAATATTCTAACTGATCAAAAAGGAGCTCGATTAATTCTTGATAAACCAACATATGATGATATTGAAGAAAAAATTGGTCATCTAGGTGATACTAATCCAAATTTATCCAAATGGTTTAAGCGTACCTATGTCGTGAATGGTGTGGTTAATTGGGAATAAAATGTTATATACAGTTCGTATGAATTAATGTGAAATCATACAAAAAATATTTTCATTCATTTTCCTATCATTATTGGTGTTATTAATATATTATCATTATTAATATATTATCATTATTAATATATCATCATTATATCATAAAAATTTTGATTGAAAAATTATTTATAAAATAATAATATACAAAACTAAAAAATTTATGAAACTTGTACGAATTTCTAGAACATGTACTGATAAAAGATATAAAGATTTACCTGAATATATGAAAAAATACTACAATAAACCTTCTTATACATCAAATACAATCAAGAAACCCTATGGTTGTGGCTGCCATCATGGAAAAAGCAAATGCATGCTATGCAAACCTCATACAAAGGGAACTTACAAAGAAACTAATAAGAATTATAATGAACAAATCAAATATGCATTAAATTATTAATTAATAAAAATAAAAAATAAAAAATAAAAAATAAAAAAAAATAAAAAAAATAAAAAAATAATAAAAATAAAAAAAATAAAAAAAAATAAAAATAAAAAATAAATAAAAAAAATGCTTTATCCAAAGGGAATATTGGTTTTGTATACAAAAAGCCAAATAAATTATAAAAATATTATAAAAAAATATAATAAAAAATATAATAAATAATTATTCAGTTATGGTATCAGAACTTATCTTATTTTGTTTTATAGCGAGACTAACCAAACTTTGAAATTTTTCAACAATATCTGATTTCTGGGCTAAATATTTCTTATCATCGGGAACCTTCGCTGCTAATGAATTAACCATATTTCCTAATAATTTGGCAGTTTGTTTCAATTCATCTGTAGAATTATCAATTTCACTTTGAGTAATCTTTAAGGATGATGCAGTTTCTGCAAATTGTTGTTCAAATTCATTAAAGTGATCCCCTGCAAGAATTAAATTCTTTACTAATTTCTTTGATTCGATATATAAAGTTTTCAATTGCTCTAATTGATCTTCTAATCCTTGTTTTGTTGTGAATAATGTTTCATTTGTATTTTTCAACTCGCCAATTTCAATATCTAATTGTGATAATTTTAGATTCATATTACTTAATTCACGCTCATATTCATTTTTTAATTGTTTTATTAATTGTAGTTCTTCTTGTGATTTTTGTATATTTTCCGTTAATGCTTGATTTTCTAAATGAAATTGATCTTTTAAAACGGTTAATTCAGCATTAGTTTTTGTTAATGTAATATTATTTTTTTCTAATTCCCCTTTGATAGAGCTAAGTTCATTTATTTGGTTCTCTCCATCTCTAACAATTCTTGCTAATCGATTTGTTTCTGATTTCATATCATCCTTAATCTTACTTAAATCATTAATGTTATCTGCTAATTTCTTATTTTGTTTTTCCAAAAATTGTACACTTTCTCTTAAATTATTTGCAATCTTACGCATTTTACCATAAAATACAGTATAATCAAGCATACTTTTAATATGATTTGCTAGTAATATACTAGCACATACAATTATTACTGTCCATTTTTCAATTGAACCATAGATAATAAGACCAATACATATCAGAATACCTATAATTGTTAAAATTATATTAAGCCCTTGAAGAGCCTTACTAAAAACATTACTAAACATTATTTAAATATTTAAAATTTAATTAAATATTTAATTGAATAAATTTATAAAATCAAATTTTACTTCACAATATCTGATATGATAATAAAATTGATACAATCTATCTAATAAATATAAAAATAATTATACAAAAATTATAAATATTTTGTGATTTTATCTTTTGTAAGTATTAAAATTATAAAAGCGTATATTCTAGTTTTTCAATTATAGCATATCTATGGAATTTTGATTCTGACCAGGTACATACCGGGATATTATTAATTGGAATAAATATACGTTCTTTTGTAACTAATGAATAAGTTTCTGGTATTGGACCTTCCTTATGAATAATATTATATCCATTTGTTAACCGTTCAACGGGGATTTCCCTATTTGAATTTGGAGTTTTTATTGGATGACCATCTGTAATCATTAACTTATCGCTTGGAAAGTTTTGTGCAAAGCAATTTTGATAAAATGTAGTATAGCCTTTGGAACCAGGATGACATTGGATATTATTAATTAATTCAACTTGCTGATTAAATTCATCAAATATGATATCGCCTGCTCTTAGATCTTCTATTTTCTTCAAACCATTGGTTGTAAAAACTAGGGCCCCTGGGAAAACACATATAATCGGATTTGGTGTTGGAGTAGGTGTTGGAGTAGGTGTTGGGGTAGGCGTAGGAGTAGGTGTAGGTGTTGGAGTAGGAGTAGGTGTAGGAGTAGGTGTAGGAGTAGGTGTAGGTGTAGGTGTTGGAGTAGGTGTTGGTGTTGGAGTAGGTGTTGGTGTAGGAGTAGGTGTAGGAGTAGGTGTAGGTGTAGGTGTAGGTGTAGGAGTAGGTGTTGGTGTTGGAGTAGGTGTTGGTGTAGGAGTAGGTGTAGGAGTAGGTGTAGGTGTAGGTGTTGGAGTAGGAGTAGGTGTAGGAGTAGGTGTAGGAGTAGGTGTAGGTGTAGGTGTAGGTGTTGGAGTAGGTGTTGGAGTAGGAGTAGGTGTTGGCGTTGGAGTAGGTGTTGGAGTAGGAGTTGGAGTAGGAGTAGGTGTTGGCGTTGGTGTAGGAGTAGGAGTAGGAGTAGGAGTAGGAGTAGGAGTAGGAGTAGGTGTTGGAGTAGGTGTAGGTGTAGGTGTTGGAGTAGGTGTTGGAGTAGGTGTAGGTGTAGGTGTAGGTGTTGGAGTAGGTGTTGGGGTTGGTGCTAATTTGAAGACCACAATATCGGGAGTCCCTAATGTAGTGCCCCCACTAACTGTGCCGTCGGTGCGATAAGCGATATAGACATTGCCTGAGGTATCGACGGCGAGCGAAGGCTCCTGGTCATCAACGTTGGTATTAAAATTGGGTTGTTGTTGAATCAATTGAACTAGACCATTAGTGCTATCCATTTTGAAGACCACAATATCAGAAGTCCCTAAATTAGTGCCCCCACTAACGGTGCCGAAGGTGCGATAAGCGATATAGACATTGCCTGAGGTATCGACGGCGAGCGAAGGCTGAAAGTCAGTAACGTTGGTATTAAAAGTGGGTTGTTGTTGAATCCATTGAACCAGACCGTTAGTGCCATTCATTTTGAAGACCACAATATCAGGAGTCCCTAATGTAGTGCCCCCACTAACGGTGCCATTGGTGGTATAAGCGATATAGACATTGCCTGAGGTATCGACGGCGAGAGAAGGCTCCTGGTCATTAACGTTGGTATTAAAAGTGGGTTGTTGTTGAATCCATTGAACCAGACCATTAGTGCTATCCATTTTGAAGACCACAATATCAGAAGTCCCTAAATTAGTGCCTCCACTAACTGTGCCGAAGGTGCGATAAGAGATATAGACATTGCCTGAGGTATCGACAGCGAGCGAAGGCTGTGAGTCAGAAGAGTTGGTATTAAAAGTGGTTTGTTGTTGAATCCATTGAACCAGACCGTTAGTGCCATTCATTTTGAAGACCACAATATCAGGAGTCCCTAATGTAACATTAGTGCCCCCACTAACGGTGCCATTGGTGGTATAAGCAAGATAGACATTGCCTGAGGTATCGACGGCGAGCGAAGGCTGCGTATCAGAATCATTGGTATTAAAAGTGGGTTGTTGTTGAATCCATTGAACCAGACCATTAGTGCCATTCATTTTGAAGACCACAATATCAGGAGTCCCTAATGTAGTGCCCCCACTAACGGTGCCGAAAGTGCGATAAGAAATATAGACATTGCCTGAGGTATCGACGGCGAGCGAAGGCTGCTCATCATAAACATTGGTATTAAAAGTGGGTTGTTGTTGAATCCATTGAATCAGACCATTAGTATCCATTTTGAAGACCACAATATCGGTAGTCCCTAAATTAGTTCCCCCACTAACTGTGCCGTCGGTGCGATAAGCGACATAGATATTGCCTGAGGTATCGACAGTGAGCGAAGGCTGCATATCATTAGCGTTGGTATTAAAAGTGGGTTGTTGTTGAATCCATTGTAAAACAAGTTCCATTATTTTCAAATATTCTATAATTTATATATATATACAGAGATTTTTTTCAAAAATGTTATTATTTCTTAATAATTTCAAAAGGAAATTATTATTTTTTATTCCTAAGTAATAATTAATTTCAGTTTTAATTAATATATCGTACATTGATCTTTTTAACAAGTTAAAATATCTTCAAATTCTGGTCGTAGTATTATAATTGGTCTGCCATCCGTTAATTTACCAGTGCTTTCTAGATTAAATCCATAATCATTCCTAATTGGTGGCGTTTGTGGTCCAAATTTAACATTACATGCTTTAACGCATTGGACTGGATCAGTTAAATCTTTAATTTGTGGTGCATTCTTAATCCAATTGTTTGGACAAGGTATTTTATTTGGATTACGTTTACAAAATTCGGTTGGATTTTCATAATATTTTGGATCTATACTACAGGCACATGTATTTTTAGGTGATATCCTTGATTGTCCAGTTCCTAAAGATTCTTTACCATAAGCCAAAGCCGTTTTACCATTTAAACTACATGTTTTACATCTATACATATCACAATCCTTATACATTTTTCTAGTTATATCAGGTAAATATTTCCAATATTGATAATTGGCTGACCAATTACCATATGGTTTGCTTGTTAAACAGGGTGGATTATAATGATTTGGTGTGCTTGCTCCAGCAAACATACAATCATTTGCTTTACCTTCTAATACATTTTTACCTCTTGGTAAATCTGATGTATACATATACGATCTGTTAACTACTGGTGAATATGTTTTAGGATTAGCACCACCAGTTAACCTATCGGCTGTAGAATAAGCATCAACATTCGCATTATTTCTAGCCGTTCCTCCATAACAACTGGTATAATCGCTAAATCCCTCTATGATTTCTGTTTTTTTATTCGAATTATATAAATAATAGATAAAACCAATTACTAATAATATTATTAAAAATGTACAACTTGATATCATATCTATATATTATATATACATATAAAACTTTCCTAATTGGAATAAATAATTATTTATTCTAATTATATATGATATTAATTGAATATTTATGATAGCAGCTTGCCATACTACACTAAATATCATTCTTGTTTAATTAAATCCATGCATTATAAGAATGCTAACTTACTTGGAAGAAAATTTATCTAATGTGTTTGAAAATATACATCGATGGGGTATCCCTTTGGAATATTGTTGGTTATTGGGATTAGAATTGATTGACGGGTAACCTATACCTGCAGTTATCACACCCATAAACAATGATACAATGGAACCTCCAATAATAAATGAAGGTGGAAGTGGTTTATCTAATAACCTTGTAATAAGCATACTAATCTTTGAGGATATTTTGTATGGGTTGGTGTTATTAATCTTAGCTATACTATATAAATACAATCAATTTTTTATTTGTTTTAATATTATGTATTTACTTAAATTTTTAGAAAAATATTGAAATAATTTATGTAAATTATTTATATAAATAATTTATATAAAGTGAATATATAAATCTGATGCGATTATTTGAGAGGAAACCATCTTATATAGAAATTAAGATCCCAATAAAACAAGATTTTAAGGAAACACAAGAAGATATTAAGACTTTTTATCATGAAGAATTTAGTGAATGGTTTATGGAAAACTATTTGCAAAAAATAAACAAACAAGTTACAAAAAATATTCATTCTGAAATAGTTAGTACAGTTTTTAAACTAAGATTACCTAAAAATATTCTTATGAAATATAAAATATATGATCGCATAACCCATATAAAACATAGACATCGTTTACCAAAATTAGTATATGAAAAAATTAAAAATATATGGAAAGAAAAAGGATGGTCATTGAATATAATTGATGATGCAATAATTGTTAAAAATTATCCTATGCATGATATATCTGATATAAAACATAAACTGATTCCAACACATATAATTATTAGAATTGTTGTCTATAATACAAATGATCCTATCAACAAGAGCATCAATAGTGATAAACAACAAAATGAATAAATTAATACAAAGTAGTTTAATATACATATTTTTTATAGTGTTATTAACAGCGCTGTTCAATGGTAGTTGATTCATCTAAAATGAATTCAGCTGCTTTTTTGAAACATGCATTTGCATTATCTTCTGCATTACAAAAATGCGTAAATGAATACCGAATATAAGGTAGGTTTGTATAGGGTGGATTATCAATTAGATCCACCTGAATGTGCAGTTCCCCATCATGGGATGGATCCCATAGAACAATATCCTCTCTTGGTCGTTGGAAAGTTTTGGACAAGCTTTCTTCAGTGATTTGATAGTGCTGAACAGCACTTTTTAATAAGGCAGTTATTGACTGCTTGATTGGAGCTTCAAATTGAAAATAGAAGCTATCGCGACTACCGTGTGAAGCCGTAACTTTTGTAGGGGCAAATGACATGATCTGGATACTGTGTATTATATTTATATAAAATAATAAAAATTTGAAAAATTTTTAAAGATAAACATATATAATCTGATTATCTTATAAATTTTGATGAAAATTTTTTATTATTTTTTATTAACTACCTGCTACTATCATATTGCCATGAATTTCACAGAAAACTTACAACAAAAGCTCAAGTGGTATTATGAAAATACAATGGAACCAGAAAAATGGTGTCCATACAACATCCTATATCATCCTGAAACAGGTTTGCTTTCAGTTGATAATTATGTTATCAGTAATATGGATTCAACTACTCAGCAATTGTGGCTACATAAACTAACATCAAGAAATAACCATATTTGGGAAGATGAAATCCTTGCAATTGTTGCAAGGATTCCAGATGATATAATTCCTAATCTTATTAGAGAAACACATCGTTTAGTGTTACTCAATAGTGGTAACGATCTACCATACGATACTATGCAGTTCAATGAGTCTGATACTACGTTCAATGAGTCTGATACTACAGAATTATTGAATTTACACAAAAATGTGATTGAAAAGAAAATTAAGTTATTCAGTTAAGCTCTAATTAATTTTCATAAGATGGTTAAAATATATCTTTGATTGAAATATTGGATTTAGTTTATTTAACAAAATCTTAAATAAAATAGTCTTTCTCTTGAGATGCCATTTTTGGAAACTTTTTATAATTTTTCTTAAATTTAAATATATATAAAACTTAATATTTAATATAATTGATATTATATGATTACCAATCAGAACTTTCAGATGAATCACCTTGTGTTAAACAAGATTTACATGTCCATGTATGAGTTCCAATAGAACGATAACTGCATTGTTTATGTGCAACCATTTCACAAGTAGAACATTGTCGTAAATCATCCCAACTATTTTCAGTTACTGAACAAATTGCACAAACTTTATCAGGAAATATTCGTTGTTGAAAATAATCATCTTTACTATATTGACACTGGCCATGAACATAAATCCCTCTGCCAATATCTACTGTACACATATTACATCGTTTTTGAGAACAATAATCACAATTATATTTTGATTCATGACATTGATCACATGTAATAATTGGTCCTTTTTTATTCATTTGTAAAACTATATAAATTATAAAAATTATAAATTATTAAATTAATTAATTCAATTTTTTATTTTTTTATTTTTTATTATATATATATATCAATAGTGATAAGAAAATTAAATGCATAATAATACCATAAAAATATAAATTCCTTTATTATTATGGCTTGTAATATTAAAATGATATGATCAATAATTTTTGCTTAAGAAATTTAACTGTATAAACCTATAAAAATAATAAAATTTGATTTTTTATAAGCCTTCTAATCAAAAAATTATTAAATTATTATAGTTTATAGAATTACTATAATTTATTTTTGTAAATATATTATATAAGCAAACTACATATATGACTGATCCAATTGTACAATGGGTAAAACAATTACCTATTTTTAATACAAGTGCATATGATGCATACCCATCAATAGCCGTGGATGCATCTGGTAATGTTTATGTCTCCTACTTTACTAAGGGTGGTACAGTAAGTGGTGGTACCAATAATGGTTCCAGTGAGGATATAGTAGTTTTTAAATTAGATACAAGTGGAAATGTGCTATGGATCCGCCAATTACCTATTTTTAATACAAGTGAATATGATGCGTACCCATCAATAGCCATGGATGCATCTGGTAATGTTTATGTCTCCTACTTTACTAATGGTACAGTAAGTGGTGGTACCAATAATGGTTCCAGTGAGGATATAGTAGTTTTTAAATTAGATACAAGTGGAAATGTGCTATGGATCCGCCAATTACCTATTTTTAATACAAGTGAATATGATGCGTTTCCATCAATAGATGTAGATGCATCTGGTAATGTTTATGTCTCCTACTTTACTAATGGTGCAGTAAGTGGTGGTACCAATAATAGTGGCACCCAGGATATAGTAGTTTTTAAATTAGATATAAGTGGAAATGTGCTATGGACTAGCCAATTACCTATTTTTAATACAAGTGAATATGATGTAAACCCATCAATAGCTGTAGATGCATCTGGTAATGTTTATGTCTCCTATTCGACTGATAAAGGAATAGTAAGTGGTGGTACCAATAATAGTGGCACCCAGGATATAGTAGTTTTTAAATTAGATACAAGTGGAAATGTGCAATGGACCCGCCAATTACCTATTTTTAATACAAGCTCCTATGATGTGAATCCATCAATAGGTGTGGATACATCTGGTAATGTTTATATTTCATATTGGACTAAAGGAACGGTAAGTGGTGGTACCAATAATAGTAGCACCCAGGATATAGTAGTTTTTAAATTAGATACAGATGGCAATGTGTTATGGACCAGCCAATTACCTATTTTTAATACAAGCAATTATGATGCATATCCATCAATAGCTGTGCTGCGTGCTGTGGATGCATCTGGTAATGTTTATGTTTCCTACATTACTACAGGTACAGTAAGTGGTGGTACCTTTGCTGGTTTCCGTGATATAGTAGTTTTTAAATTAGATACAGATGGCAATGTGTTATGGACCAACCAATTACCTATTTTTAATACAAGCGATTATGATGCTTTCCCATCAATAGCTGTGGATGCATTTGGTAATGTTTATGTCTCATATTTGACTGCTGGAACAGTAAGTGGTGGTACCAATAATGGTAGCTCCCGGGATATAGTAGTTTTTAAATTAGGTATTCCTACACAAGTAATTTGTGTTTTCCCAGGTGCTCTAGTCTATACAACTAATGGACTTAAAAAAATTGAAGATCTCAGATCAGGTGATATATTATTTGATGATCGAGGCTATCAAATAGAGTTAATTAATAATGTAAAATGTCATAGCAGTTATAAAGGATATACAACATTTTATAAAGATTGTTTTGCTATTAATGTTCCAAGTGCTGATTTAATAATCACGGATGGTCATCCAATCCGATTTCCATATTCAAATAAGGAAATACGAGTTGAGCGATTAGCAAATGATACAAATATTATTCGAAGGGAAGGTCCAATACCAGAAACATATTCACTGGTAACAAATGAACGTATATTTATTCAAATGAATAATATACCAGTATGTACTTGGTCAGAATCAAAATTCCGTAGGTATTCTAAAAATGAAAATCTTGAATATACACTTTTATAATTATCAGATTCCTATTAGAATACAAATCATTAACATTATATATTTTGTGAAAATAAATACTACATACAAATTGTTTATTTTTTAAACCAAACACTATTGATATATATATATAATTTTCATTATATCACATAATCATTAATTATGATAATTTTTAACCATAATTAATTATTTTATCTTTAAATATAGTCTTTTATTGATAAAAATATTAAAATGATTGAAGTACTTGAAGTTTATGTATTAACACAGTTTATTAAATAAAATTATAGATGTTATCACACATATTTAGATAAAAATTGTTAAATTACTAAATAAAAAAATCTACTATTATATTAATAATGAAACCATTTATTTTATTTTTATTAATATTGGCATTTGGTATTATTTTATATTTACAATGGAATACCACTAATATTCAAGAATATTTTATTAATGATACTAACAATGTAGAATATATAGATAAGTCTAATGTTAAAAATATCCTAACTGAATTAGAAACTTATTTAGCCCAAGCAATCAATGCTAATCAAACATTAAAAACATTGTTAGCCAAACACCAGAATGGTGGTGGATATAATCCAACTGAGCTTAAACAAGTTTCTAAAGAAAATCAGAATATTGCTGATAAAATAAATACATTCAACTTTGCTATGGCAGAGGCTCCTATTCCATATGATATGGGAACACCAATGGATAATTCATATGATAATACTGGAAATCTTGGCAATATTAATCTAAGAGATATTTTAGATCGTTTAACTGGTGTTATTGAAGAAAATAATCGAATGTTAATAAATCTAGATAATAATATTAGACAATTTGCTCCCTCAACTAATATAGTACCAATTATTCCAACAGCTATACCAATGGCTATACCAACGGCTATCCCAACAGCTATCCCAGCTGCACCAGCTGTTGTATCACCAGTAACTGAATGCATTACAAAAGGCATGTATTGGGATAATACAGGAAAACAATGTTATGGTTATGAAGAAAATTGTAAAAATATGGATTTAACTCAGTATGGAAATGCTTGGCCGGAAACTCAATGGGATAACACACAAAAACAATGTAATTATATTATGGAGTTTCCTCCTGAAAGTAAAGCACAATTAATGAAAACAACATGTGAATTACTTGATGGTAAATGGGATGATAGATCGAATGTTTGTTTTAATCCAAATACTAATACTATTTCCAGAAATGTTCGTAATATAAATGATAGTTTTATGAATATTTGTAATAATACTCCAGGTTATACCTATAATAGAACAACCAATACATGTGATCGCACACAAACAACATTTACTCCTCCAACACAGGCTCCATATGTTCCCACACAAGCTCCTATAACCACCACTGCACCTGTAGTTAGTGGAGATGATAGATCACGATGGTTAAATATACATAATCAATTAAGGAGAAAACATTGTTCACCAGATTTAGTATGGAATGATCAATTAGCACAATTAGCATTGAATTGGACAAATAAATTAGCACAAGATAATATATCATTTAGTGCTGGAAATCCAATACCACATCCAGCTGGCGATGCTCAAGGTGAAAATTCTCCAGGAAGTCAGAAATTTATATATCAAACATTAAAAGATGCAGCTGGCAATCCCATTGATAATGGATATGGTGGACAAGCAGGACAAAATTTAGCAATAGGACATCCATCCGTTAAAACTATTGAAAATGTTACAATGGATTGGTATAATGAAGTTAATTATCCAAATTTATTAAGAAGTAATGAATATAATTTATCAGAAGCTGATAAACAACGCATATTACAAGAGCGATTAAATCAAAAATATCAATCCCAAAATCTTATTTCGAAATGTGGTAATAATCCTATATTATCATATAAATATGATAAATTACCAGAATGTTCCCCTGATACTGGACATTTCACACAACTTATTTGGAAAGATACCAAAGAACTTGGATGTGCTCGTGTTATTCGGCCTGATGGTTATGAAATTTATGCATGCAATTATAGTAAGCCTGGTAACGTATATGGTTATAATGATCAAAGCACTTTAGCAACTTTTACAGCTAATGTTCTTGATCCTGCTAAATGCTAAATTCCCAAAATGGTGGATTATTGCGCGCGCAGAGACTAAGATGTAAAATAACAAACTAAATAACTTTAACAAATGAAAAAATAAAATAAAATAAAATAAAATTTATTCGCCATAATTACATTGAAATTATTTAAACTCTTAGTATGCAGTGCGCAACATTTATATGTGCTATTATATTTGACTACTTTATGAATATTCAAGAATATTTTAAGAATTTCCAGAATATAATAAATAAACAAAAATTTACTTTTATTATTTTATAACTATTATTTTTTATAAAAAAATAAAAAATAAAAACTTAAAAATAAATAATAATTTTTTCATTAGGGATTATGCAGTAAAAATCCTATGCAATTATTGTTTATATGTAATTGCTAAAATATACCCCCCATGACCTACTGGTCGAGCTAGAAAAATTGGCTTTGTCACAAAGCCAATTTTCCCTTTGTCACAAAGCCAATTATAAATTTTAAAAATATATTTTTGACTCAAAAAATAAAAAATATAAAAAATATAAAAAATATAAAAAATAAAAAAAAATATAAAAAAAAAATAAAAAATAAAAAAATAAAAAATAAAAAATAAAAAAAATAAAAAATAAAAAAATAAAAAATAAAAAAAATAAATAAAAAATAAAAAATAAAAAATAAAAAATAAAAAATAAAAAATAAAAAATAAAAAATAAAAAATAAAAAATAAAAAAAATAAAAAATAAAAAATTAATATTTCAACTTTAATCTTAGATTCTTTAAATATTTTAGATAAATCCTGGGGATTAACGGAAAATATTATCGTTTTATTTTCCGCATATAATTTTAAGTACATTAGAATCATATTTTACTTAATTTAAAAATTGAATAAAAGTTTATATATTTATTATTTTATCAAAATTAAGTTAAATTTAATTATTAAAGATGGAACTGGATTCAATCTCTATATCGAAATCAGATAATCGTCTCGTTTTATTATTGATACTTCCATATTGTGATCTAGATACAGTATTAAGGGCTTGTAAAATTATTGATATACCTGATAATATTATGCGAAAATTTACTAGAAAATCTTATGCTGAGTTTTTTGAGAGTTATTTGTATAACTTACATGAAAAAGATAGAGATCCATGCTATCATTGCGCATTACCCACTAATTACAGAACTGACTATAAATGTTGGGAATGTAATACAATATACTGTACACCATGCTTTAAAATACTTGGAAAAATAGACATTACATATACTCAGAAAGGATCATATCCTGAAAAGAGTTTAGGAAATTTATGTAATCACTGTTATAAAAAATTAATGCTATGTATTCATTGTATTATTCGCTCAATGCCTGAAAATTTCAGTTGTTGTTCTAAGTGTAATAAACAAATGTGTAATTCTTGTTGCTATCCTGGTTATCATAATCCTGATAGAAAAAAATCGGAATGGCATAAATGTGTCGCTTGTACAAAAATTCATTGTCCTGACTGTCTCACTCCCTATATATTAGAATGTCCTAATTGGATTCAACAAAAACCACATTTTTATACTGATCTAGATTATAGCAGAGATATGCAGAATATAGTACAAGTATGTTTAGATTGCTATAATCATCATGTAATCTAAAAATTTAATTATTCATTAAATTTATGATTATTATTGAGCCAGCTATTACTTGAAAAAGTTTACCATAATATATTTTGTATATCATAAATATTCTACAACCTCAATGTAGATTCAGTATCAAAACCATATTCATGAAGTGTATTTTTATTAGGTAGACATTGCAGTGTGAATTAGTTCATTCTATTATAATTGATAATAATTCAACTGATCCTAGATGCTTAATCTAATTACATAGGTAAAAATTCGAAGTGTGTTTGACATTTAATATTATGATCCACAAATATTTTATTTGCATCATAAAGAAACGATTTGATTTTATTAACTGAATTTGTATGACCATTATACAATATATATAAACCAGCTATTTCCACACCATACTTATTTTTATCAGGAGAGTATGGCATTGAATGACTTTCAGCTTCAGACAATCCATGTTTTATACGAAGATCATCTAATTTTTTAATACAATAATCATAATTATTTGTATCTTTATCCCAAGTGATACAGCCTATAATATTTCCCATTTATATTTATGATATATAATTATAAAATATTAAATTTTAGTGATTATAATGATATAATTATTGCAAAAACTTCAAGCAAAAACTTCAAGCAAATCATTTAATTAATAAATATTTTATAAAATATAATAAATTTTATTATATTTTAATCAAAAAAATTGAATTTTGTTGAATTTTTTATTTAATTATACATTGATTATTAATAATGCTTTTATATAAACACACAATTCCATATATATTTGGTCATAAACTTAATTCTGGACCAAATAATAATGATAATGATAATGATAATGATAATGATAATGAAAATGATATTAAATTAAAAATAGCTTCCTTGCAAAATAAGGGATTATATGGCTGGTATTGGTTTGGTGATAATAATACTATTATAAGTATACATGTTGATAAAATGGAAATGAATTGTAATGGATTTGTATTTGAATACGGTGTTCAAGAAGAAGATCTTAAATATGGATATCATAATGTTGCATCTGTATCAACACAAATTGCTTTAGATGGACAAATAAAACATATTGTAAATGATAAATATGATGATTGTTTTAAACCGGGATGGCATGAATTTGAAAAGTTTTTTAAATTTATTACTGGTTGGCCTATTATAAGCAATAAAATAAAACCAAATCTTAATAAATCGAAAAAATAATTTATATAATTATTAGATAGAATACTATTAAGCACATTTCCTATGAGTGAATTTCCTCTTTAATTTAAAAATATTTAAAAATAATTAACTAAATTATTAGATTTATTTATTATAATTTATATGATGATATACCTTACAAATTTAAAATTGTAAATATTATATAGAAATGATTAAAATTGGTGATTGGTATTTATATACTGTTTATTTACTACATATCATTGCAATTGCCTTCCCCCTTATTTATATAGGATCTAAGAAAAATGATACTGAACCTGATTATTATTTATATCTTAAAACAATTGGAATAGTTGCTCTTATATATCATAGTTTAGCTTTAATTATTTCTTTCTATTTTGGAAACTGGTCATGGGGATGGAATATTTTATTTGGGAAATAAATATTATAGAATTATTATAATTTTGGTAAAATATTTGTTAAATATATAAATATTATAAATATATATATATATTATAGATTTTTGTTATGAATTCATCATATGAAGAAAAATCACCCATATCATATGGAAATATGATTTATTTTTTTCACTTAATTGTAATAGTTCCTCTAATATTTTATATCACAATGGGTAAATCACCTGGTTCGAATGCTTTATCAGCTCTAATGATGTTAGGTGTTTTCACACTATTATATCATGGAACAAAATTACTTATGAATCTAACTGAATATTATAAATCTAGAAAATAAAATAATAATATTATAGATGGAATGATGAACTTTGACCAGCTTTTATAACATAATCACCAGTTCCATTGTTTACTAATATTGTTGATAAATTTGTATTATTTTGATTAGTCTGTCCAGGCTTAATTATATAATCAGTAGTTCCCATATTTGTTATTGTTACTGTTACATTAGGAGCTATTGTTGTGGTTATAATTGGAGCTATTGTTGTGGTTGTAGTTGGAGCTATTGTTGTGGTTGTTGTGGTAGGAGCTTGTATTGTAGTTGGAGCTATAGTTGTGGTTGTGGTTGGATTTGCTAAACCTAGGGCCCATTGAAAATTATTTGCTTGATCATGAGTAATATCCCAACAAAATACGCCACCTATTCCCGGATATGTTCTTGGGGGAACATATGTATCACAACTATTTTGTCCTTTTTGTCCCGTTCGTAAACAGGTTATTGCTCTATTAATCACATTTGTTGGTGCATATGGTGCCCCATCACTTTGCCCTTTATTATCTGGGCAAGGATAACCTAATACTACTTGATTTGGTTTTAAATAACTTATGTAAGGATTCCATCCTGTAGCTCGTCCATTAATACTGGTTGGCCAATTTTCTAGTAAATCGACAGCTAATGCAACAGAAAAATCAGGACTTGATGCTACAGTTGAATTATTAACACTTGGTGCATATATAACCTGATTAATACCCCAACAACCACCTGTGTTATATAATTGAATACCAACCCAAGATAATATTGAATATGTTTGCATAATTAAAGCCGAATAATTATCCCAAGTATTATCAAACGATGAAGCTGGTGATACATTAGCACATTGAGGTGCTAAACTGATTAATATACCAGGTACTGCGTTATATATACTTTTTAATATATTTGCCATTATTTGAATATCTCCAATTGGATTATTAAATGTTGTTCCGCTATTCCATGATTTTGTTAAATCATTAAATCCTTGCTCTATATCAATATCAATACCATCAAATCCATATTGTGATATTAAACTTTTAATGGAATTAACAAAATTTGTTTGAAATGATGTTATATTTGCAGCTGATCCTATTGCTTGATCAAAATCAACTGTTGTATTAGGTATGTTTGTTGATGCTCCGCCAATTGATAATAAAACTTTTAAACCATTTGCATGTAATGAACTTATATATTGTGCACTTATCGTGGAAAATGCTGGAATAATTTTACCTGGTTTTCCCATATCAAATACCCCAAATGCTACTATTATATGAGTATATCCGGCATTTGCTAATGCTGTAGCTGATGGTGGCGTATTCCATCCAGGAAGATAACCTATAATTCGATATGTCGTTGGAGCTTGTGTTGTTGTAATTGGAGCTTGTGTTGTTGTAATTGTGGTTGGAGCTTGTGTTGTTGTGGTTGGAGCTTGTGTTGTTGTAATTGGAGCTTGTGTTGTTGTGGTTGGAGCTTGTGTTGTAGTGGTTGTGGTTGGAGCTTGTGTTGTAGTGGTTGTGGTTGGAGCTTGTGTGGTGGTTGTTGTGGTTGGAGCAATGGTAGTAGTTGTGGTTGAAGTAGTTGTTGCTCCATTTAAAGTTATAATTGCAGTACTAATTAAATTTTGTATACCATCTCTCGTATCATCTGAAAGTTCCCAAAACATAATACCTGCCAAATCACTATTAATAACATAATTAACTTTTTCTGTTATTGTTGATGGATCATCATATGTCCAAGCTTCTCCTGTTGTTGAATTATAAGCATATACAGCATGTGCTACTGAATCATAATATCTATTTAAACCATTAACATTAATTTTATCTCTGATATCTTTCCAGCATGTCATGCCAGGTTCTCCGACTCCCGATATACTATATGATGTAGCTGGACCACCAACACTTGTACCAAAAATTGGATTATTTTGATCAGTTGAAGTTAATTTCGCCCATCCCCTCGCATAAAGTGGCATACCGACTGTAATTTTATTTGCTGGAAATCCTAATGCTAATGTATTTTTTACAGCAGAATCAACATTCCATTGAGGATCCATACCACTAATTGGATTATAATATAATCCACTTTGATGCCCACCATTACCCCAACTTCCTGCAAAATCGTAGGTCATTAAATTAATATAATCAAAATAAGGCACAGTAGCTTTATAATTTTTAATTACATTTGGATTACATCCCATTGCGCCCGTTATTTCTAAATATTTATTAGGTGATTTTAAATTGAATGCTGCTCTAAATTCTTGTAATAATGTAGCAAAATTAATTGAATCATTTGTATCTACATAATTATATCCAGCACCTTGAACACCAGGATATTCCCAATCAATATCAACTCCATCAAATCCATTATTTATTATAAAGTCTGTTGTTGTTGTAATAAAAGTATTTCTTAATGTAGGAGTTGCTGCAACTTTTGATAAAGTCCATGACATTGTCCATCCTCCAACTGATATTAAAATCTTTATATTTGGATTTTGAGCTTTAATGTTTTGTAATAATGGCATATTTATTCCATTAGCATATGAATCTTGGGATACTAATGCTCCTTCAGCAACAGTAGGTGGTGCTGTATATGGTTTAGGTGGATATGCCATTTTACTTGCTAATAAATTATAATCTGCCTGACTTGGATTTGGTAACATGAATGCATAAACTATATGTGTTAGCTGTTTTACCGGAATACTTGTAACCGGATAATTTCGTTGATATATATTCCACTCAGAAAAATAACCAAATACTTTCTTATTTGATGTTAATGATGGTGTTGTTGTGGAAGGTTTAGTTGTTGTGGTAGTTGTGGAAGGTTTAGT
>Ga0214473_10003540_pt1 | contig 18913 bp, 15 predicted proteins | sample RVTome_7_FD_203509 | JGI IMG/M metagenome (GOLD analysis project Ga0214473, IMG submission 203509) | Soil microbial communities from uranium-contaminated site in the Upper Colorado River Basin, Wyoming, United States - RVT98D197 | ecosystem: Environmental > Terrestrial > Soil > Contaminated >... | reverse complement strand
TCCTGCTCCCGCTCGGCCCGCTTGCGCTCGGTGATATCATGGACCATCCCGGCGGATCGAATAATCCGCCCCGATTCATCCCGGATGTGTTCGCATCTCTCATGGACGATGCGGATCTCGCCTGTTGATTTTCTGACCACGCGATGCTCGATCTCGTAGGTGTCCCTGCCTTCACGCACCGAGCTGGAATAGGCGGCATCCACAGCATCACGGTCGTCAGGATGCACGGCTTCGAGGAAGACCTCATAGGTCGCACCAAACTCCTGGGGCTGCAGCCCGAAGATGCGGTACACCTCGTCCGACCAGGTCAGCCGGTTGTTCACCAGATCAAGTTCCCAACTTCCAAGATGGGCAATCTCCTGCGCCCGGCTCATTCTCTTTTCACTTTCGCGCAGCGCCTCCTCAGCCTGCTTACGCTCGGTGATGTCGCGTCCATAGACGTTGGCATAGCCTTCTTCCGGGAACGGCGTGACCCAAACGAAGTAGATCCTCTCGCCCAGTTGCACGTCCTGCTGCACCTCTTTTTTCTCTGCCATGGACCGGCAGACCAGCGGGAGCAGTTTATTTGGCAGAACCTGCCCGACTTCACAGGCCCATTCGAGGAGCTCTGCGGTGGCCGGATTGCGGTAAAGAACCCCTCCGTCGGCCGACACCCGTACCACGGGGTCGGGGTTCTCTTCGGGAAACCGCGCCAGCCAGGCCGCCCGCTCATTGGCTTCACGCAAGGCCCCCTCGGTCTGCTTGAGGTCGCTGACATCCACGAAGGTAACGACCACACCCTCGATGCGGTCATCCTGCGTGCGGTAGGGGGTGATTCGGCGGATGTACCACCGGCCGTCCTCGGCCTGCAGCTCTTTGGCGAGAGGAGTCAGGTCCGCCAGTACTTGGCGTGCATCGTCCAGCAATGCTTCGTCAATGAACCTGCGGAGGACGTCCACAATGGGCCTGCCCACGTCGGAGGGGATCAAACTGAAGAGGCGCGTGCTGGCCGGTGTGTAGCGCCTGACCTTAAGCTCTTTGTCCAGGAACACGGTGGCAATGGCGGTGCTCGACAGCAGGTTCACCACGTCGTTGTTAATGGTTTCCAGCTCGACCACCTTCTCCTGAAGGCGGGTATTGATGGTGTTGAGCTCCTCGTTCAGGGACTGGAGCTCCTCCTTCGAGGTCTCCAACTCCTCGTTGGCGGATTGCAGTTCCTCGTTCGCAGCCGTGACTTCTTCATTGGATGCCTTGAGCTGGTCGTTGGAGCTCTCGATCTGTTCGATCGTGCTCTGAAGCTCTTCACGGGTGACCTTTAATTCGTCCTGCAATTGCTGGAGGTCGCTTTCTGCCGTGGCTTGCCGGCGTGACTTTACAGCCGGCATACGGTAATCCTCGAAGGTGATCAGCAGCAGGCCGTCGGTCTCCTTGGGATACCGTAACGGGGATACCATGGCTTTGACCGGCACGGATTTCTCGCCGCGCAGGACCCGGGCGGTGACGGAGACCGACCGATTCACTTCAAGGCATTTGTTAATCACGACGCGCAGCCTGGCCCGCAGACCTTCCCTCGCCATATCCACAACCCGTGTAGTCAGCTCGCCCGGGGGAAAGGTCAAGTAATCCTCGACAGCGCCGTGGACATAGAGCACCTTTAGCTTGCGGTCAATCATCACACAGGCAGGGGCAAAGCGATCGAGCAGCATCTGATGAGCCACCAAAGACAGACTCATCCGGGGCGCGGTCGCCGCCATAGGGAGCTTGCCCGGGCCCGGAGAGGGCTCGCTCGTTGGACGTACAGGAATCTCGACACCCGCGGGACGACCCACGCCGATGCGGCGATAGACCCGCCATTTCTTCGAGACCGGCTCGAAGAGGTCCTCCCGGTCTCCCACGGTCTCGGCAGTGCCCAGGAACAGAAAGCCCCCTTCGCGTAGCGCGAAGTGAAAAAGGGCGATGATCTTCTGCTGTACCTCCTGGTCCAGGTAGATCAGGAGGTTGCGGCAACTGATCAGGTCCAGCCTGGAGAAGGGCGGGTCGGCCGTGAGATTCTGAGAAGCCAAAACGACCTGCTCCCGGACCTTCTTGATGATCTGATAGCGGCTGTCTTTGCGCGCAAAAAAACGCTTCAGCCGCCCGGGGGAGACATTCGTCCCGATCTCTTCCTCCGAATAGGTGCCGCTGCGAGCAGTCACCAGTGCGGCGGCATCGGAGTCAGTGGCGAAGATCTGGATCGCCACCTTTTTACAGGATTTTTCAACCTGCTCGGATAGTAGCATGGCCAGGCTGTACGCCTCATTGCCCGTCGCGCAGCCTGGGACCCAGACCCGGATCTCCGATCCCGGCTGGGCCTTCTCCACGAGGCCAGCGATAACCTTCTCCTCCAGGATCTCCCAGGCCTGGGGCTGGCGGAAAAACTCAGTCACACCAATGAGCAGGTCCTTTTGCAGAAGGTCAACCTCGTCAGGATGCTCCTGAAGAAACCGGGCATAGTCGGCGAACGTCTTGATCTTGCCCAAAGTCATCCTCCGACGGATTCTCCGCACGAGGGTGTTGGGCTTGTAGCAGCGGAAGTCGTGACCGACTTTAGTCCGGAGGATGTCGAGAACAGCCCGCAGGTTGACGTCAAACTCCGGTGATTCCACTGGCGCGCTGCGGGTCTCCTGGGCCATTTGTTCAGCCATTGCCACGATTGTTTCGGCCATGGCTTTGACCGGCAGGACCGCGTCCGCCACGCCCGTCTCAATCACGCTTTGAGGCATGTCGGAGAACTCGGCGCTACGGGGGTCTTCCACGAGGGTCCTGCCGCCTGCAGCTTTTATCTCTGACAGTCCCAGGGTGCCGTCGCTGCCGGCGCCCGAAAGCACGATTCCGCAGCTGCGGCGTCGCTGATCGGCGGCCAATGAGCAGAAGAAGTGGTCAATCGGCATGCGCAGGCCGCTGCATAACACCGGTTCCTCAAGGGTAAGTCTGCTCTGGGCGATGTTGAGGAACTTGTTAGGCGGCAGGAGATGGATGCAGTCCGCCAGCACCGGCATCCCGTTCTTTGCTTGCACCACGGGAAGGGCCGTCTGGTCCCTCAGCAGCTTGACGGTCAGCTTCTCGTCGCCGGGTTCCTGATGCTCGACGATCACGAAGGCCACACCGTGCCCGGATTCCATCTTGGCAAGGAGCTGTTTCAATGACTTCAATCCGCCTGCCGAGACCCCGATACCCACCACAATGACCGGGCACTCGGTCTTGCCGGCCCGGTCGCTAGTGATTGCGGCGTCGTCCTTGTCTGGACGCCGCCTTTTAAGATCTTTGCTCATGTTGCTCTTCCCCCGAGATGAGCTTCCGCCTGTCGTCATGTAGTCCTAACAATACATGAAGCTCGAATCTTTGGCAACAAAAGAATAGGGGGGGCGGGGTTACTGATGCCTTAGCAATCGCATGGAATTGAGAATGACGAAAAGGGAACTCGCTTGATGCATGACTGCACCGAGGATCATGGTCATCCATCCCTGGGCCGAGAGAACGATAAGCAGTGTGTTGAACGCAATGGCGAAGACGATATTTTCCTTGATTACCCGAAGGGCCTTCCGGGAGAGGCGAATGACAGCGGGAATCTTTTCGAGTTCATCCGACATCAGGGCAATGTCGGCTGTCTCAATGGCCACGTCCGTTCCTACCGCACCCATGGCAATGCCGATGTCTGCCGCTGCAAGGGCGGGAGCATCGTTCACCCCGTCGCCGATCATCGCTACCACGTGACCCTTTCTTTTCCATTCCTTCACCGCTCTCACCTTATCTTCCGGAAGGAGCCCCGCCTGATAACTCATTCCCAACTCTCCTGCAATTCGATTGGCGACCCGCTCGCTGTCGCCGGTGACCATCCAGATGTCAGATACCCCTTCCTTTTTTATCCTGTCGATCGTCGCCTTTGCCCCTTCCCTTAAGGTGTCGGAAATCGAAACGATTCCCACGAGCCGGCGGTCCAGCCCGACCAGGAGGTTTGTCTTTCCTTCCGCTTCCTTTGCTTTCAGCACCCCCCTGGCAGATTCGGGTATCTCAATGTTGTCCTCTCTCAGCATCACATCATTACCCACGGTGATGGACTTGGTGTTCCACCGGACCTTTACCCCTTTTCCCCTAAAGTTCTCAAAGGAGTCCGGATGGGGAATGCTGAGCCCCAATTCCTCTGCCTTCGCGGTAACGGCTTTGCCAAGGGGATGCTCAGACCGTTTCTCTGCAATGGCTGCCCAGTAGAGGAGCTCTTTCTCATCCAGCCCGTCAAAAGATTTCGTCTCCACCACCTGGGGTTTTCCTTTGGTGAGTGTTCCTGTCTTGTCCATGAGAAGGATTTTCAACCGTCCCATCTGCTCAAGATAGACTCCTCCTTTGATCAAAATCCCTCGCCGTGCTGCATTCCCGATGGCTGCCACTACCGCGGTTGGTGTTCCCAGGACCAAAGCACATGGGCAGGCAACGATGAGTATCGTGATTGACCGGATGATGTCTCCTGTAATGAGAAAAGTGGAGAAGGCAATCAGGAGAATGGCCGGGATGAAATACCGGGAGAATCGGTCCATCACCCTCTGGGTGGGCGATTTCTCTGCCTGGGCTTCCAGGATCAGCCGTTTGATATGGGCTAGCTTCGTATCCTCCGCGACCTGTGTTGCCGATATTTCACAAGAGCCCGCCTCGTTGAAAGTTCCACAGTAGACTTTATCTCCCTGTTCCTTCTCAACCGGAATCGATTCCCCGGTCAGCGTCGACTGGTTGACTGAGCCACAGCCGGAAAGGATGATACCATCGACCGGAATTCTTTCTCCGGGCTTGACAATGACAACCTCGTTGGCTTTCACCGCTTCGATGGGGACCTCGATTTCCTGGCCCTCCCGCCTTACCCAGGCCATCTTCGGAGAAAGCTGGATCAGGGAGGCGATGGCCTTACGGGTCTTCCCTACGGTGAGACCTTCAAGGGATTCACCCAGAACCATGATAAAAACGACCGTTGCTGCCTCGTGATACGCGCCCACCGCAGTAGCCGAGATCGCTGCAATGGAGACAAGCGTATCGACATTCAAATCCGGGATAAGAGCTGTCTTAATGGCGCTCTTAAGGATGGGATACCCCCCTAAGACCAGTGAGGCGATGGCAAAGTACGTCGGAAGATAAGAGGGACCTGCATGGATCCACTCTAAAACCCAGGAGAATGCCAGCGTGATTCCGCATAACCCCAGAAAGATGAACGCTCTCATCTCCCTCCAGAAAGTCCGGGTCTTTGCAACAATGCTTTCCGTAACAGCGTAACCGGGTTTTGTAATCGCTTTCTTAATGCGATCTTCTTCCACCCGGTGCGGATCATAGTAAACGGTGGCAGTGGAAAGGACATAGCTCACTTCCGCGGAGAGGACTCCGGGAACGTGTTCCACCGAACGTTCGATATTGAGCGCGCAGTCGCCGCAGTGGATGTTATCGATGGCGACAGTGACCCTGGACTTGCCTTCGAACTTCTTCTCTTGTTCTTCCATGGCCTCTACCCCCAAAAAACGAAAGGTTTCCCTCAGTCTCCCCAGCTCCAGATGCCTGTATTAGAAAGGCTATAATACTGGTCGTTCAATATTCTTTCATGAAATGTTTCCTCATTAGCCAGCCGTTTATACATATCTTTTCCACGAGGGTCCTTTGTTAACTCGGCCATCGACCGGTAATAGGCCGAAGCCTTTTTCTCCTCTTTGATTGCTATCCTTAGAGCATCAATATCTGTGAGTTGCTCCTGTCCTTTTGGTTTTTCTGTTTTCAGAGAGATCGTTTTTCGTTCCAGCGAAGTTCCCGAATAGAGAATCCATTCTCCCTTTTCCTGAACCGATTTAAGGAGTTCCCCGAGTTTTTTGTAATGGTTCATCTCGAATTCTGACAGCTGCTGGAACATATCCCTTCCTTTGGGGTTCCTGGTCTTTTTGGCCATCCTGGAATAGGCCTGAGAAGCCTCCCTCTCCGCGTCCATAGCTACCCGGATTGCCTTGAGTTCATTTCGCGTCCACGAAACCTCCTTCCCACATTTTCTGCAAGAAAGTTTTTTCTCTCTTCTGATGACATCCTCAACCTTCTCCATTCCTTCGATGGTCATATCCGCTTCAGCACCACAGTGTTCACAAGCATATGTCTCTTTCATCCCTTAGTTCCCCCTCCTGCGGTCACCCAACGTAAATTTAATCATTCTCCTTGCTTATTCCATCCCTACTTCCATAAAAACTCCCTCTAACTCAACCCATCCCCTTGGGACACTGTGTCGTAATTACTAATTTGTCACCCTGAATTTATTTCAGGGTCTCAGAACTGTGTGATTTTATTAGATGTCCCGCCATCGCCGGGATTCAGCATGACATTTTTTCTCATTTTCCCGTTACGACACAGTCTCCAAGGAGGGAGAAAGGCGTTTAAATGAAAATGTTTTACGGATTCAGTAGTTATCCTATGGGCCCTGCGCTTTGCGCTATGCTATCTTCTACGTCATAAGTTCATCAGAATGGGCGCCTGAAGTCAGATGGGAGATCGCCTTGATTCGAATATAAAGCTGGTGCTCAGCCTGCGGATACCCCGCCCATTCGCTCTCTTTTCCGAAGGCAAAGCCATCGAGCATTGCCCCCCTTTCAATTCGCTCCAGTTCCCCTAAAAGCTGGTACCCTTCTTGGATCTCAGGATTGAAAACCGCAAGGGAAAGCCTGGGGTTTTCCTGCAGGTTCCCTACTGTCTTGATACAGAACCAGGCCCTGAAGACGACCTGATCTTCGTCAACAAACGTCATTCCTTCTGCCGCAGCAATGTGAGGGATTCCCTCCCTGTTCGCTGTTGCCACGTAGACAATCTTTACCCCCTGGACAAGCTTTTTCACTTCATCCAGCAGCCCTTTTTCCATCTTCATTCCCTCTTTGAAAGCCTAGAACGAGCCTTCTCCCGGCTTCGTAGGCCTCGTGCAGTGCATCGGGGTGTTTCAGGATATCGCCTTTGGCATCAATCTGCTTGAAGACCAACTCCCCCACATAGTCCGCGTTGAGAACGTCAAAAAAATATCGGGTCGTAAGGATAGCCCCGTCAAAAACCTTCTCTCCCTTCGTTCCTCCCACGGAGATAAGAAAACCTTGCCGCCTCTTTCCTTCCTTTCCTAAATAGGGATCTTTGAGGATATACTTCCTTGCCCAAAGGGCCTGACACCTGTCAATAAGGGCTTTTGCCCAAGCCGTGACCCCGTAGAAGAAGACCGGTGAGGCGAGAATAATGATATCAGCTTCCAGCAATTTTGGGTAGATTTTTTGCATGTCATCAAGAATGATACATTTTCCCTGATCGTAACATGCGAGGCATTCCCGACAGGGCGTGATGTCGAAATCGGAAAGACGAAGACGCTCCGTCCCTGCTCCTTCTGCTTCCGCGCCTTTCAAGGCTTCCTCCAGAAGAAGATCCGTATTCCCCCCTTTTCTCGGACTACCGAAGAGACCCAGTACTTTCATTTTGTTCTCCTGTGACGTTCAGGAACCCCATCCCCTGAACCCCGCCATCGGCGGGATCAAGTTCAGGGCTTTGTCCTGCACCCTATCCTGAACCACATAGGGTTCAGGACAAATCGTGCACCCTACGTGGTGCACGGCGTGGTGCAGGGCTGCCCCTCCCCGCCTACTCCGCCGAAGTAGCTCAGGCTACGTAGGCCGGGCTGAGAGGGAGGGAAATTATCACCCGCTTCGCGTGCCCCCCCTGCAAGGGGGAGGTTTCACCTCTTCTCTCCTTCCCCCTTCAAGGGGAGGAGGCCTGTCCTGAGCGAAGTCGAAGGGTCGGGAGGGGGATGGGGTCCAGTCTCCCCCAGGGGAGAGGGAAACAATCGGAGAATTCTCTATGCAATCGATTTGAAATCCCTCAATCCATCCAATTGCGGTTTCTCTATTCCTTTGTGCTGGATCAGTACTTTGAAAATCTCTCCCAATCCTGCCTCCGGCTCGATCAGGTGCTTTAATGACAGTCGCAGCCTTAAGCCCTCCGTTTCGGACAGACCTCTTTCAAGGGACTCCATCTCCTGAAGGAGCCCGAGCCCGATGAGAAACTGATACTGAGGAATAAGGCCGGAAAACTCGAGACCTTCTTCCTCCCCCTTCTTAATGAGGCTGCTAAAATTGACATGAGAAGTAATGTCTTGTTCGCCCAGCCTTTCATAAAGGTTTTCTGAAGCCCGGTGCTGGGAGTAGCAGAGAAGCGTTCCCTCCCATCGATAGGGAGCATAGAGGCCTTCGGAGATGTCACCATAATCGATTGTCAGGACAAATCCCTTTTTCAAACATCTTCCCACATTCTCCATCCAATCCAGGGCTCTCAGATTGACCTCTGCCTTCTGGCCTTCCTGCAAAGTCACCCCCATGGATTCAAAAAAATCTGTAATCCGGGGATCTGAAGGTTTTGCCCATTGCTCCTGAAATTGACCGTTTTCATGGGTTACATAGATCTCCTTTAAATCTCCCCGATCGAAAACAACTCTGTGAACGGGAAAGGCATCAACGAGCTCATTGGAAAGGAAACACCCTTCGATCCCCAGTCTTCCTTCTTCGAATTCTTCCGGATCGATCCAGAAGACCTTCCCTTCCCTTTCATATTCAGAGAGTCTATGCTTCTGTTCCTTTAAAAAGGAAGAGGAAGTTTCAAGAAGATGATAACTTAAGCGGTGATAGAAATGGGGTGCCTTTCTTTTAGCCCAGGTTAAGATATCCGAACAGAGATAGCCTGTTCCTCCCCCCATTTCGAAGATATCGAAAGACCTTCCTCGGAGAATCTCGGCCATCTGGAAGAGCTGCTTTGCAATCAGGTGTCCAAAAAGAGCGTGGACGGAAGAGGCGGTGTAATAGTCCCCCTCTTTTCCAATCTCCGCTTTTCCCGATCGGTAATAGCCAAACTCCGGGTGGTAGAGACACCATTCCATGAATTTGGAAAAGGGCACAGGACCGCTCATTTCGATTCGAGAAAGAATATATCTTTTCAGCCCCCGCCCTCGCTCGGCTTTTTCCATATGCAAAGGATTTCCCTGTTATGGTAACCAGACTGTACCAGTTCCCAACCTTCCGTCCCCTTCTGACGAAAAAGGTCTTCCAGCCATTCGAAGCCTCCTCCCTGACATGGATCATGGACGAAGCATCGGCCGGCCTGGTCGCATTTGATTATTTCTCCTTCTTCGCAGCGGAGCGGCAGCTGATGAACCGTAATCTGGTATTTCCACTGAGACATAGGTTTCCCTTTCTTTTCCAGATGGACCACCCCCGCCTCTTTTAAAGAGGAAGAGGGGGTGATTACTTAATTTCTGCAACAACTGGGCTTACGCTTCGTACGTCAGAACTCGAATCAACCCAATCGTGGCGCCTGTATTATCAGTCGTGGCTGTATCGCTGACCGATATCACCTTCTTCACTCTATTCTCCATAATAAAACGATTTACTTCGGCATCCAAGGTCTCCAACTCTTTGATCGTTTTGAAAATCTTCACCTCTGTGGTAAAGGTCTTCACTTTGAAGCTTTTCTGCTCTTCCATTTTCATAGCCTCCTTCCTTTGAGTCCTCTTTTCATATTTTACCACATCTCTTTCCTCCATCGTGAAAAAGAAAAAGAGATTCCTGACCGGAAGTGCCCTAACCCGCCTCTGGCGGGTAGGACTTCGCTTTTTCAGGAATCTCAAAAAAGAGTCCTTTCACGAAAAAAAAAGTGAGGGACTTCTGAAGTCGGTGGGCATGTCGCCAGATGAAAGCATTGGCAAAGGTGTGTTCTGCGTCAGGCGGAAGGATCTTCTAAGGCTCTCTTAGGAGTGCGCTGCAGTCAATCCCTTTGAAAGAGAGTGTTTAGCGACTCTGTTCCATCCGGTTTTCCAGGATCACCTGATCGATGATCTCCCCGCAGAAGATGCACCGCCATCCAAAGAATTCCTCAGAAGTAGTGTAGAATTTTTCATAATTCATCTTACCGCCACAGCGAGCGCACTTCATGAAAGCCCTCCTTGATATGTCATTTGGCTTCTTGTATAGTTTTAGTATGTAGCAATTTTCATACCGTTCTATGCCCATATGGCTTATGAAAAAAAGCGCAATATAAAATATATCGAATAAAAAATCAAGTCCTTTCCCGGAGCCCCCTATTTCGTTGGTAACAATGTAATTTAATTTCAATAGGTTATAAAGTTTAAAAAATTTTTAAAAAATGTTATTTGGAAGTGACAGGGGGCGGGATTCAGGGCTTGAGCGCCTAAGTGCCTGCCTGCGGCAGGGAGACGTGGCCTTCTGCGAAGGTTGGCAAAAAAGGAGGAAAGGTGAGCCAGATGAAGTGGGTTTTGATTATCTTGATCTTCTTGTCGGGTTGTTCCAGCGGCAGATCTGAAAAAGCAGCGATCGTGTCTGTGCCCGTTGCTGTGAGCACTGCCCTTGAAAAGAACGTACCTACAGAACTCCGCGCCATCGGGAATGTCGAAGCTCTCTCAACAGTCTACGTGAAATCCCGAATCGGAGGAGAGTTGATCCGCGTCAACTTCGTTGAAGGTGCGGACGCGAAAAAAGGAGATCTCCTCTTCACAATCGATCCCAGACCTCTTGAAGCGGCGCTCAAACAAGCTGAAGCCAATCTGGCGAGAGACCTGGCTCACGTGAAAGAAGCTGAAGCCAATGTGGCAAAATCCGTTGCCCAGGTGAAAGTGGCCCAGGCTAACCTGGCCCGAGATAACGTCCAGTCGAAGAATGCAGAGGTGGAAGCCAGCCGGTACAAAAGTTTATACGAAAAGGGGGTCGTCGGCAGGGAGCAATATGACCGGTTTCTGACCAATGCCAGCGCCCTCGATTCAACTGTTCAGTCCAATCGAGCCGCAGTAGAAAACGCCGAGGCATCCGTTCTTGCCGCGAAGGCGGCCCTGGAAAATTCGGAGGCAACCGTTAAGGCAGACAGAGCCGCTGTGGAAAATGCCAAGATTCAGCTTGGCTACTGCTTCATCCATTCCCCCATGGAAGGCCGCACCGGGAGTCTTATCCTTCAGAAGGGGAACGTTGTCAAAGCCGACGATGCCCATCTTGTCGTGATCAATCAAATCACCCCCATTTATGTGGCATTCTCCGTGCCTGAACAATACCTTCCGGAGATCAAAAAGTACATGGCTGCGGGCAAACTCAAAGTCGAAGCCATTGTCGCCAAGGACGAGAAGCACCCGGAGGAGGGTATCATTGCTTTTGTGGACAATGCGGTGGATAGCAACACCGGGACGATCCGGCTTAAGGCAACCTTTCCAAACAGGGAAAGGCGTCTCTGGCCGGGTCAATTTGTCAATGCGGTCCTGACGCTGGCGACGCGGCCCAATGCGGTCGTCGTTCCGTCGGAGGCGATCCAGACCGGCCAGCAAGGACAGTATGTCTTCGTTGTTAAATCAGACCTCTCTGTGGAATCGCGGCCTGTTGCTGTGGGGACCCCGTTTAACGGCGAAATCGTCATTGAAAGAGGGATAGCCGCAGGCGAAAAAGTCGTAACCGATGGGCAGCTTCGACTCTATCCGGGAGCAAGGGTGGAGATCAAAAACCCAAGTTCGCCTGTGAAGCCCTAATCCGGAATAGCCGGAACGAAATTCCTTAAACTCTTATTTCTTTGGAACATTTGATCCCGCCGAGGCGGGATTGATCATTTGAGATTGTTTCGGATTTCGTGCTTCGGATTTAAATCTGATTGTTCGAGAATGACTTTGTTTCCATTCCACACAAAGTTTTGTTCCTAAGCTGCTACAGAAGACTCATATGAACATTCCAGAACTTTTCATCAAACGCCCCGTCATGACGACCCTCGTGATGGTGGGAATTTTGCTTTTCGGTATCATGGGATATCGGCTCTTGCCGGTGAGCGACCTGCCCAACGTCGATTTTCCCACCCTTCAAGTGAGCGTCAACTTTCCTGGAGCCAGCCCTGCAACGATGGCATCGGCCGTGGCGACGCCTCTTGAGCGGCAATTCTCCACCATTGCGGGCCTCGATTCGATGAATTCCACGAGCACCCAGGGAAATACTCTGATTACCCTTCAATTCAACCTGAGCCGGAATATTGACGCTGCTGCCCAGGATGTTCAGGCCGCCATTGCGAGGGCCCAACGGCAGCTTCCTCCTGACATGCCCAGCCCCCCTTCCTACCAGAAAGTCAATCCTGCGGATCAGCCAATCCTATACTTGACCTTGAGCTCTTCCACCCTTCCTCTTTCAGCGGTCCATGAATATGCGGATACCTTCGTGGCCCAGCGCATATCGATGATCAGCGGGGTTGCCCAGGTTCAGGTCTTCGGTGCCCAGAAATACGCCGTTCGCGCCCAGCTCAACCCCAATGCCCTTGCAACGCGGAAGATAGGCATCGACGAAGTGGCAAGCGCAATTCAGAGAGGCAATGTGAACCTTCCTACGGGAACCTTGTACGGAGCCCACAAGGCCTTTACCGTGGAGGCCAGCGGGCAGCTCACCGATGCCGAAGCGTACCGCCCCCTCATCGTCACCTATCGTAATGGTTCTCCCGTGCGCCTGGAAGAGATCGGAAGAGTGATCAACAGTGTTGAAAATGACAAGGTCGCCAGCTGGTATAACAACGTTCGTGCCATCATTCTGGCAATCCAGCGCCAGCCAGGCACGAACACGGTTGAAATCGTCGATTCCATCAAGAAACTCCTTCCCACTTTCAAGGCTCAGATGCCCGCCTCGGTCGGCCTGGGTGTGCTCTACGACCGGTCCGTATCGATCCGGGACTCTGTCAATGACGTGAAGTTCACTCTATTTCTCGCTCTCTGCCTGGTCGTCCTGGTGATCTTCGTCTTTTTGCGCAATCTCTCCGCTACGATCATTCCCAGCCTGGCCTTGCCCATGTCGATCATCGGCACCTTTGCCATCATGTATGTGTTGGGGTATAGCCTCGACAATCTTTCTCTCATGGCTTTAACCCTCTCCGTAGGATTCGTGGTCGATGATGCAATTGTCATGCTGGAGAATATTGTCAGGCACATGGAGATGGGAGAGGGAGTGCTCGATGCTGCGCTGAAAGGGTCGAGGGAGATTGGCTTTACCATCATCTCCATGACGCTTTCCCTCGCTGCCGTCTTCCTTCCCATCCTCTTTATGGGGGGAATTCTTGGCCGGCTGCTCCATGAATTTGCAGTGACCATTGGGACGGCCATTCTGGTCTCCGGTTTCGTCTCTTTGAGTCTCACCCCAATGCTTTGCAGTAAATTTCTGCGTCCGCCGGCGGAAGAAAAGCATGGCCGCCTCTATGCTGCAACGGAGCGCTTCTTCTCGGGCATGTCCAACGGTTATCGATGGAGTCTCCAGGGTGTTTTGAAACACCGGTTGGCCACGTTGCTCATCTCAAGTTTTTTTCTTATCGCAACAGGCTACCTTTTGTTCACCATGCCTAAAGGCTTCCTCCCGAACGAGGACACAAATCAGATCTTCGGTATTACCGAAGCGGCCGAAGGGATCTCCTTTGATTCCATGGTCCAACACCAGCAAGCCGCTGCCGCCCTCATCCGGGAGAACCCGAATGTCGAATCCTTCATGTCGAGCGTGGGAGCGGGTGGCATTTCCATCGCGACCAACACGGGCCGTGTCTTCATCCGTTTGAAACCACAGCCACCGCGCCTGCTGAGTGTGAATGAAGTCATTCAGGAATTGAGACGGAAACTCGCCGGACTTCCAGGGATCAGGGTCTTTCTCCAAATCCCTCCTCCGATCCGCCTTGGAGGTCAGTTGACAAAAAGCCAGTACCAGTTTACCCTCCAAAGCCCTGAGATTGAGGACCTTTACCGGCATGCCCTCATTCTTGAAGGAAAGATGCGTGAGCTGCCGGGGCTTCAGGATGTGACCACCGACCTGCAGATGAAGAACCCCCAGGTGAACGTGGCGATCGACAGGGACAAGGCCTCGAGCCTTGGAGTTTCGGCGGAGCAGATCGAAAATGCACTCTTCAGCGCTTATGGATCGAGGCAGATCTCGACGATCTTTACGCCCACAAACCAGTACAAGGTGATCGTGGAATTGGAACCCCGATACCAGGTGGATCCATCCACCCTTTCGATGCTTTATATACGGTCTAACGCGGGCCACCTCGTTCCATTGAATGTTGTAGCCTCTCTCGGTCAGAGCCTGGGACCATTATCGATCAACCATCTGGGGCAGATTCCTTCTGTGACCATCTCCTTTAACCTTAAGCCGGGCGTATCGCTGGGTGAAGCAGTAGCGGGGGTGGACAGGCTTGCCCGAAACAGTCTGCCTCCGACGATCAGCACCAGTTTTCAAGGAACTGCCCAGGCCTTTCAAAGTTCGCTGCAGGGTTTGGGCCTTCTTCTCATTATGGCAATCCTCGTCATTTACATCGTCCTGGGGATTCTTTATGAAAGTTTCCTCCATCCCCTGACCATTCTTTCGGGTCTTCCTTCCGCCGGATTCGGAGCCTTGTTGACCCTGCTTATCTTCCAGAAAGAGCTCGACATCTATGCTTTCGTAGGGATCATCATGTTGATCGGCATCGTCAAGAAGAATGCGATCATGATGATCGACTTCGCCCTGGAGGCCCAGAGAAAAGAGGGGAGGAGTCCTTCAGAGGCAATTTACAATGGCTGCCTCGTCCGGTTCCGTCCAATCATGATGACCACCATGGCAGCCCTGATGGGGAGCCTGCCGATCGCCCTCGGTTTCGGCGCAGGAGCGGATGCCCGCCGTGCCCTCGGTCTCGCCGTTGTCGGGGGGCTGGTCTTCTCGCAGATCATCACCCTGTACATCACCCCGGTGGTCTATATCTACATGGAAGCCTTCCGGGCGAAACTGAGTACACTTTTCCACAAACGGAGTTCGTAGTTCGGAGTTTAGAGTTCGGAGTATTTTTGAGCTTTTTGTTTTTGAATTTATCGGTTGACTCCGAACTCCGAACTCATTACTCCGAACCGGGGGATTCGAGGCCGAAGTTTTGGAAACTCACAACGTCATTCCACGTCTTAGAAAAGGCAAAGTCCTCACTCCTGCCCATTTCGGTTGTCTTAACGGGATTCCCACCCTCAATGTTACCATCGGATGCATCTTTCGATGCGTCTATTGCTATGCCAGAGGTTATAGCCAGGCTCCTCCGGAAGGTGAAGTGGAACTTTATGTCAACCTGCCGGATCTTTTGAATGAGGAGCTACAGCGAAAGAGAATCATTCCCGAATGGGTGATTTTGAACACCTCCTCTGACAGTTTTCAGTCCCATCCTGATATTCTCAATATCACTTACAAGATCATTCGGACCCTTCTGGAGCACGGAATCGGAATCTCCTTTCTGACAAAAGGAGTGATTCCCCGGCGGTGTTTAGACCTCTTCGGAGAATCTCCGGGAAAGATACTCGCTCAGATCGGGCTGGTCTCTTTTTCAGAGAGGTATTGGAAAGGCTATGAGCCCAATACTCCCTCCCCGGAGAAGAGAATAGAGAATATCCGGAATTTAAAGGAGATGGGAATTCTGCCGGAAATAAGAATCGATCCCATCATCCCTTTTGTCACGGATACGGAAACAGAAATGGTCTCCCTTTTCAGACGACTCAAAGAAGCGGGTATCAAAAGAGTAACCCTCGGTTATCTCCACATCCGGCCCGCCATTGAAAGGCAGTTGATGGAGGAGCTTTCGCCTCTTCATGGAAGGCTGATCGAATCCTGTTTCAGAACTCAGGAATGGAAGACAGTCGGCTCTTCAACGAAGACCAAACTTTTGCCGAGAGCGATCCGTGAAAAGGGATATCAGAGGATCAGGGAGATCGCACATGGGTTCGGTATCGCTGCTTCCATATGCCAGTGCAAGAACCCGGATTTAGAGGGTGATCTTTGCAGCTCTGGAAGAGCGAGAAGATTGCTCAGCCAGAAGGTTGCGGAACAGCTTCCATTATTTCGGTGCTGAAAGAAAACCAGTAAGCTCTTTTATGTTACCGGTCCTTACGGTTCACGTAATCCTGTTTCACCCCCGAGACGTAGTAGCCATACCCAAAGACCTGGCCTTCCATTGCACTTTTTCGCGCGTCAACAACAAACCCATCCAACCGATCTTCGCACGCCTTCCTTCTTCCGAAAAAAGCTGTATCCAGAACCTTTCCTTCTCAAGAATCAAATCTCAGATCCAGAGGACCCATGCGTCCTGAATGTTCTTCATGAGCCAATCTCCACCGGCTCCTTCGACCCAATCATGCTTGTCTCCCCCCGTGGCACCAAAATAGTCCGCACAGGGCGGGCAAACTCCGAACCATCCGCCCTTATCCTTGATCTTCTTCATGATCTCAAGGGCATTTCCAAATCTTTTGTAGATGGGCGATTCTATCCTTTCTGTCTTTTTCTTGTTGGCCAGATCTGCGCCATCGGGGGTCATCCAGACGTGTACCTTCCCCCACCCCTTATCCGCCACAGTTTGGGCCATAAGAAGACCGAAAATGGCCCGATTGGGGTCGTCCCCACCATGGGTAATCACAAAAACATATTTCCCTTTTGTTTCGACATCCGCAAATGCCTGTCCTCCCATGACGGAAGTGAGTCCCGCAACTCCAAGCCCGGCTCCAAGGACCTTGAGAAAATCACGCTTGTTTGCTCCTTCACCGTCTTCCATACTCTCCTTTTCCTCTTTCTCTTTCATCTGTGAATCCTCCTTTCTTGCTTTGCTTATAGAATTCCTGCGCGATTATTGTGGCGCCGTAAGGTCTGACCATTTAAGAGTCAAAATATGACCCCAGACGAATGGGCACCTGGGTGCATATCATTATCGATAGCGCAACCGAGATTTTAGCACCCGGCAAAGTGCATGAAGTTTATGAGAACTGTAAAGTGAGGAGAGAAGAACAAGGAAGGCAGTTGGCTCAGAAAATAAGAGAATCGGACTCGGTCAGGGGATGCCTTTTTTTCTTCTCTCCATTCATATGCCGGAGACCTAACCTAGGCCTCTTCGGGCCCAACACGGCCCCTCATCTGAGAGAAAAGGGCGTCGAATGTTCGCTCATGTCGTCACCTATCTGCTTTGGCCATAGAAAAACAAAACTCTTAAGCTCTTACATAAAAGAATTCATCTAAAGCTTAAACCATCTCACCCTTAATAATTTGATCGATTTGATGTCCGTCAAGAACCTCTTTTTCAAGAAGGGTATTGGCCAATTTATGGAGTATGGCTATATTCGTCTGGATGATCTCTTTGGCTCTTTCATGACCTTGGGTCACAATGTCTCTGATTTCATTATCAATCAAACGCGCCGTATCTTCACTATAATTTCGGTGCTCAGCAAATTCTCTTCCCAAGAAGATCTGTTCTTCTTTTTTACCGAAAGATAAGGGCCCGAGGTTCTCACTCATCCCCCATTCGCATACCATTTTTCTGGCGATCTCTGTCGAACGTTCGATGTCATTCCCCGCACCGGTGGTTTGACTGTTCAACACCAATTCTTCTGCTACCCTTCCTCCCATCATGATTGCAATACTGTTCAACAGGTAGTCTTTTGGATAGGTATGCTTTTCATCAATAGGAAGTTGCTGGGTGAGACCTAATGCTCGTCCTCTGGGGATGATTGTTACCTTGTGGATTGGGTCTGTTCCAGGGATCATCTTGGCAACCAGCGTATGGCCGGCTTCATGATAGGATGTAATTTTTCGTTCCTCCAGAGAAATGATCATTGATTTCCGTTCCACACCCATCATGACTTTATCTTTTGCCTGTTCCAAGTCAGCCATCTCAACCCGTTCTTTTCCCAATCGTGCAGCCAGGAGAGCCCCTTCATTTACCAAATTCCCTAAATCGGCTCCAGTAAACCCTGGGGTCCCTCTGGCCAGATCTGAAAGCTTGACATCCTCAGTCAATGGTGTCCGTTTAGAGTGGACTTTTAGAATGTCTTCTCTTCCCTTCACATCGGGGACAGGAACGACCACTTGTCGGTCGAACCGGCCTGGCCTGAGCAGAGCAGGGTCCAAAACATCAGGTCGGTTCGTCGCAGCGATCAGGATCACACCTTCACTCGATTCAAAACCATCCATTTCCACTAATAATTGGTTCAGGGTCTGTTCCCGCTCATCGTGGCCTCCGCCCAGCCCTGCTCCTCGGAGTCTTCCAACTGCGTCGATTTCATCGATGAAGATGATGCAAGGAGCTTTACGTTTTCCTTGAAGGAAGAGATCACGTACTCGGGAGGCCCCAACTCCAACAAACATCTCAACGAAATCTGAACCACTGATACTGAAGAAGGGAACATCGGCTTCGCCCGCAATTGCCCGGGCCAGGAGTGTCTTCCCTGTTCCAGGGGCACCGATGAGAAGTACCCCTTTGGGGATCCTCCCACCCAGCTTTGTAAATTTCTTGGGATCCCTAAGAAAAACAATGATCTCCTCCAGTTCATCTTTCGCTTCTTCAATTCCAGCGACGTTCTCAAAGGTCACCTGATGATGTTCTTTGGTCAGGATTTTGGCCTTGCTCTTTCCAAAGGAGAGGGCCTTCCCACCGCCGATCTGCATCTGCCTCATGAAGAACAGCCAGACGCCGATCAGAAGAATCATTGGACCCCAGGTGATGATGATCTGCATGAGAGAAATATCATTTTCTTTCTTTGCATTGATGACCACTCGATTCTCTCTGAGAATTCTTATCATTTCAGGGTCTTCGGGTGCATAGGTTTTGAAATGTTTTCCTTCTGTATCTATCCAAGTAATCTTTCTATCTTGTACCTCTACCTTCTGAACCCGATTACTCTCCACAGCAGAAATGAAATCAGAATAATTTTTATCTAAAACCGTTTGGCGAGGGCTCCCATAAAGAATTTTGAGGAGGAAGACCATTATGATGGCAATGATTGCCCAAGAAACGAGATTTTTAGAAAGGGAACTCAAAACTTTTCCTCCAATATTGTTAAATTTCGGCCAAGATTCCTGCTCATGCA
>Ga0214473_10003539_pt1 | contig 18917 bp, 16 predicted proteins | sample RVTome_7_FD_203509 | JGI IMG/M metagenome (GOLD analysis project Ga0214473, IMG submission 203509) | Soil microbial communities from uranium-contaminated site in the Upper Colorado River Basin, Wyoming, United States - RVT98D197 | ecosystem: Environmental > Terrestrial > Soil > Contaminated >... | reverse complement strand
GGCTTCGTCCCGGACAAGGCGCGCCCCGAGAGAGCCGGGGGCGACGCTGTCTGTCGGCTGTCTCAGGTCGCCGCCGCGGACGAACGTGTGCAGGGCCGAGAGCTCCCCGACGAGATGGGCCAGGAGGTCGTTGAGCTCGGCGCGGTCGCTGACCCGGTCGACGAAAGGCTGGTGCCGTTCGAGCAGGCCCTGGTAATCGACGTTGTGGAGGTTGCGGTCGTAAAAATAATCGCGCTCCATCCGCCAGGCATCGACGAACATCTGCCGCCATTCCTCCCGCGGGTCGATGGAGAAGGTCCAGCGGGCGAGGTCAACGCGCCGCTCGGCGAGCGTCTGCTGGGTCGGCTGGGCCGTGCCGGCGTCGATGACGTAGAAGTCGCTGTCCTTGCGGACGAAGATCTTCTTGCTGTCGGCCGAAAGCTCGAAGTTCCGGACATCCTCGAGGACCGTCTTGGCCTGGACGTTGCGGTTCTTGATCTCGACGGCCTGGAGCTTGGGCTGTCCGGCGGCCCGCGACTCGCGGTCGATGAAGAACAGGGCCTTGTCGCCGACGGCGAGGTCCGAATAGACGCTTGCGGGGAGTGGCACTTCGAAAACACGGTCCTGGATGCCGGCGAGGTCGATGACGATGGGCTTCTCCGCCGCCGTTCCCGGCTTGCCCGTTGGTTCCTTGGCGCTCTTTTCGTCCTGCGTGTCTTTGGCCGCGTTCTGGAGCTCCGTCGCCGGGGCAAAGGGGAACGGCTCCTTTGCGGTCAAGCCCATGGCATAGATCTTGGTCGTCTTGTCGAAATAGGGTTCGGGCTGGCGCGGGCCCCAAGGGCTGCCCACGACGCTCCGGAAATAGCGGTCCGAAAGGAAGTAGAGCCATTTCCCGTCCGGGCTCCAGGCCGGATTGTAGGAATCGACGCGGTCGTTCGTAAGCCCGGTCGTCCGGCCGGTTTCGGCCTCGAGGAGCATGACTTTGCTGAAGAGGTTATCGGCGCCCTGGACGTAGGCGACCCAGCGGCTGTCCGGCGACCAGGCGAAGTCGCCGAACATCCCGGCGCCGGAGACGGCGATCCGAGTAAGGGCCTTCTTGCCGACGTTGAACAGCCAGAGCTGGTAGTCCTTATCGGCGAAGGCGATCCATCTGCCATCGGGAGAAGGGACGCCGTCGAAGCGGATGACCTTGGCCCCGGTCGTCAGCTGTTCCGCCGGGCCGAGACCGTCGGCCGCGAAGCGGCGGAATTCCCACTCGCCGGTCTCGTCGGATAGGACCATGAGGTTCTTGCCATCTCCCAGGAAGCGCGCCGCCCGGGCCCGGACGCCGTCTTTGCGGCTGACCCGCACCCAGCGTCCGTCTCCCACGGGCGCGACGAACACGTTACCCCGCGAGACGAGGACGACGCGGTCCCCCGAGGGAGAGATGTGCCCGGAGGTGAGGTAATCGAGAGGTTTCATCACCCACTTCTCTCGCATCTGGTCGAAATCCGATGGCAGGGTGATGTTGAGTTTCGAGTCCCTGCCGGAGGCGATGTCGAAGACATGGACGTCGGCAACGAGCTGATAGACGATCCGGCCGTTGTCGAGGCCCGGCGAGCTTGCGTCGTATCCCTTATGGAAGGTGTGCTGCCGGAGGTCGCCCCCCCTGAGGTTCATGGACCAGATGTTCATAGTGCCGTCGCGGTCGCTCAGGAAATACACGAGGTCCTTCCAGGCCATCGGATTCTTGCTCGTCCCGGCGTAGTCGGCCGTCAGGGGCGCGGCTTCCTCGCCGCCGAGGGCGAATACCCAAAGGTTCTGGGCCGTGCCGCCCTTGTAGCGCTTTGTGTAACTGCCTTGGAAGGGGAGGCGGGTGAAGAACAGTGTCTTGCCGGTCGTATCGAACGACCCGTCGGCCGCCTGGTTGAGCGGGAGAACCGTCTCGGCGTTCGTCGTGGGGTCGAGGACGACGAGCTGGGTGTTGGGCAGGGTCGAATATTTCTGTGCCGCGTAGAGGATCTTGCCGTCGGGCGTCCAGCCGGCGACCGTCGATGTCTGCCCGGCGAACGTGCGGCGGACGGGGAGGCCTCCGGCGAGGGGCATGGTGTAAACCTCGGTCGGTCCCTCGTACTGGGCGGAGAAGGCCAGGGTCAGGCCGTCCGGCGAGATGGCTGGGTAGGTTTCCATCCCGGAATGCGAGGTCAGGCGGCGGGCCGTCCCTCCCCGGACGTCGACCGTCCAGAGGTCGCCTTCGGAAGTGAAGACGACGACATCGCCGTGGATAGCGGGGAAACGGTAGTAACCGTTCCGGCCGGCGGCGAAGCCGGCTTGGGCGAAACAGAGGAGACAGAGGACGACGGCGGCAAGGGCGATAGCTCTTTTCATGACCTTCTCCTTTTCGGCGTGGTTCACGAGGCTCTATTGTATGGACTCGGGCGCCGGCAATTCAAGGAATTTCGTTCAGGTATTAATCTTCATGCCCGACCACGGGAATCTCTTATGGGATATTACGTTAGCCGAGTTCTTGAGACGAAAGAGAGGCTTGGGATTCGGGGCCTTAAAGATTAAAATAATAAAATATAGACAAACCGGAAGGCCGGAGGGGTCTTAATAGCTGTAAAGAAACAAGGCGGTCTTTGAACCTCGAAGAGCTGTATGGACGCCATGGAGAAAACCTGTACCGATATCTTGTCTTCAGGCTTGGTTCGGCCGAAGACGCCGAGGATGTCCTTCAAGAGACGTTCTGCCGTTTCGCCCGCTACGCCCTGCGCTGGAGGTTGGCCCGAAATCCCCAGGCCTTCGTCTTCAGGGTTGCCCGGAATGAAGCCAACCGATTCCTCAGGCGCAAACTCGGCCGGCGCGCAGGAGAAGCGATGATCATGACCGGGGCGGCAACAGGATTTACGGCGGCGTTCACGGTCCCCGAGGACCAGACGCTCACCGTTCTTCTTCGCTCGGCCGACGAACTCCCGACCGAACAAAAGGAAGTCGTCTTTCTGAAGGTCTTCGAGGGCCTGACGTTCAAAGAAATCGGCTCGGCCTGCGGTATCTCGGCCAATACCGCTGCCAGCCGCTACCGCTATGGGATCGAAAAGCTCCGCGAGGCCGTGGAGGGGAAACAATGATAGAGCATCACCCGAACGATATCGAAGAATCCCTCGGGCGGCTCGTCCCTATAACGCCGTCTTCCGGACTCCGGCAGCGGATCATGGACTCCGCCCTCGAAGCCCGCAAGAACGTCGCGTTGACGCCGCGGATGCGGGTTGTGACCGTCGTTTGCTCGATCCTGATCGGCGCCATTCTGGGGGCCGATTCCCTCCTCAGGAGATACGAGTCCGCGCAGATGGCGGCCCTGCTTGATGGCCGGCCCTCGGTCCGTGCGGCGGCGGAGGATGCGTCCGATCTCGCGGAAGTCATGGGCGGGCAGGGTGCCGATGAGGATGCCGTCAAGAGGCTGCAAATCTTGGCAGCGACCGCGGCCCGGAAAAGCCACGAGCGCAATATTATTGAAGCCCGGAAAGAGCTGAAGGGATGGCTTGAAAATGAAAATTTCGAAAATATTAATTAAGACCGGCCTTGTCCTTCTGGCCGTCCTGACAGTCGTGCTGGCCGTCCGCGCGGTCTTCAATTATACAGAAGGCCGTAAGCTGGCCCGGGCGGTGGCCGAGCTCAAGGAGCAGGGTATTCCAATATCGGCTAAGGACCTGACTCCTCCATGCCCTGATGAAGACAACGCCGCCCGCCTCTGGAAGGCCGTCGAGAACCTCCTGCTTATCGGGGGAGAGGACAAGGGGACTCTCGCCCTGGCGTTTACAAATTTTGTCGCCGGTAAGCCGCTCGATCCAACCCACCGGGACGCCCTGGCCAAGATGATCGTCAGGAACGAAATGGCCCTTCAACTCATGCGGAAGATGGGCGGCAAGCCCTGCTTTCTTTATCGAGACCCGGCGGCTGCTCTGACCGAGACAAAGATCCCCGACGCAGTCAAGATGATTTTGACGACTCGTTTGCTCGGGTTCGAGGCCTTGTTGATGGCGGAGGGCGGGGACGTCCTCGGGGCAGTCGAGAAGCTCCGGGCGGCCCTGGAGTTCTCACCGAGATTGGCGGAAGAAGGTTTCTTGATCACATATCTGATCGCCGTCGCGGACACAAGAACGCTCCTTTCCTTCCTCTCCGGTGTCTGTGGCGGGCGGATCCTTGCCGACGCAACCCTTGTTTCGCTCATCGATGAAATCGACCCCTCAGCCTGGCGCTCGCGCTTGGGCCGATCGATCGCAGGAGAGAGGGTCGCCAATCTGGAATGGGGTTCCGACCTGATCCAGGGGAAGGCCCGGGCAATGGCCGGCGAAAAAAGCACCGACCGCCTGCTTTACTGGCTCATGCGACCGATCCTGAAGGCAGAGGTTCTTTGGCGCCTCCAGAAATTTTCACGCTGGGAGCAGATGGCCGCCGATCCCTATTTTCGGCAGAGGGAGATATTGAAGACGGAAAACAAGGTTCTGGATCATGCCCCCTGGTACTTCAAATTATCGGGTTATTGGGAAGGCGGCGCCTATGGAACGATCTTCCTGAAGAACGCGATGCTCGAAGCGACCTTTCTCGTCTCGCGGACGGGCCTCGCCTCCAGGCTCTATAAAAGCAGGATGGGGAAATATCCAGAAAACCTGGAGGCCCTCGTCCCCAACATCTTGAGCGAGGTCCCGACCGACCCATTCACGGGGAAACCTCTCGTCTATCGGAGGGAAGGAGAGGGCTTCATCGTCTACAGCCTCGGCTCGAATGAGAAGGACGACGGCGGCCGTTCGACCTACATGATCACCCAGGAGGTCATGGACAAGGACGACGACTGGGCATGGCGGGAAAGCAAGTAAGTATTCGGTGAGTGGCAGACCAGGCAGATTGAGTCGTCAGTAGACGCAGGCGCGGGCCGCCTCGGCGTAGACGCGAAGATTCTGCGGCGGCGTCTCGAAGAAGTGGTCGCAGCAGGAGAGGATATACCCGCCCTCGAAGCCGACCTTCTCGAACAGCTTGAAGACCATGGCCCGGATGACCTCCGGCGAGCCCTCGGTCAGGACGTTGAACTGGTCGAGGCCGCCGACGAGGGCCAGGCGGCGGCCGATTTTCGCCTTGAACTCCCAGGGCTCCTGGTTGCCGCCGATCGAGGTCGGGGCCAGGGTTTCCGAGGCGTCGCAGCCGTTAGCGACGATGTGCTCTTCGATGCCCTTCGTTCCGCCGCAGGTATGGTAGACGACGGTGAAGCCGAGCGAGTGGAGGGCGTCGTGCATTTTCCGGTCATATGGCAAGCAATATTCTTTGTGGAGAGCGGGGGAGATGAGCGTCGATGACGCGGCCCCTCCGCCCGTCTCTATGAGATCGAAGCGGGCCCCCCGCATGGATTCGACGAAACGGATCTTCTTTTCGAGAAGGATGCCGAGGAGCTCGCGGACCCAGCCCGGATTGTCGAACGTTCGTAAGATCAGGGCCTGGGTATCGATAAGGCAGGCGGCGTGCTGCCAACAGCCCGCCTGGTCGCCCCAGACGAAGCCACGGAGGATTCCCCGGTCGCCGACCGCGTCGTAGGCGCGTCTTACCGGGGCCGGGTCGAGCTTCGGGACGGGCATGTACTTTTCTATAAGCCGGATATCGTCGTCGTGCTTGATCAGGTATTCCGTGATCCAGGTTGTCATCCGGTTGCCCTCGGTCCGGTAAGACAGTTTGCCGCCCGGCGTGGTGATGGTGTGGCGGCAGACCCTGTGGTCGGGGTCGGCGCTCAGCACGTCCGCTTCGTCCCGCCAGTCGGGCGTCGAGAATTTGTTGAAGTCGGCGTCCGTCAGCCAGAACTGGCCCATGTCCTGGAAATATTGGATCGAGGCGTCCAGCCCGAACATCACGAAGGCCTCGAGATCGCTTACCCCGCCTAGAAACGTGTCGAGATGATACTTCTGCCACTGGTGGACGGTCACCGGAAGGCGGTCGGGCTTCTCCCGGGCGAGGGCGCGGAGCATCCGCTCTTTGGAGGTCACGGCCGGATTATAGAACGCCCGCCCGGGGAGGTCAACGCCGGGGGGCGAACGGGTTGATTTTTTCACTTTGTTCCGATAAAAGGAAAGGACGAAGGAGGTCCCCATGCCGCTCACGAAATCCCCTCGCGCTCCGAGGTCTATCGTCATCCTGATGATGGCCGCCGCCGTCCTTGGGCACTTCGGCTGTTCCGGCAAGGCGCCGGAGCCGGCCGCGGCGGAGAAGCCGCCCGTCGCTCTTCTCTCCGAGGCCGCCGTCCGCCTTTCGAACGACTCCGGCAAGACCGAGATCTTCCGCGACGCCGGGATGGGGCTCTTCATCCACTGGGGCCCGAACTCCCAGGTGGGGGCCGAGATCTCCTGGCCCCTGTACAACGCCTCGGACGACTACATCAAAAAATATTACGCCCTGGCCGAAACTTTCAATCCCACGGCTTTCAACCCCGCCGAGTGGGCCCGCCTGGCCAAGCTCGCTGGGATGGAGTACGTCGTCTTCACGGCTAAGCACCACGATGGTTTTTGCATGTTCGACACGGAGCTCAGCGACTTCAAGATCACCCGGACGCCTTACAACCGGGACATCGCGGCCATGATCGCCGAGGCTTTCCGCAAGGAGGGATTCCTCGTCGGCTTCTATTATTCCCCGGGCGATTTCCGCTACCAGTGGGAGACGGGCAAGCGCAGCGGCCACATCTACGAGCCGGACTTTGAAAGCCCGGCCCTTTTCGGCCCGAAGCGGAAGAGCTTCATCGATTACGAGCGCGGCCACATCGAGGAGCTCCTGACCCGCTACGGCGATATCTTCATGCTCTGGTTCGACGGCAAATGCGAGCCCCTCAAGAAGCACGCCTGGCGCGTCCGTCAGGACATCTTCATCGGCCGAGGCGAGATCCCGACGCCCGAGCAGGAGATCCCGGGCCAGGCCGCCGACCACGCCTGGGAAAGCTGCCTGACTACGAGCTACCAGTGGTCGTTTCTCCCGGGCGCCGAAGTCCGGCCTTCTGGGGAAATCATCGAAAACCTCATCCACATCCGCGCCCGCGGCGGCAATATGCTCCTGAACATTGGGCCCCGGCCCGACGGGCGGATCGCCCCGGGCGACGAAGACCTGCTCCGCGACCTGGGCCTGTGGATGATGCTTTACGGCGAAGCGGTGAGAGGCGTCCGGCCTTGGATCGTCACCAATGAAGGCGATGTCTGGTTCACCCAGAAGCGCTCGGAGGGGACCGTCTACGCCCTGGCCGGGCTCGAGAAAAATTCCCGGAGTCTCGTTCTCCAGTCCGTCGCGGCCTCGCCCGAAACCAAGGTCACGCTCCTCGGCCAGGAAGGGGACTGTCCCTGGGAGCAGACGCCGGCCGGTCTGAAAATTACGGTCACCCGGAAGCAAACCGTCCGCCTGGTCAAAGCTCCCCCGTCCCCGGGTGATAAGGCCGAAAGCTCCGACAAACAGCGGCTGACCTGGGGTCCGGACTGGCCCGTGGCCGTCAAGATCACCAAGGCCGCTCCCGCGGCGGGCCTCGGGAAATGGGGCCGGCGATGAACGCGAGAACCGTTTTCCGCATCGCCGCCCTCGGCATCATAGCGGCGGCCTCGCTCATTCTCATCCGCGAGGTCTCCGGGAATTCCCCCGAACGCGTCGAGCGCTACGGCATGGTCATCGGCATCAAGCCGGAAAAAATCGAGGTTTATAAAAAGCTCCACGCGGCGGCCTGGCCGGGAGTGTTGGCCAAGATCAAGGAATGCCACATCCGGAATTACTCGATCTACCTCCGCGAGGTTGACAAGGGCCGATATCTCCTGTTCTCCTATTTCGAATACACGGGCGGGGATTTTGAGTCCGACATGGCCCGGATGGCCGCCGACCCGACAACCCGGGAGTGGTGGAAGGAAACCGATCCCTGCCAGTCGCCCATCCCGACGCGCGGCGAAAAGGAATTCTGGAGCCGGATGGAAGAAGTCTTCTACATGGATTGAGAGGGGAGGATGAACAGCGCCTCGCGCCTGTCCATGTCCGGCCTGGACATGCTCCTCGTCGCTATCTACCTCGTCGGGATCGTCGGGCTCGGGCTCTGGGCCTGGAAGCGGCGGCGGAAGAAACAGGCCTCGAGCGCTGAGTATTTCCTCGCGGGCAGTTCGCTCCGCTGGCCAGTCATCGGCCTGGCCCTTTTCTCGACCAACATCTCGACCATCCACCTGGTCAGCCTGGCCCAGGAGGGTTACGTCAACGGATTGGCCTACGGGAACTTCGAATGGATGGCCGCATTCCTCCTCATCGTCCTGGCGCTCTTCTTCGCCCCGTTCTATATCCGCTCGCGGGTGGCCACCCTGCCGGACTTCCTGGAAAAGCGCTATTCCCGCGCCTCGCGGGACTGGCTGACCGGCCTGTCTATCATCTCGGCCGTCTTCATCCACATCGGTTTTTCGCTTTATACCGGGGCCGTGGTCCTGAGGGGGCTCTTCGGCATCGACATCGCCACCAGCATCATCGTCACGGCCATGCTCACCGGCCTCTACACGGTTGTCGGGGGCCTCCTGGCCGTGGTCATTACGGAATCGGTCCAGACCGTGGTCCTCATCCTCGGCTCGGCCTGCGTCCTTGGCTTCGGCCTGGCCAAGATTGGCGGTTGGGGCGCGCTCGTCGCCGCGGTCGAGCCCGTCAAGCTGACGGTCCTGCGGACGGCGGCCGAGACCCCGAGCCTGCCCTGGTATGCGGTTTTCCTGGGCTACCCGATCATTGGCCTCTGGTACTGGTGCGCCGACCAGACCATCGTCCAGCGCGTCCTGGGGGCCAAGGATGAGCGGAACGCCCGGCTGGGCCCTCTATTCACGGGCTTCATCAAGATCCTGCCCGTTTTCCTGTTCGTCCTGCCGGGGCTCATCGCCTACGGACTCGTTCGGCAGGGCGCCCTGCTGGCCCCGGAAAGCTCGGCCGACGTCTATTCCCTCCTTGTCAATAACATCCTGCCTGTCGGGCTCAAAGGGATCGTCGCGGCCGCGCTGCTTGCGGCTCTGATGAGCACCGTCTCGGGCGCTCTCAACTCCATCGCCACCCTATTCACGTTGGACGTCTACAGGCGATGGCGTCCGCAAGCTTCGGAAAAACGGCTGACCCTCGTCGGCCGCGCCGTCACCTTCGCCGCGATGGTCGTGGCCATCATCTGGTCGCCGATGATCAGCCATTTCCAGAGCCTGTTCCAGGGCATCACGGCGGTCATCTGCTACATCGCGCCGCCCATCACGGCTGTTTTCATCTGGGGGGTCATGTGGAGAAAGGCATCGGCGGCCGCGGCCCGCGTCACGCTCATGGCCGGCTCCGCGCTCGGCCTGACCGTCTTCCTGCTTGACTGGTTCAAATCGACGACGGGATGGACGGTCCCCCCGATGATGGCCACGTTCTATCTTTTTTGCGTCTGCTCGGGGATCCTGATAGTCGTTTCGCTCGTGAGGCCCCATGTCCACACGGAGGAGAGCGCGAAACTCGTCTGGGCGCGCCCTGTCGACGCCCTCAAAGGGCCATGGGGGCCGGGCTTACTCGACTACCGGCTCGTGTCTCTGGTCCTTTTCCTGGTGATGGTCGGGCTCTACGTCCTCTTCGGCTGAGGTCACATGTTCCCGAACCGTGGGTTGACGACGTTGCTGTAGATCGACCCGAAGCGGTAGTTGAGCCCGATTTCGAAGCGGAGGTTGTAGCCCGTAGCCAGGCGCTTGAGCTCGAGGAGGATCTCCTCGGGCGTGTAATCCCGGCCGGGGAGCGAGAGCTGGTCGCGGATGCGGCTGTACTGTCCGCCGACGTTGAAAGAGAAGCCCTTGAACAGGTTGATGTACACGCCGAACTCGGCCCTGAGGTTGTTCTTGCTCAGGTCGTGGAGGAATGTCTGGCCCTGGACCGAGGCGCCGATCGAGCCCCAAGGCTCCTTGACTTCCAGGACGACCTGGAGGGCCTGGCTGAAGAGGTTCTCTTTTTCCTTGCCGAAGATCGTGATTTCGTAGTATTCCCGCCGGCTGTAACTCAGGCGGTACTGCACGCGGAGCTCCCGGCGTGTCGCCTCCGAATACGGAAAAATGTCATATTCGACGGCCGGCCCGACCGAGGTATAGAGCCTGGCGTTGTCGAAAGTCGAGGAGTAGAGGCTGACCGTGCCGCCCCAGGACCAGTGGCCGTCGATGCTTTTGATGAGCGACGCCGAGAGGTTCTTCCGGTTGCTGTTGCTGATAATCGGCTCTTCATCGGGGATATCGTAGCGCTTGTGGTTGTAGTTGACGCCGGCGTATAGCCGAAATTTGACCTTCTCGGTCGTCCGGTTGGCCGAAACATTGACCTGATAGGAGTACCGCTCGGAGAGGTCCTCGAATTCGCCGTTCCCCCGGAGCCCCAGGCCGAAAACCCAGTAGTGCCACGGGTCCGACTGGGGTGTCGGGCGGTAGTCCTTTTTCTGGGCGTAGCCGACCGAGATGAATTCGGCGAGCGGGGTGTCATAGACATAGGGAATGAGCCCCTGCTTGAGTGAATTGACCAAACCCCGGCGGAATTGGTCTTCCGTGTCCGTCGGCTTCGAGTAGTACCTCAGCGTCGCGTCCTTCCCTTGGTGCCGTTTCAGGCCGATGAAGGCGAGCGTATATTCGTTGCCGCCGCTGCCGGTCTGCTGACGGGTGACGATGATCTGGACGTCGGCGCTCTGGCGGTTGAGGACGTAGTTGACGAAGGTGATCTCGGTCTTGATGTAGTCGAAATCGCAGGTTCGCCTCTCGCAGTCGAGGTAGACGTTGGGGGCGACACTCCTCAGTTCGTCGGAGGGGATGGACTGAGGGCTGCCATTCTGGGCCGCCGCGAAGCGGGGCGCGAGGAGGGCGTGGGCGAGGAGGAGACCGAGCAGCGGTATGAGCGCTTGATGTGGTGCTGGAGCTTTCATGATCGATATCCTTAGCCCGGCTATTTCGTGCGGACGAAGACTTGGGACCAGGGGATGATGTTGACCTCCGAACCGCGGGCGTAGTCCTTGCCCCCGAGGAACCGTTTGTAAAACCAGGACTGGATGACATAGATCCGGACGATGGTCGAAGCGGGGACGTCCGCGGCGGGGACGACGGTCGAGGTCTCCCCGACGTGGTCCCGGCGAAAGAGCTCCTTTCCCGTCTTGAAGTCGTAGGCGAAGATATTGACCGGAGCGGCGAAGCGGCTGAATCGCCAGTGGATCGGCAGGTCCATCCCGGCTTCGAGAACGGCCGGCTGGGGGTCTGTGAGGACGAGCCAGGAGGGGAGGGGGAACTTCTCCCTTATGACGGGCCGGTTCTTGACGGCGATCTCGACTTCCACTTCCGACGGGAGGCTGTCCTTCCCGAGGATGATCCTCTTTTCGTAATGGTCGGTCTGGTAGTCCAGCTTTTGGGCCAGGGCCGTGACGCGGGCGTCGGCCACGGCCTCTCCCTCCTGGGAGCCGCGGCGGAGTTCGACGTAGACCCGGAGCTCGTAGAGGTCGATGTCGTTATTGTAGTCGTAGCGCGACAGGCTCACCGTCGGGTACACGGCCACGCGGACGAAGAGGGGTTCGGGCGGCTTCGGGGCGTTCTGCGCCGGGGCTTCCTGTCCGGAGCACAAGCCGACGGCGGCCAGTAGGAGCAAAGCCGACAGTTTCCAGATTCTCGCGCGCATGGTCGCCTCCTTGGTCAAGCGCTCATTATACAGGAGACGCCGAGAGGACGCGAGCCCCCATCCGGGCGGGTGCGGGCCCTCTTGTTTTTCGGCCATAGCCGTGGAATAATGGGTCTGCTTGGCGGGCGTTCCTGACGTCTGTTCTCAGGGAGGTAAAAAGATGGGAAACACGAAAACTATCTGGGAAGGGGACATCGCGCCGGACTTCACCTTGAAGGACCATCACAACCGGGATTTTCGGCTCTCCGAATTCGCCGGCCGGCGTGTATTGCTGTCCTTTCATCCGTTGGCCTGGACCCCCGTCTGCGCCGACCAGATGAGAGGCCTCGAGAGCCAGAAGGCCGTCTTCGACGGACTCAAGACCGTCGCCGTCGGTGTCAGCGTCGATTCGTTCCCGACCAAGCACGCCTGGGCCAAGGAGCTGGGCATCAAGGAGACGCGGCTGCTCTGCGATTTCTGGCCGCACGGGGCCGTGGCCCACGCCTTAGGGGTCTTTCGCGAAGAGGACGGCTTCTCCGAACGGGCCAATATCGTCGTCGACGAGAGCGGCCGGATCGTCTTCATCAAGGTCTATGAGATCCCGCAGCTCCCCGACATCGGGGAGATCGTCGCCTTCCTGAAGAAGTGACCCAAGGATTCTTCATGGACGTCCATGTCGCCATCGAAACTCGCCGCGCCACGCGCTCGCTCGACCCCGTCGAAATCACCCCTGACCTCGTCCGGGACCTGGCCTCTCACGCCCGTCTCTCGCCGTCGTGCTCCAATAACCAGCCCTGGCGGTTCGTCTTCGTCCATGATCCCGAAAAAATCGAGGCCATGAAGCCGGTGTTCAACGAGGGCAATCGGTGGTGTCATGCCGCCTCCCTGATCGTCGCCGTCTTCAGCCGGAAGAACGACGACTGCGTCATTAGGGACCGGGAATACCATCAGTTCGACACCGGGATGGCGACCGCTTTCCTCATCCTTAGGGCGACGGAGCTCGGACTCGTCGCCCATCCGATCGCCGGCTACAGCCCGAAAAAGACGCGCGAGGTCCTCGGCATCCCCGAAGAGTACCAGGTTATCACGCTCGTCCTCGTTGGAAAGCGTTCGGCCGGCCCGAGCCCGGTCCTGTCCCCGGAACAGCTCGAGGCGGAGACGACCCGGCCGGAGCGACTGCCTCTCGATACGTTCGCCTTCGTGAACACCTATGGTGGCTAGGCGGATCCTGATCACGGGGGCATCGGGCTTCATCGGCAGCGCGCTCGCGCGCGATCTCGTCGCGAGCGGCTACGATGTCGTCGCCCTGAGCCGGACCCCGGCGGTCAGCCGGGGCCATTTCCCCGACCGCGTCGTCATGGCCGGATGGGACGGCCGTACGGCTGAGGGATGGGGCGATCTGGCGGACGGAGCTTTCGCCGTCGTCAACCTGGCCGGGGACAACCTGGCCCAGGGGCGCTGGACACGGTCGAAAAAAGACAGGATCCTCCAAAGCCGGACGGACGCCGGCGCCGCGGTCGTCGAGGCCGTGCGCGCGGCCGGAACAAAGCCCAAGGTGCTCATCCAAGCGTCGGCCATCGGCGCCTATGGCCGCCGGGACGATGAAGAGCTCGACGAGAGCTCTTCCGGGGGGACAGGCTTCCTCGCGGATGTCGTCAGAGGGTGGGAGGAATCCACGAAAGACGTCGAGTCGTTCGGCGTCCGCCGTGCGGTTATCCGCTCGGGCCTCGTACTGGGAAAGGGGGGAGGCGCCTGGCCTCGCCTGGTCCTGCCCTTCCGCTTTTTCGCGGGCGGCCCTCTCGGGAACGGCCGGCAGGGATTTTCGTGGATCTCTCTCGAGGACGAAGTCCGGGCCGTGCGCTTCCTCATTGAGCGCGACGAGCTCGCCGGGATATTCAACCTCACGGCGCCTCAGCCGCTCAGGCAGAAAGAATTCTGTCGGGTCGTCGGAAAGGTGATGAGGCGTCCCTGCTGGCTCCCCGTTCCCGCCGTCGTCCTCAAAGTCCTGTTCGGAGAGAAAGCCCGGGAAACGCTCCTTGCCGGGCCGCGCGTCTTGCCCCGCCGACTCCTCGCCGCGGGATTCGAATTCCGTCACCCGGACGCGGCGGCGGCCGTAGCGGCCACCCTCAGATAAGAACTTCGCGGGGGATTTCCCGAAGGTTGAAGTTCGAGGCCATGCTCCGGCAGTAGGCGCCGGCGCACAGGACGGCGAGGACGTCGCCGCTTACGGGCAGGGGCATGGACCGTTCCCGTCCGAAAATATCCCCGGTTTCGCAGAGGTTCCCGGCGACGGTGATGCGGGCCTTGGCCTGGCCGTCGATCCGGGAGGCGTTGACGATCTCGTGGTGGGCCTGGAGATAGATGGCCGGCCGGGGCACGGTATTGAACGTCCCGCCGTCGACGCAGGCGAAGATGTTGCCGTAACTCTCCTTGACGTACTCGACACCCAGGAGAAGGACTCCGGCGTCTCCGACCATGTATTTTCCGGGCTCGATGGCCAAAGCCTTGACTGCGAGTCCGGCCCTGGCGACGGCGCCCGAGAGATAGGCGAGGTAATCCCCGACCGGGAACACGGCCCGGTTTTTCAAATACCGGGGACCGAAGCCTCCCCCGAAATCCAGGAATTCCATGGGGAACCCGGCCTTTTCGACTTCCCGGGCTTTCCGGACCAGGCAGTCCACAGCCGCCCGGACCATGCCGAAATCCTCCCGGACCCAGCCCGAGCCGAGATGCTGGTGCAGGCCGACGGGATGGAAGCCCAGCCGACGAGCCCGGGAAAAGACATCGATCACTTTTTTCGCTTCGACCCCAAACTTTATCGGCGTCCCGTCGGACGAACGTTTCCCGGCCGTGATGACGCGGGAGTTGAAGCCTTGCCCGATGCCCGGGTTCCAGCGCACGGAAACTCGGATGGTCTTGGACGGGAACTCGCGGCGCCTGACCTCGCTCATGACCTCGAGCTGCTCGGCGGCGTCGATGTTGACGGTCAGCCCGTCGATCCCGAAGACCGTCCTGAGGTCCGCCCGGCTGACGCTCGTCCCCGTGAAGAGGATGCGCTCGGCCGGGAACCCGGCCTTGAGCGCTGTCTCGACCTCGCAGGGGGAAACGGCGTCGATCCAAGCGCCCCGCCTCTGGAGCAGCCGGAGGATGCCCCGGTGCGAGTTGGCTTTCATGGCATAACAGATGCGGGCGGGAAGCGCGGAATGGCGGGTGAAGGCATCGTCGAGCTGGGCGTATCGCTCGAGGATGCGGTCCTTGCCGTAGACGTAGAGGGGCGTGCCGTAGCGCTCGGCCAGGGCCGCGGCGTCCCTGCCGGCGATCTGGAGCCTGTTTTCCCGGACGGCGACGAAATCGGTTTCCCACCAGTTCATATCTCATCTCCCTTGCCGTTTTTCCCGTCCGGGGCCCCGTCCGTCTTGAACAGGTCCATCTGGCCGGCTTGGATCCTCCGGGCGATCTCCCTCAAGACAGGAAACTTCTCGAGGAGAAGGTCGGGGATGTCGACCTTTTCTCCCGTGATCATGTTCCGGATCTGGAGGGCGTTGGCCATGGCCTGGCCGCGGTAATGATTGTTCGTGATGACGTAGACCTTGCCGCTCTTCGTCCCGAGCTCCTTGATGCGCGTTATCCACTCCCCGAGCTCGTCCTTCGAATAGAGATAATCGTAGCGGGCATCGCGGCCGGCGCCTTCCCGGAACCAGTTCTCATGATTCCGACCGTGAAAGCGGACGTAAGCGAACTCGGGGGTCGTGCTCACGGCCGAGGGTTCGATCGAGTTCTTGAAGAGGGGCTGGTCGATGTTGCAGAAGCCGGCCCGGTTCTCGCGGAGCATCCCGTAGAAACCGGGCGTGTCCCAGCTCGCGTGACGAACCTCGACGGCCAGGGGATAGCCGGCGAAGAGGCCGAAGAGGCGGAGGAGGTAATCGGTGTTCTCGGGCGTGTTGGCGTAGGACCAGGGGAATTGGAGGAGGAGGGCGGCCAGACGGCTCTGCAAGTGGAGCAGGTCGACAGCGGCTCTGAATTCGTCGGCGTCCCGTTGGGTAAAACCTTCACGCTGGTGGGTGAAGGCCTGATGGAGCTTCACGGAGAAAAGGAAATCCGGGCGGTTTTCGATTTTCTTCAGCCAGGACCGGGCCAAAGCCGGGCTGGCCGGCCGGTAGAAGGTGCTGTTGACCTCGACGATGTTGATGTAATCGGCGAGAAAGGGGAGGGCATGGAAGCCGCGGCCCTTCCGGACCGGGTAGACGATGCCGTCCCAGTCCTCGTAGCTCCAGCCCGCTGTTCCCACGTAATACTTGGCCATGCGGACTCTATTGTACCCTCGCCAGAGGCAATTCTCAATGCGCCGCCGAGGCGTCGAGGGTCGCCGGAATGTTATCCACGCTTTTTCGCTCGGGGTATTCCCGCCGTCGACCGCCGAGGGTCCTCGGGCATCGTCTCCGTGCGCTGCGGTGATTCTTAACGCCGTCCCGGGCCGGATTCGATGGGAGGAGGCCGCGTATCCGTCCTGCGACGGCTAAATCACCGCCTTATGCTTCCTGCGAAGATACCCTTCGGCCCCTTTTTCGCGGCCTCCTTTGGGAACACCCCTGCGGCGGGGAGTGGATTCTGAGGGGCGCCCGGCAGAAGTGCGGCGGAGCGACTCGAGCCGCACCTTTAGGAAATATCTGACTAGAGATTCCGAGACAACATGGCGGGGACATGTCCCGCTTCTTAAGCGATAATGATTATGCTATCGTAAGGCACCGAGGATGATAATGATGCATGAAGCGGTGAATTTTTCCGACAAAGTGAGAGAGGCGTATGGACGGATCCACGCAGATATCCGGCGGACGCCGGTCGAGTATTCCGAGCCGCTGAGCCGGGAGACCGGGGCGAGGGTTTACGTCAAGTGGGAGTGCGATCAGATCACGGGTTCGTTCAAGTTACGGGGGGCGCTCAACAAGCTCCGCTCGCTCTCCGACGCGGACAGGGGTCGCGGCGTCGTCTCGGCTTCGACGGGAAACCACGGCCTGGCCATCAGTCACGCCTCCCGGCTCGAGGGGATCGGCCTGAAGCTCTTCCTCCCGACCACGGTGGCGGAAGTCAAGAAAGCGAAGATCGAAGCCCTTGGGGTCGATGTCGAGCTCCAGGGATCGAGCTGTGAGAAGACCGAAGCCATCGCCCGCGATTTCGCCGGGCGGACGGGAAGGGTCTTCGTTTCACCCTATAACGACTGGGACATCGTCTTCGGCGCCGGAACGGTCGGGCTCGAGCTCGCCGACGACCTCTCCCGTTTCGAAGACGTCCTCGTTCCCGTCGGCGGCGGCGGGCTCATCGCCGGGATAGCCGGTTTTCTCAAAGCGGCCAGGCTGGAAACGCGCATCATCGGGGTCGAGCCCGAGACGTCGGCCTTCATGGCCGCATCCCTCGCGGCGGACCGTCTCGTCGAGATCGACGAAAAAGAGACCATCGCCGACGCCGTCGCCGGCGGGATCGAGCCCGGCGCGATCACCTTCCCGCTCTGCCGGGACCTGGTCGACTTCATCGAAGTCGTTCCCGAATCCCTGATCGCCCGGGGCCTGGCCCTCGTCCACGAACACCACGGCCGAATGGTCGAGGGAGCGGGCGCGCTGCCTTTCGCCGCCCTGCTCCACTCTCCGTCGAAGTGGAAGGACCGGACGGTCGTCGCGGTGGTCAGCGGCGGCAATATCGCCCCGGCGCGCTTCCGGGCGGTCACGGGCCCGGCGTAAACAGGGGGGCTTGCCCCGGCCCGCCGATTTGGAATAAGATGATGGGGATCGGCCATGAAAAAAACGGCGCTTTTCGTCGGTCTCCTCGCAGTCCTCGTCTTATTCCCAGCCTGCCGGAAAAAAGAGGAACCCGCCCCGGCCGGCGCTCCCAAACCTTATGTCATCGGCATCTTCCAATCGGTGGATTCGCCGACGGGGAACGAGGTCCGCCGGGGCATCCTCCAGGCCTTCGTCGACGCGGGCCTACGTGACGGGGAGGAAATTGTCGTCACCATCCGCATCGCCAACAACGACATCTCCGAGGTCCAGAGGATCGCCCAGCAGCTCGTCGCTGAGCGGGTGGACATGATCATCCCCATGTCGACGCAGGCCCTCCAGGCGGCCATCCTCGCCGGCCGGACGACGCCGATCGTCTTCAGCGCGGTCGCCGTGCCCTACCTCGTCGGGGCGGGCAGGTCTGCCGACGACCACCTCGGAAATGTCACGGGGGTGGCTTCCACGGGGCCCATCCGGCAGACGATGGCCCTTATCCGGGAGGTCCTCCCGAAGGCGAGGCGCGTCGGGTCGCTCTGGACGCCCTCCGAGATCAACTCGGAATACTACCTGGATTTGGCCCGGGACAGCGCCGCAGAACTCGGCTTCGAGATGATCGCCGTCCCCGTGACCGGCCCTCACGGGATCCACGGCCTGGTCCAGGGCCTGCTCAACGAGAAAGTCGACGTCCTTTTTCCGATGTCCGACAACACGATCAACAGCTCGTTCGACGTCATCGGCCGGGCGGCCGAGGAGAATGGATTGCCCCTCTTCGGCAGCTTCCTCCGTTCCGTCGAGTTCGGCGCCTGCGCGGCGCTGGGATTCGATTTTTACGACATGGGCTACAAGACGGGCCGGATCGCGGTTCGGGTGAAGAACGGCGAGAGCCCCGCCCAGATCCCCATCCAGTCCATGGACGAAGTCAGGCTCTACATCAATACGGAGGCCGCGGGAAAACAGGGCGTCAGCTTTTCGAAGGGCCTTCTCGACCGTGTGAATAAGACCGTCAGCGTCGCCCTCGGCCCGTCGACGGCCCCGGACTCGGTCCTCGACTGAGGTCGAAGGTCCACCGGCCTCCCGCCGCCGGCACGGCCTCGCGGATGGCCTTTCCGACCAAGGTGATCCCCAGCCCGCAGGCTTCTTTGAGCGTGCGTCCTTCGGCCAGGTGGCCGAGGATCGCGGAAGACAGGAAACAACCCGTCCCGTGGACATCTTTAACCGACCGTCCGTGTTCGAAGGCCGTGAACTCCCGGCCGTCGTAAAGGACATCCACCGCCTTTCCCTCGAGATGGCCGCCTTTGAGGAGGCACGGGATGCGGCCCGCCCGGGTGATCTCGGCCGCCGCTTTTCGCATCGCCGGGACCGACCGGACCGGCCCGCTCACGAGGATCTCCGCCTCGTCCAGGTTGGGCGTGATGAGGTCGGCCTTTCCTCCAAGGACGTCCAGATAGCGTGGCCAAGCCTTCTTTTCGAGAAGGACGGCGCCCGAGCTCGATCGGAAAACCGGGTCGATGACCCGGGGGATGCGCGCGTTCCGGGCCA
>Ga0214473_10003538_pt1 | contig 18917 bp, 31 predicted proteins | sample RVTome_7_FD_203509 | JGI IMG/M metagenome (GOLD analysis project Ga0214473, IMG submission 203509) | Soil microbial communities from uranium-contaminated site in the Upper Colorado River Basin, Wyoming, United States - RVT98D197 | ecosystem: Environmental > Terrestrial > Soil > Contaminated >... | reverse complement strand
CCCATAGTTAGTCCCTCTCAGATCCCCCCGTACCATCCCCGTCCCCGTCCCCATCGCACGTCAGGGCACCCACCACCCTCCCCGCACCGGTCCACTCTCCTACGACACCTCCCTCTCCTACGTCCCCATCCCATGTACCACCCTCACCCTCACCCTCTCCTACGTCCAGGGTCACGCACCCCACGCCCCGAGGACACACATCATCATGCATCTGGAAGACGCGTTCCATCTCGTAGAGGTACCTCGAAAAGGACACCATTCCTTCTGCACCACGGAGTTCAGCGACCATTCTCAATAACATGACGAAGTCTGCACGGGTCAGACTAATCATCACATCTTCCATCATGAGCGCACTCCTCACCATCACTATCCTACGGGCCACCTGATACGCCCCCTCGGACACCATGCATCCCAACACATCCAGACGCCAATTCTCCCACTCACGCTTTGTCATCACAACACCCCCATCCCACGTTGTTATAAATAAGGGTGGTCCGGGCACGATTCGAACGTGCAACCTCGCGATTATAAGTCGCGTGCTCTACCATTGAGCTACCGGACCACCACCATTGTCACCCCACCTCCCCCACTTCGACGAGACGATGGGTCCCGCCTCTCCGGACCACCCGGGGCTGCACTCGTCAACTCGCACCTTGCCTCATCAAACCACTGTATCTCTATCGGCTTACCGTCCTTCAACTCCTGAGATTCCACTCCGATGCGCACGCATCCATGCAACCACTCCGTACGCCCGATAACCACGCCTGTGAACCCCGTGATCGTATCATGAACCACCTTACCGATGATCGGATGTACCGTGTTCATGGCCTTACCCCTTTCAGCGCACGTAGGCGCATTACATGACGTACTGCACGGATGTTGTCTCAAGGCATTCACTACAGACCATCACGATGAACACACCATTGACGTTCATCTCCGAGTACCCCGTGGTCCAAGTGTGGGAGTGCTCTATGAGGGATTGTGAATGCCCCATCCCACCCATTACCCCTTCAGGTCCTCTTGCCATCTTCCCACTCCTTTCTGGCCAACGGCCACCACAACCACTCACCAGTACGAGGGCTCATCCACACCCCACCCCAGTAGGTGCGCACGGACTTCCACGACTCCACCTCCGTCAACCAGACATACACCATTCTCTCATTATCAATCCCCATGCGGCACCACCCAGAGTTCTGCATCGCCATCTGGGATGGCGTGATCTCCACCCGGTAGGCATCTTCGTCCCGTAACTGTTGCTTCATCATTGCCCACTCTCTGGATGCGCTGCCCATGTTATGGGTCCTCCACGACGACGAGTGCAAGCGTGCCCATGCCGAGTTCCTTACTCACCCCGCTGATCCCATCACACAGGAGGGTCAACGCCTCACGGGAATCTTTCGAGGTGAGCACACGAGCACCGTCCAGCATCTCGATCGCCCTCTCAAGGTGCATGAGATGCTTCCCCATGCGCTTCCTCCCGAGTCGGTTGATGAATTTATTCATCACTCACCGCCCTTTCTCGCGTCCCCTTTCCAGTCTCGCGTCTTCACGTGTTCCCACGTTACATCGAGTATCTCCGAGATGTCCCATCCACGGAGGTTGCAGTAGTCCATGAGGTAGATAATCACGTCTCCCACGGCATCCTTTGCCTTGATGGACATCTCTTCACGAGTCCCACGGATGCCTTGTTCTCCCTTGAGGTGGGCATGGGCCAGTTCACCCAACTCTTCCACGGCACCTAGCAGGGGATGGTGCACGGGTCTCCCGGTGCCGAAGTTCTTATCCGCCCACGTGCGCACTTCTGCCTGTATGCGATGTATCCTCATCACTCAATCTCCCTCTTGACGATGTCACCGAGTCTGTTGTATCCCTTCTTCTGATAAGGTGCCCACTTTTTAGCCTGAGCATTCACAGCACTTCTCAACTCATTCCTCGCAATGTTTACGGGAATGTCCAACTTCGGTTTGTCCAGGAGTCCCACGCGGAACCCTCCGTGAAAGTCGCACGTCTGGCACGGACTGAACCCCCTTTCACCTTTATGCAGAAGCATGCGCGCCAATTGAAACAGTCGCCCATTCCAGATCTCCTGCAATGACTGGTCAGGGAACTTACCCACCACCAGCCGATCCAACCAGTCGTAGCAGCATAGCGGTGCCTTTCCGTCCCATGATAGCACGAGTTGACGGAATGGCTGGACACATCGCCTCTTCAAAGGAGTGGTGATCTGCTTCAATCCAGCATGCTGCAGACTCTTCTCTGGCACGCTACCACCTTGATTATTGATCCACCTTTGAGCCACCTTACCCGTCCCACCACTCAGGGTCATGGTACCGAGGTCTTCACACAGGAAGATCTCCTGCGTACGCGGTCCCTTGTTGTGGTACATGCTCCGGTGCAATGGGTTATCATTGTAGAAGTCGATCACGTCCCATCCCATCCCACCCATCCACTGGGCCATCTTTTCCTTGAGACCTTTCTGGTAGCAGTTGAGCACGAGGATGTTCCCACCAGCCACGAACCACTCACCGATCCACTCTCTTGCCTCACTCATCCCCTTCGCCCACGGTTCCACATTGGTCTGCACCATGATCTGCATTTTCGGGCAATGAGTGCGTAACCCGTCTACGATGTCGAAGAACTGAGGGTGCAGTGTGGGTTCCCCTCCTGTGCCGAACTCCATCCGCATGTTCGGCTTCCACGTGGCGCACTCCTTCGCCACTCCCACTGCGATCTCGAGATCCATGTACTTGAACTGTTTATCAGGGATGTCGTGAATGCCGCAGAACCAGCATCTGCGATTACATCCCCACACGAGTTCGAGTTGCATGCTATGCGGGATGTCGTTCAATGGCTTACGCGTACGCTTGACCATCACGTGCCCTTTCACGAAGAAGAGGGAGGTGGGAACCGAACCCCCTGGTCGAGTCCCCACCTCCCCCTGTCTCGCCGGTTACAGGGTGAGGTCCTTACCCTTCGCCGGTTCGACACTGATGAGTTTCTTCACCACCCCGTCGTTACCGTCATGCTGCACGGTGTACGCACTGGTGGTCTTTGCCAGTTTGTTCGCTTCCTTGAGCGTGGTGTCTTCCTCGCCCACGTCCACGATGGCGACCAGTGTGACCTTCATCTTCATCTTGTTCTCCTGTACACCCTCAGAAGGGTGCGTTGTGGGTTTACCCCATCACACCATATTGTGTTACTGGGGATACTTCATCCCTTTCGGGACATCGGCGGTCCCGCTCGGAAGAGGGATGATGGGTAGTGGGCCCGAGTTGCCCATTGCGAAATAGAACGGAGGTGCACCGTTCCACTTCTCGACCATCGCTGACTGGATCTCTCGTGCCTTGAGTTCCAGTAGCATGGGTGTGATACTACTCGCTACGATGAGATTTGCTTTCGCTTTACCGTTAGCGATCGCTATCTCCTTCTTTGCTGATGCTTCCGCTTGCCGTATCTGATTCTCTACCATGATCGCGTTCTGTGTCGCGGCGATCTTAGCATTCAATGCTGCAACCACGTTCACTGGAAGGCGTGGCGCCCCGATGAAACCGAACTGCTGGATCTCCACACCGAATTGATTCACTTGAGAGTTCACCCTTGCACGCACATCGTCTAGCATGGCTTCTTTCTTCGGACCGTAGATATCTTCCACGACGTATCTACCGGCCACTTCGTTGAAACAGTCCCGTGCAACGTTTCTGAGGAACCCGTGCGTGAACACGTCCAGGTTGTCACTCCTGAACTTCACGTAGAACGACGGGACCTTTGCCGGGTTCAACTGGTATGAGAGGGAGATGTCCCCAGTAATGATGAGACCTTCCTTCGAGTTAAAGGAGATCTCCTCATTGTGTGGGCTTCCTTCTTCCTCGTTCCTCGTCCACACTGCAGTCTGTACGAACGTGGGCCACTCGAATACGGTGGTGGTTATCGGGTTATACAAGACGAACCCGGTAACGAGTGGGAGGTCACTCACGCCACGGTGCGTACCCAGTTGATTGACCTTGATGCCCACGTGACCTGGACTCACGACACTAAATCCACATCCCATGCTCCCACTGAACATCAGCACGAGCACAGGGAGTACTAACCATTTCTTAATGAATCTCTTACTCTGTTTCACCATGACCCCTCCCATGATCACGATCAATCCGGCGAGCACCAGCACACCACACACTACCATGATGTCGCTCTTCGAACTGATCATGGAGAATGCTACGTTGTACAACTTGATGCCGGCTAATCCAACCAGCACCCACCCGAGTGCCCTGATGAACGTCTTCACAGACCACCTCCTTATGAGTTACCCGAATCCAATCTCTCTGGCATGTAGTCTGACATTCCTGCATGCCGATACTTCCACAGGATCCCACTGCATATACCGAACCACACTCGAAGGTCTCGGCACCTAGTCCAGTTAAAGCACGTGGCGCACAGGACCTTGTTACACCTTTGGCACTTATGCCGTGAACCTAGTTTTTCTTTCCCGCACCTACCACAGGGCATGTTCCACCTCACTCATTTCAAGGAGATTAGAGTCATATTATCAACCCCGTGATAAAACCCATGATGTAGAATATGACCTCCCACCCGGTTACCTTCCACAACGTTCGTTTCCTTTTCCTCGTCTCATGCAGATCTTCTTTGATGCAGTACCCACTATCTTCATCGAATGCACATACACACTGATACTTCCTTCTCTTACAGCATGCACATATCATTATCCCACCTCCATGAGTACCAGTACGAGTACCAGTGACCAGAGAAACACCAGTCCCACCACACGCACTACCTTGTGCGTTAGTAGTATCACGATCTTTTCACTCTCTTTACCTCGATCATGTACTTCTTACTCCATGCAACGAAGAAGAACCGGGGACCCACCGTACGCACGGGACTTACCTCGTCCTGCATGCCTAGTAGATTGCTCGTCATCTCATTAGGTATCCACGCACTGGCGAGCATGTGGTCCTCCGACACAGGAGATGAGAGATACGATAAATGCTTCACCTCCCACCCTCCTTTCCTGATCATGTCGAACAGGTCTGCGTGATGCATACCGTTCTCATGCTTGATACCAGACCTAGACCCGGACCCCGCCACTGTGCCCAGTAACACAGGACTCACTGATGAGATGCGAAGGAGGAGTGCAGGTACGATGTCCCTCGGTAGGTGTTCCAGAATGTCTGAACACACTACCACATCTGATCGGAGAGAGGGCCACGTGGCTTCATTTTCTACGAGTTCCCGTAGATCTGCATGAATGAAGTGGGTGTACCTCTTCCGTCCGCTATGCCCGATGGCTCGTGATACTGCATTGAAGTCTTTATCCAGACCGAGATAGTTCATCTTGTGCGGCACGAGGAAGGGAGAATACAACCACCGCGCTAACTCACCTTTCCCGCATCCGAGATCGAGCACGCGGTTAACTCGGAAGTCCGCAGGCACGAAGGATGCATGGTGTGCTACCTGGACGCCGTGTGCAACGATCCAGTGTCTCAGGACCTCGGGCATGTGCCACGATGGATCATCCGTGAAGTCCCATAGGGGTGACCCAGTGCGGTGCCTATTCATGCGTCCCCTTTCTTCGGAAAGAATACGAGATTGCACTCCGTACAGTACGTGCTACCTTTCATGTGCGGTTTGATGGACAGTGGAGGGTGCGGGCACCCTTCTTCTACATCGGGACCCATCACGGACGATGCTTCGAGTTCAATGATACGACTCACGAGAGCAATGGTGTTCTCCAATGCACTGATCGTACGACTTAGGAGATAGGCCAGTTGATCGGCCATACTCTCTGTATTCTTCTTAGGTGGACGTCGCACTGGAGATCTCCCTCTTACGTTAGGCATTTCTATGGTGCTTCGGGAAGTGTAATAACCCACGCTCCATCTGACGTACGCGACGCTCCTTCTCTTGCGCACTCTGGTGAGGGTCATACCTTGACTCGTGGTGCCGGCGAAGGATCACGGAGTGCCCCACGTGATGTGACGCATCTCTTGTCTGTGTAGGCATCGTCGGGATATCCCTGAGACGGGACCGCCCGATCGTGAAAAAATTCTTAATTTTCTGAAACAGATTCATCTTCATCTCACGCACTCCTTCCCGCAATTGAGGTTGTACTCAAGTTCGCATGTGGTGGACTGATGCTCCCATTCATGCCTGCCGAATCTACACCAGTGATGGTGCGTACCCTTCCGTACTACGACGGGAGGTACGTCCGGTGTAAACAAGGTCCTACTCCTTTTCTCCGTCTCCATTGACATCCCCCGTAATGTTGTCAATGCTCATGTACCCCGGTGAACTGGGTACCGTTTCGTCCACGGTCACGTTCTCCTTCGTGACGTGTGCCTCAATATCCCGTATCACGTTGTTGATCTCGTCACGTAGTGCGTTCTGTACGTTATTGGCCAGCACACCAATGATCATCTGACGTGTGTCCGGTGTCGTGGCCCGTAGAAGTCTAGCCACTGAAAAATCCACCCGCACCCGGACGCGTGGGCCCGGCCATGTCTCTCTCACGTTCATGCGAAGGAGTCGGTTCATGAGACGCGTGACCGCTTGATGCAGTGCACCCACCTCATTCTGCATTTTGTAGTATCCAGTCTGGATTTGCATCATCTCCGTCTCATACGTACTCTTCATCATGAACGGCCACCTGATGGTCATGTTATCCCCTTCTTCGCTCTCTCTCCGAGGGCGTCGTGTAGTTTATCAATCATGAGGTCCTTCGTGTACGTCCCGAATCGCAGTAACTGGGTTTCGATGAACGCCATGTTGTCGTTCCAGTTCCACCGTGGGTCATTCAACCTGACGTAAATGTCGTGCGTGATCTCATGTGCCCTCCTTTTGAGTTGATCCTCCATGGTCACCCTCCCGTACCGATGATAATGTCGGCCAATAAGAAGGAGAGTCGATAGGCCACGATCCACACCGTGAACACCCCCACGCATCCGAGTGTGATCATGACCACGAGGGTTAATGTCGTGACGGAGAGTTTGAACAAACCGAAGATTGTTTTCATCATATTGAATCCTCCCCGATGGTGGCGTGCAATACGAGATATCGTTGAAGTAGTCTCTTCTGCATTTCACGTAGTGTGTAGACCCACCACAATCTATCGTCCATTGCTCCGGTGCTCCGTACCCCGCACGAAATCTTACCCAGTTTATCAATCCGTGCTTTTACGGCCACCTGCACACAGCATCCGAATTCTCCGTGCCGGCAGGTGCTCTTATCCAGTTGTAACACGTCCCACGAGATTTCTTTCACCGCACGTTGCGTTATTTCGAACCTTACAATGTCAACGTGCTCTTCTGTGACTGAGTTGATCATTGACTTCCTCCTCGGTGAGCCACTCGACACCCATCCCTGTGATCGTGTCGCATGCCGTGAGGTACTGCATGCGTGCCCTTTCAAGGATGGGGAACAACTCCTCGGTGGACATCATGGGCCAACTACCTTGTATGGACACACCGTGACCAGACACCACCACTTCGCACTCCATCTTTACCTTGAGACGGTACACCAGGATGTACCTCCCAATTTCTATGCGTTCGTATTCGAATGTCCTTCTCTTTACGGGGGTGCTATCCAACGCGAAACGATAACGCAAAGGCACGTCCAGATAGTCTCTTATCATCATGCACCCTCCATTAGTGCAGGGTGAACTTAGCCGGTAAGACAACCACGTTCCATATCGTAACCACATCACCACGGTCCACGAATGTGCCAACATGTACGATGCGCCATTCTTGTATGGCATATGTGGCCGGATGATAACCCAGTATACCGGAGTTACACCTCAACCATTCCATGATCCGTTCCTTCGCCGTATCGAATACGAACAGATCTCCGAAGTTGTATAACGTGAAAGCCCACGCCATGCAACCTGCACCGGACCTTGAGCATCCCATGAAATCAATCACGTGTCCTGATACGGACTGATCTCTTCTGGATATGGACACGACTGACCACCCCCCTCTCTTCTCGTTCGCGTGCACGGTATAGATCTGCTGATTTGATGAGTGAACGTATGTAGGGGGTAAGGGTCCACTCACTCGCTTTCGCTTCCCCAACTCTGGTGATGATATCCAGAATGTGTAAGTCCTGGAGTAGCCGCGTTGCTGTGCTCATGGAATAACGGGATCTGAATGCCAAATCTTTCGTTTTGATCGCGTCGTCCACGGTGGGGCATGCATCGTAGATGACCCGGATAAGGTCCTCGATTCTCTGGGGGGTCGTATCCATGGCCACCTTCCGCACTAGACGATACTCATTTTCACCCACCTCCGGATTTCCATTGACGATCGCGAGGGAGAGTGCGAGTTTAGCAAGTTGTTTCCCCAGTCTACTACCTACCTCAGCACTGGGACGTGAGATCATGATGTCGTTGTGGAATCGGTCCCTCGGCACGCTCCCTCGCATACGTGCCGCGAACTGTGCAAGGTGCACGATGCGGTCCGTGAACACCTTACCTAGCACGGGCATTTTGAAACTACCGAGTCTGGTCATTATGAATGACGCCACGGCATCGCTCAACTCTTCGCGCATCTCCGTTTCTTGATTGATATTCGAGATCGCCCTTGAAATGATCGCTTCCTCGTTGTCGTGCCGGAGGTTTTCACCGATGAGATACTTGAGGAACCTTTCACCCAAACTCTGGTGCTGTGCAGTCATCACATAGATGCTCGGGGTCACTGCTGCTAGGATAGAGAACCTACTCGTATAATCCCTCGTGATCCCATTTCCGAACACTTTACCGCATTTACCGTCGTAGGCGTCCCGAAGTATCCCGAATATCTCGTCTCGTTCCTGTTCACGTTTACTCAGTATGCTGGTGAAGTCTTTTATGACCAGAATTTTTCCGTCCAACTGGGGCACGAGAGAGGGGTCGTACCCGTCCTTTCCCACAGCCCCAGACACGAGGGCATGCGGTGTGAGGGAAGAGGTCATGAACACATCATCCAGTTTTGTGAGTGCTTGTAACGTTTCTGTTTTCGAACCCCCTGGAGGGCTCACGAGGAACATCCATAACGGATCACCCGTTATCTTGTTACTCAGTACACAAGCGAGACAGACCTTTACCGCGTCCGTATCCTTCATGAAGAGCCACTTCTTGAACGTACGCTCGACATCGGCGTACGATGCTCCTCCACGGAACTCTGTCCCGGTGGGCACTCGTATCCGCTTGTTTACCGGGATAGTGCTGGCACCCTTCTGGAACCCCATACGAGGTTTGCTCATGAAGAGTAGTTGTAGATGTTTCCAGCATTTGTCCGGCACCCCCTTCTTCTTTATCCCGTTAACCACCCAGTCCCGCACATCAAACCCAGTCGGGAATGTCGTGGGCCAGTGTATGAATGCCAGAGAGGTCGCTGCACCTTTGAGCATTTCATGCACACGCTTCTCACCCAACTCTCCTGCATTGTCATGGTCATAGAGGGCATACACATTCCGACCCGCGAAGAGGTGCACCCATTCTTGTTTGAACGTGCCCGCACCCGGGACGGCTACCACGACACCCGGTTGAGACACCACCGTGAACAACCACGAGAGGGCCATCGCATCCCACTCACCCTCACAGATGAATACGGGGTCCTTTGTTCTATCCTTCAATCGATGCGCACCGAGTAGCCCGGACTTACATCCAGATGTGGTTTTCATCACATCACCTGGTCGCCACCTACGCACATCCGTCACGTGCCCTCTCTCGTTGCGCACGGGGATGGTGTAACACTGGCCATTCCAACCCACCTCCCACTCCTTGAGCACGGAGAGAGGAAGGGATCGATTCGCTACGATGCGCGTGGCTGCACTACCCGTGAGACCTTTCGTATTCTCTTCACATACGTACTGTAGGAAAGCAGGGAGGTTACCACTGATCCCGGCAGATTTGCTATCCCACAATTGGTTTTCTATGTTGACATAAAACTTGTCCTCCTTTCCTGAGAATGGGCAGGTGCCGTACGCTTGATTACCCCGTCTACCAGAGAAGACGACACCATGAGTAATGAATGGCTTGAGTGTATCAGGTAGTTCCATTGCGTTCCCTCTTCCTCAGATCGGAGAGTAGCCCATTGATTCGTTTTTCAAGTGACTGTGCATGCCCTTCGCTGATGCACAGGTATGAGTACACATAGAGCAATTCACGCTTATCCAGGACGTCCTTATTCTGGTTTCTTCGTTTAATGTGTACACGGTTGCAAATCTCCTGACATAACCATTGTTTACTGTGGTGGCTTTCCTTCCTCATAGTTTCACCTCTTCCGGATGTGACCATTTCTCTCTCGCCACCTTCATCTTCACTTGTAATGGTTGAGGTAGCCCGATCCTCTTCCAATCCTGGACCATGATGTCCCGTATTTCACGCATTAGTTTCTTACTATGCCAACGCACGGGCACCTCGAAGACGATCTCATCATGGATGGGCGTGAGGAACTCGACACCGGGGTATCGCTGCATGATACTCGGTATGCGGGATATTGCTCCCTTGAGAACATCAGCGGCGGTACCCTGGATGAAGTAGTTGACGGCCATGTACGCCTGTCGTGGGTGTATGTAGTACTTTCTCCCGTAAAGGTTCCTCAGTTCACCGGTACGGGCCACCCCGTTCACGAGACGCTTCATGAAGAGAGATCCGGATGAGTAAGTCTGGTCGAACTGTTGAAGCCAACGCACCGCCTCACTCACGTTAAGTCCCATTATCTCTGCCATCTTTTTTGCCTGAGCACCGTAGAATTTGGCATAGAGAGAAGACTTACCTCTCGTACGGTAATAGTAGAAGTTAGATTTGAAATCTGGTCGGTCTCCCCAGAATGCGGTGGCGAACTCTGTAGGGAAGTCACGGTCCTCATTCATGAGCGCATCGAGGATCTTATGCTCGTTTGCAGCGGTGGCAAATATCCACAACTCAATCTGACGGTAATCAGGAAGATACCAGACATAGCCGTCTCTGGGTGAGAACACCTCCCGCACTCGTGGTGCTATGGCTGCACCCTTCCGGAATGAGATCTCATCTGCAACGTTCATCACGTTAGGGTCGGAAGAGGATAGCCGTCCCGTTACCGTGCCCACCTGCCGGAAGTTCGGGTGAATGACCCACGTGCCCTTCTCTTCTTCTGTACAGTTTCTACGATACGGATCATAGAACCCAGAGATTACGTGGCTTGCCGCACGGTACTCCATGATCGCTTTCGCCAATGGGTCCTTGTCCGAGAGTACTTCGAGTGTTTTCTTATCGAGTGTGGGACGTCCTGACTTACCGTATCTGACAGGGTACTTCCTCTCTTCGTAGAACAACTTCTGCATTTGCTTCGAACTACGGAAATTCAGTCCCTTTCCACCACACCCATCTGCTACTTGTATCTGGGTGGCCATGTGCTTCTTGTACAGGATTTCCAGTTCGTCCATGACGTTGATACGAATGCGCATGCCCCACTTGGATGCCCTGAGTAAGACGGGGAAAACTTTCATCTCTCTCTGGTACGTCTCGAGCAATCCAGGATCTCCCTGTATATCCTCCCACGACATGAGGTAAAGGAGAGAGGTACGTTCAGTATCTTTGATGGCGTACTCTCTGACGAGATCCGGATCTCCGAAGAAGTAATCCGCTTGTGCGGGGACCCGGTTATACTCCTTATCTGCAATGCACCACCCATGTTCCTTTGCATTACGGCGTACGATGTTGACACTGTCTATTAATGCCTTCTGGTCCTCGTCCCCGAAGTCACAGTACTTCTTGCACAACTGTTTTAACCCATAACTGAGTTCGCTACCACCTGTGGCCACGTGCATCATGATCATGGTATCGTGGTAAGGTCCCACCATGGGAATGGGGATGCGATGGATGACCGAGGAATCGTAGAACACGTTGTGAAATATCTTCTGCTTATTCGGGTTCATGAGGAATGCACGCACACGAAGAAGGGAACGGGGGTCCTTTTCATACTGGACCCTTCTGGTGAAACTATCCACAGGGAACCGGACATAAGCAGAGTTACCGTGCAGGTCGGTGAATGAGAATGCGAATGGACGTGCCGGGTAAAACCCCCATCTCTTACGGTCCCCGTATGGATTCAGTCCCGTGCCCTCGGTGTCCACCGCGATGATATCCCCACGGAGGTTTTCAAACCCGGTGAGTGGGGTGTGGGACTGGGCATTCTTACTTTGGGTCTTCATCTTTCTCTCTCCACCAGACGATGAACACTGCGATGAGTGCCGCGTAGTTTGCGATGTCAATGAGACGATCACGTATAGGTTCACCCCCCTTCTGTTCCCCGTGTTTCAGGTACGTTGCAAGGGAGGTCACGTGCTTACGGAAGTACACGTAGAGCAACGTCAGGGGGTGCAGGTCTGCATCATCCGCGGTAGCCAATAGTTGTCCAAAAGCACGTGCACCATCGGGATTGTAGTCGTGTCCTTTCTCTACAAGTTTCGTGTAGCATTCGGACATGAAGTCCTTGAGTCTTTCGTTTCTCTCTACCACGGTTAGATATCTCATGCTCTCCCTCAGAGAAAAGATCGGGGTGAGGGTGGGTGCCCTCCTTCCCTCACCCCGATCCTGTGTGCACTGCTTACTTCTTCTTGCCACCACCACCCTTCTTCGGAGGGGGCACCTTCTTCGGGGGTGCCTTCTTCATTACGGGTGCCGTGGCCCGACGTGGTGGTACCGGTGGGACCTCTTCTTCCACCTCTTCCACGACATCCTCAACCGGGTCTGCCGCGTCCTCCACCACCCAGACATCTTCCATCTTGACGCGATACTTCTTGTTGTCCTCGTCGTTCTTCACTACGAGGGTGCCGGCATCAGCATCGATGCTCAGTATTTCACCCGTGCAGTCCGCACCCTTGAATGCGAATCCCACGTGTGAACCGACATCGATCTCCACCGCGTCCCCTTCCACGACATCGTCAGCGGGTTCATCCGCTGGCTCATCGGGGATGCCGTCACCTGCACCGGCTTCCGCATCAGGGTCCACGTCCCCACATTCGAGCAACTTTTCGAGGAACGTGTTCTGGAACTCTCCCTTCGTTTTGAGCCGGATGAGAACCTCCGGTGCCCTTGTCCTCAGGTCGTCGAAGATTGCATCGATTTCCCCGAGGTCATCAGGTGGATCGTAACCCAACTTTACCAACTTCCGTGCGAAGTACTTGAGATTGTTTTCCGTCTCCAGTCCCTCGTACGCCCGATGCGTCTGTCCTTCGAGATCCCCTTCCGTGAACACGAACTCGAATACCGCTTGCAAACGACCCGATGACTGTGACTCGTTCACCTCGGCATCAGTGATGCGTGCACGGTATCGTCCATCGGGATAATCGTTCCCGAAGGATTCCGTCTTGGCGGATTCCTTTGCACTCTTCCATAGTTTGTTCGCCATGGAGAGTTTGTTCTTGAACGTTGACCCCATGTGCTTACTCCTTCATGTTGTGGGTGACTCACTTCTTCCTCATGACGACACGTCGGACACCTGCCGACGGTTTCACTGTGGTCGTGGTGGGCTTCTCCTCCGGGTAAGCCTCCACGGTGCGTTGCTTATTGTTGAATGCAACCATGAAGTTATCGAACCCTTCCTTCGCACTCATGCCCATGGGGATGCTGCGTATCGCATCTCCAGATGTCGTACGGAACCTCCGTTCGAGTCTGTGACCCGCAGCCACGTGATCATCCCCAGCGATGACAAGGACACGGTGACCATCCCGGTATTCGTAGTAACACCAGATGTCCACCAGTCCTTCGAGCACGGCACGGGCCTGACCTGAGAGGGATGGCTGGATCCTGTGATACTTTGTGCCGTCCCTTCGTTTGAGTTCTACCTCCTGTGAATGGGAGAGGACCACGAGACCCATGCACGATGCAAGTCCCGCGATCTCTCGTACGAACTCTTCCTTTACTGCTTTCCAGGACTTCCCGTAATCATTCTCATCGCCGGGATGATCAATGCCCAATCTACGGCACGTATAGTCCATGCACCGATCATAGGCTATGTCCCCGGTGTCGATCACGGCGGTCCGGAACTTCTTCTGATTGGATATCAACTTCCGGTATTCCTTGAACTGACTCCACTCGGTCACTGCACGCTGATAAATAGCCAGTGCTTTCGCACCCGGTTCGAACATGAAGAAGTGCGCACCGGGGAAGAAGGATGAGAGAGACGTCTTACCGATCTTCTTCTCTCCGTGAATGAGCACCGTGTAATCCCCGAGGTTGTCAGACGGAACGCTCAGGTCTGTAGCGAGCGTAACCGTCTCCTTCGGTTTTGCCGGCACTGTTGTGGGCATTTTCCTCTTACTCAGTGTTGATGCGAGTCTCTTCACGGTCATACTCATCTCCTTCTATCTGAGTGCGGGGATCTCGACGGGATATTTACCATCAGTGCCGACCCACTCAAGGACATTCGGATTTAGAAACGACGATGGATGCAGAACGAAGTAAGGGTTCTGCACCTCCTGAAAGATGTACCCGGTTTCCTCCGTGCCCGCAGGCACGGGCCATTTACCGTCCGGAGGGAAGAGGTTGAGGTGTGCGAATGCTGCCATGTGTGCCCTGTCAGAGTGAGACATGAACTGACTGGATAGGATCCCCGGTACTTTGAAGTGAAGTTCCCTCACCATGAGTTGCGCGACGCAGTTAATCTCCCATCCCATGGCAAACTCTAGACGGTCAGAGAGGAACTTCACGAGGGTCGGGTAATCATAGATCCCCCGGAGGTAGGTGGTCGTCCCGATGGGCAGGACATAGCGTGCATCCTGGTACGGCACACCAGAGTCCACGAGTGCCGCGTACAACTCCTTGTTGATCTTGATGTGGGCCATGAGTGCCTCTTCCCCCGTGAGTCCTGGATACTGCTCATTAGCCCACTCATCAATCCTACCGAGGTCGAAAGGCCATTCATCATGCACGATCACGTCGTGGACGGGGGTCGTCACCGCCCTCCGCACGGTCTCTGGCATACGCCATGGTCTCATGCGCCAGTCATTATCCCTTCCTCCATGTTGCAGGAAAGCCGCATCTCGTGTACGCACAATCTGGTGCGTGGTAGCGCGTGTCACGTTGTCCACGGTGAACCAGAACTTGATACCTTCCAGTACATGGTATGGAGATTTCCCTTTCAACTTGTCTTCGACGAACTTGATCATGCCATCTGTGAGGTCCTCATCACGCATCACCATTTCAGGTTCATCCCCGAATGTGGAATTGAAAGCGTTCCACAAGTGGGCCATTAGATTTTCCGAAGGTCCCCATGTATCCAAAGTAACCCGGATGTCGTGCGGTCCGTGTAGTATCTCCGTCTTGGGATCATCTCCACCCCACTTTGAATTCGGTTTGTGCCCGTGGTCTGTGTACATGGTCACGTTGTTACCCCCTTCTAAATGTTGAACTCCAACTCAAGTATCCTCTTGAATGTGGACACTGAGAGGAGGTTAGGTTCAATGACCCTGCCATTATTATCCCCTATGAATCTGGGTTGCATCAGGTAGGTCCTGATGCTACAGTGGGCCATCTTTATCGCATACTCGAAGTTGTCGTCAACGGCAAATCTAACCGAGTGACGGATCCCTTTCATGAGAATGGCCTCATGCTTCTCAGTGCTCCACCAGACGAAGTCATAGGGTAACTCATTCTTCTGCAACCATTCCAGAGTGTCCGTGTAAATGTTCGGGTACCGGTCTATGGGTCGGGACGTAAGGAGTATTATCTTCATGTCCCTTTCCTTGAGTGCATGCAAGAATTCCTTCGCACCTTCAATCACAGGGAGGTTGAGTTTACCCCCCGACGTGCGGAACCGATGCTTCACTTCTTGCCATACACCCTCATCCAGGTGGAAGTCAGTAGCCATGAAGTAAGGCATCTCCGCACCTTTATGGGTGAGCATGAAAGATTGAATCAGGACCTTCATCTGGGGGTATTCCTTTGAGCACCAGTCTAGAAATCCGGTGGTGTAGTCGGCCAGCACATTATCGATATCAATAATGGCTGATGGACCTTCCAACGACATCATGTACTCTTCTGCGTACCGCTGGCGCACCACCATACTCTTTCGCCAGTAGTCATCTAATGCGGATTCAGGACTGACACCCCACACGATGCAAAGGGAGATCCAATATTTGAAGATGTCCGTGAGTTCGTCTTTCACTGCCGCACGATTCTCCTGCACCGTGCCCTTCCCACGATGCATCTTCCACGCGGTCTGACGGAGTAGTTCATCAACCTCCGATATAAGGTGCAGTGCATACTCTTTCGTCTGTTTCGACCGATCATCGAAAGTAATCGGTGCGGGGAAGAAGTTCCGATTGAACGAGAGTTGATCATCCCAGATTTCACCGAGATCACGGGACTTCATCAGTTACCTCGCATGAAGGTGGTCATGCGCGCGTAGGTGTCGTGCAACAGTTCGTCAGGGGACCATGCACCGTATCTTCCGAAGCACGCCACGTTGTCACTGAGTAAGGTGCTGATAATCCGTTCAACATCTGGTGTTCTCCATATTTTTCCAGGATTGATCACCTTATCCGGAGGTTGAGTAGTCCAGTCTCCTCGCATGCTCTCCTGATGCATGCGTCCCCCTCGGGATGTTGTCCGGTACACCGGGTCAGATGGGTCGCTACTGTAGTTCACTTCAATGTCGTACCCCTTCGCCGGTACTACTTGTGGGGTGGTCCATACATAGATGGGTTCGGACTTACACACGGTACTCATGGACCACCGGTATTCCAGACCTGCCAACTTGATGAACTCAGGGAGAGGGATCGTACTGATGAGCCAATCATAAAATAGTAGCACCCCCTTTGAATGTCCCCAGTCAAGGTAGATCCGGTGATGACGGATGTCAATGTCAATGTGGTCCCCGTACACGAGGGGTGGATGCACCTCCGGTACATTGACAATGTCGTGCCCCGTAGACTCATGTGGGAACTGCCATCGCCAGTGGTACATGTCCTGTGCCTTGCCGATTTTCGTCTTGTATCGTCGTACGCTTTCTTCGGTGGCTTCTGTTCCATCCACGCATGTGAGGATCTTGATGGGTTTCGTCACGAGGTGTGGTACGTCTTCCCATAGATACACCGTACCGAAGGTTCGGTCAAACCCAGCCACGTGATTCTTCGGATGCCCCATCACCACGAGGGTAGCGTCAGGAGCCATCAACTTCGCAAGATGTCCCACGATGCCGGACGGTCTACCGAGTATGACCACCCTTGAACGGATCATAGGTCCTCCAATTCACGGTACACAAACTTACGCTTGATGTACATCTCCTCCGCACCGGAGCACAGTCGGAGGTAGTCGCATGCGCCGTACTTTGTCTCACATGACGCAGAATTGTGATAGTGTGGAGACTTCCCTTCCCACCAGTTCACGAAGTCAGTAACCATGGCTCGTAGATGCTCTTCGACTTCGCGTATCTCCTTCTGGGTAAATGTGACGTTGAACCTCATGAAGTAATGGTCTGGTCTCTCTTCGATATCCTGTGCGCACCTTCGTGAAAACTCCTGGATGCTCTCTCCCTTCTTCAACTTGAGTCCCGGCTTTCTGATAATGTTGTACGTGCACCCTTTCGGGAACTTCCCGTACTCGACCAGAAGGGAGTAGCAGTATAGACGCACTTGCAGGTCGAGAGGTATGACGTCCACGATATCCCCCTCCACGATACGACTCTTCGTCTTCGTCTCAAATAGGTACAGGTCTTCTCCTTTCTTCCCCGTGAGGTACTGACCGTCTCTTCTCCCACGCACGAAGACCACGCGACCATTGGCCAGTTTGAGTGGGAACTTGAACGTGTCCTCGACACCCAGCCATTTCACCCCACTGATGTCGCTTTCCCAGAACCGGAAGTACGGTGGGATGATTTCCGTAGAGAAGAGTAGCGCCATCTCCATGGACTCGATGGACCGGGCATCTGCACGCGGGTTCTCCTTCTTCCATGCATCTTCGATCTTCACGAGGATCTTACTGACCTGCTGACGCGTGGGGCATTCCTTAATGGTCCCGTTCTGAACTCCGTTGTACACCTCATCGAATACGGCGTGGACCACGCTACCGTATGTGGTGTGTGCGAAATATCGTGATGTCCACCCTTCGAGGAACCACCGTGCCTTCTGACGGCACGTGGCAAAGTTGTTCAGTAACCCTTGTGTGACCCCGTCACGGTAAGGGTCGTAGAATGCTGGGATCTCTTTAGGCATGACGCATCCTCCCGATATTCTCAACCATGTCCCTGTACAGGTCGGTCCCGACACCTCCGTTCCTGAGAACGAAGGAAGGGTGCACACAGTTGAAGATGAGTCTCTTATCTAGGTACATTCTTGTTACTGGTGCCAGAGCACGGGCACTGGCCACCTTTCCCACGAGCATTACCATGTCCGCTCGGAGGAGGTGCAGTATGTTGTCTAGTCTCGGAGCACAGTTCGAAATCTCCATATCCGAGGGGGGTCGGTTAGCACCCCCTCTCCGGTCACACGGTCTGCACGCCACAACATTCGTGAACGCGCACGACTCCAAATTAAGTCCTGCATCCTTGATGGCTGACCGTAGTAACTTACCTGACTTGCCGATGAAGCATTCACCTAGCACTTCCTCTCCCTTACCCGGTGCTTCACCCACGAAAAGGTAACGTGGGCTCTCGGACCCAGAGTATAGCACGTGCTTCAACGCACGCTTACCTATGGGGCATCGATGACAAGTGCGCCACGATCTCCTGAAAGACCTGAATGTCGTATTCATCTCACACCCACCCTTTCAAGGACATGCCCATTCCCACTGCATCACGCACGTGCTCAGTCTCAAGACGATCCATGAAATGTGCACCGAGTCTTTTCTTCATGCGAGACCACACGACGTGCTTCGGTAATTGACCCTTCCACTGGATCACGGGGATGAGGCGCACCACACTGGGTGAATGGCCGGCCACAGTGCCCGT
>Ga0214473_10003537_pt1 | contig 18918 bp, 14 predicted proteins | sample RVTome_7_FD_203509 | JGI IMG/M metagenome (GOLD analysis project Ga0214473, IMG submission 203509) | Soil microbial communities from uranium-contaminated site in the Upper Colorado River Basin, Wyoming, United States - RVT98D197 | ecosystem: Environmental > Terrestrial > Soil > Contaminated >... | reverse complement strand
GGTAAATTATCTCAACTAATAAGTAAAAAATGTAAAAAAATAGGATTGAAAATATAAAACTTATCCGATTTAATTCCAAAAAAAGCAGTGCTAAAACTACCATGATCAACGTGGTAAGAAAACGAATCACCATTCCACCAAACAATCTTTGAAAAAACATCTTTTCAGGTTTATTAATACCGCTTTTAATCGAAATTATCCCTAATCCGGCATTAAATGTAGTGATTGCTCCTGCAAGCATGAAAGATTTGAAAAACTCTTCAGAAAGAAAATTCGGCAAGTAAAGAATTATTATTAATAGAAAAGTGAGAACAAGAAAAACAGATGAAAATAGAAAAAGCTTTTTAAGGGATGTCATTTATCAAGTCTCGTAACCGACTTAATGAAATGATACATCCCTGTAAATATTCCTAAAAAGGAAAAAAGCAAAGTTAAATAAGGTGAAGTATTAAATTTTCCATCGAGCCAAATACCAACAAATACCATCAGAACTATTGTAGCTGCGAGCTGAATCCCTAAGCCAAGATATGGAGCGTAATCTTTAAATAGATTTGAGTCGGAAGAATTTTTATCTTTTTTATCCTCAATCATCGCCGATGGAAGATGTACCTGTAACGCCCGAGCTTAATCCTTTATCTGACATTTTGCTGCTGCCATCAAAAATAGCTCCTGCTTCGACAACCAAAATTTTTGTTACGATATCACCCTTCAACACAGCTTTTGATTCAAGCACAACTTTTTCCCTAGAATTAATGCTGCCGATAACTTTGCCGCCAATACTGATGACTTCGGCTGTAATTTCACCTGTTATTTCGCCAGTTTCTCCAACAGTAACATTTCCATTAGCAGTTATATCGCCATTAATCGCTCCATCAACTCTTATGTTACCGTTACTCGATAATTTTCCCTCTAGTATAACTCCTGCCCCAATTATTGTGACTTCATCTTTGCCAATGTTTTCGTTTTTGTACTTCATCAATTTAGTTCTCCTTGTTAGTTAATAAAAAGCTTTTGAGGATTTAATGGTTGACCATTTTTCCAAATTTCAAAATGAAGATGCGGACCATGTGATTTATGTCCTGTATTTCCACTGAGCGCTATCATGTCACTCTGAATAATTTTCTCTCTCTTATGTTTTAATAACGACGAACAATGTTTGTACACCGAAATATAATCATTTGGATGAATAATTATAATCATATAACCATCATCCACCGTATAATCCGAAAAAATAACATAACCGCTTGCCGCCGCATAAATTGGCGTTCCAGTTTTTGCAACAATATCTATACCGTAATGCCCTTCTTCCGGATTGAATTCACGGCTGACAAATCCGTTTATAGGTCGTGAGAAAAAGTTGTCGTTTTTGCCAGACGGGAAAATGTTATTCCAAATCTTCTGAAATATAAATAGAACGTTTCCTTCAACCTTCTTTTTTAATTTTTGGGTATTGGTTTTTACCGAATCATTTGAAGGTATTAAGAGATTAGAATCACCGAGCATTATGGCATATCTCAGTCTATCGTTTGTCGTCTTTAACTCTTCAATTTCTTTTGAAAGAAAAAGCAATTTTTTATTCAGCTTATAAAATTTTTCCTGTTCTTCTATTTGATAATAATAATCTTCGGAGTAAAATATTTTATTTAATGGTGTTAAGTTGATTATCAAAAAACCAGCAACAAACAGCACAAGTGAATAAAGGATTAAAATTGCCAATAATTTCTTAGCCGAAAGGTTATACTTTGAACTTTCAGATGAGGGTTTATCTGAAAATGTAATTATTAGTAAGCTTTTAATATTTATTAAATCTTTAAGTTTCATTTTATTTACAAAAAACATTCACAAGAAAAACCTTACTTATACTTTTTCACCAATTCATCAAATTTAACTCTGCCTTCACGAAGTAAAACCAGATCATTTCCCGTCAAATCTATTAAAGTTGACACTTTATCAAAATACTTTTTATTGGAATAAAATATTCCGGAAACTTCTGAAGAGAATTCTTGCTTTATTATTTCGGGATGCTTGATGGGAAGAGAGCCTGTTCTATTTACGCTGGTAGAAATGATAGGCATGCGCAATTCAACAGCAAGTTTTTGACAGAAGCGATGATTCGGAATTCGAAATGCTGCAGTGTTAATTTGCAATATGCTGCTTGTTTTCTTGTTTAAGTTGAGGACAACAGATACCGGATTTGGCCAAATTGATTGAAGAAAATCCAAATGCTTTTCGGAATTAAGCTCAACGTATTTGGAAAGCGTATCAATGCTGTCAATCAATAAAATATAATTCTTTCCCTCATGCCTGCCTTTTATTTCATTTACCTTCTCCAGTGCCTCTTCGTTAAATGGATTAGCACCTAAACCATAGATGGTATCTGTTGGATATACAAACACGCCGCCTTCAAGATAAATTTTTTTTGCTTTTATAATTGAATTTTCAAACTCGTCTTCAACACAAATGAAATCAATATTTTTTGTACTATTCACTGATCAGCTCTTCCATTTTAGAAATAATAATTTTGAAATCTAATTTATGACCGCAATTAAAAGTAGAAATAGGACATTTTTTGTACCCGTGAATTCCGCAAGGTTTGCAGCTTAAATCGTTAAAACTAATGTACGAACTTTTATTATTATAAGGATAAAAACCGAACTCCGGAATTGTAGAACAATAAATTGTTAGAACCGGAATATCAGCACTCATGGCTAAATGAGTTGGTGCACTATCGTTGGTTAATAAAAGCTTTACTCTTTTAAGAAGTTCAATTGATTCGATGATTGAAAAAAGACCGGCAGTTGAAAAAACTTCACCATTATATCCAACCGAAAGTCTTTCACACAATTCATTATCCGATTCACCGCCAATAATTAAGACGTTATAAGATTGGCCGACAAAGTGTCTGATTATTTCGTTAAAGTTCTCTTCAGGATATTTCTTTGTTTCCCAAATACTGCCGGGAGCAATAGCAATCAGCTTATCTTTAATATTTTTCTCTGATATAAATTGTGCGATTTTATGACGCGATGATTCTTCTACTTTTACTTGAGGAATTATTTTCCAGCTCTCAGGAGAATATTCGTAACCGATTAAATCTAAATTTCGCTGTACTTCATGAATATTCGTTTTATAGTCAATTACATTTTTGTACACATGAAATAATGATGAATTTGAAAAACCATAAGTGTCTCGAACACCGGATTGCATCACAATAAATGATGTTCTAAACGATCTATGCGGAGAAAATATTTTTACGTAATTGCGCTTCTTAAGTTCAGCGGTAAATTTGTAAAGTCTGAGAACGGATTTATGAACTTTCTTTTTATCCATCACCAAAACTTCACTCACAAAGGGAGAGGCGGCAAATATTTCTTGCGTTGAAGGAATACACAAAACATCAATTCCATTTGATGGAAATTTTTCTTTCAACTTTTCAATCATTGGCAGCGCTAAAATTGCATCACCAATAAAAGCAGTTTGGATAACTAAAATCTTTTCCATCTCGTTTAATACTTCCAAATATTATGCATCCACAGCCATTGCTCCGGATGCTTTCTTATAACAGACTCTAACAATGCCATGTGTCTTTGACTTACTTCCTGGATTTTTTTTTCTTCATCACCCGGAAGATTTTCCATGCTGATTGCTGATATTCGTGCTGTATAAGAATAATCCGGTTGTCTAATAGTCAACCCGTATAAAATGGGTGCTTTAGTTTTTATGGCAAGCTGCGCAGGTCCTGGATAAATTGTGGATTGCTGCCCAAAAAAATTCACCCGCATGCCATCAGCCGGACCTCTTTGATCAGCAACCATTGCAACAATATTTTTGGCTTTCAACTCAGCATAAATTTTTCTTATTGATGCACCCAATGGAACAATTTTATTAATCCATCGTGTTCGTCCGCGATTAAGATAAGCATCAACATAAGGATTCCTTTGTGATTTAACCACAACATGAAATGGAACATTAATCTTTGTACTTACGGACAATGCAATGTATTCCCAATTTCCAAAATGCCCGGATAATAGAATCAGCCCATTATTGCGTTCATAGTACTCCTTAACTAGCTCAGCATCTTCACAATAAATTGCATTTTCAATTTGCTCTCTTGTCATGAAAGGAATGAACATAATTTCCACCAATGTAATCGAAAAACTTTTGTAGCTGCCAAAAGCGATCTTTTTTATTTCACTTTCAGAGTATTCGGGAAAAGCTTTGTGAAGATTTTTTAATGTGACCTGCTTACGAATTGGAATTATGTAATAAAATATGAATGCAATTAATATTGATAATCGCCGCGATACCTTTAATCCTAAAAGTCTTACAATTCCGGCAAGCATTATAAAAAGAAAATACTCTAAAATATTTTTCATCAATGAGTCTACTCTAAAAAGTTATATTTAAAGTAAAAAAGTTCCGAATTTGTTTATATTCATAAAGTAAAATTGCATGGAAGACCTTTTTAGATACGCCTCATAAATAAGAATGGAAAAGTTTATAAGTCGAGATAAAAGTTATTTCCGACTCAAAACTAATTATTTGAAAGGAATTCTAATAATCAAAAGAATAGAGATCACCGCAATATCTTAAAAAGTAGTTATTCTCCTAAGCCAATTATCATCGCGCAGTTCACCGCGGAGAGTTGAATGCAACAGCGTATAATCAGAAAATCCTGTCAAGTCACCAAAAACAAATATTGCACCGCCTTCCAATTCGTTATAGTACCAAATCTCGTATGGTTTGGTATCAACCTGATTTGGATATCGTTCTATTTCACTCGGCTCACCATAAATTATGTAAACACGACCTCTATCCGATTTCCATCCGACTCGCGATAGTGAACCATATTTTTGATTACTCAGAGTGACCTTACTTAAATAAAGTTTGTAAAATTCATTTTCCTGAGTAGATGGATCATTATCTTTATCTTTCCAAAAATTGTAAAGGAATTCCCTTTTACCTTCAGTTGTGTTGATCTTATCGTACTTATCAACTTCCGCTGAGGACGCAATATATTTTGATTTATTAAACAAGTCATCTAACTCTTCATCAGCCATAACTCCAAACTCGCTTGCAAAAACACCGGAGACTTGTCCGGTCATAGAATCTGTTATTGCAATCGAAGGATTAAAGACATAGAATCTCTTTGATGATGACACACCATAATTAGACGCACTGTCTATGAGAGCAATAACGAAAGTATAAGTATCAGTGGGATATTTATTTACAACAATAGAACCAACTTCCACTCTCGAATCATATGATTTGCTGATAGGTTTGGATTTGGAAAATACGACTTTACCTTTACTATTATAAACGGAGGAGATTAGCTTAAGCGATTCGGATCCGTTTAGTTTGAGTAAGTTATACAATTCCGAATAGTAAAAAACAACCGGTTGGTTTTCACCAAACACAGAGCTTGGAATCGGATATATTTCCATGCTGTTTTTATAGAATATTGATTCCTTATTAGGACTATCTTGGATAATTCTTGAGGCAAGCTGAATATCACTTATAGAAATATGATCAGTGATAAATCGTCCGGCATTTAAATATTCGGTATAAATCCTCTGATTTTTCTCATCCCTAACATCTCTTCCACCTATCGTACACTTATAAGCTGCATGAGGTATAATAAATCCGACAACCCCAATAAGATATTTACTTCCGGCTTCTCCAGAATCAGAAACCTGATGTGCAACTCTCCACTCCTTATCAACAATTTTTTGTCTCGAACTAGTATCTTCAATCGAAATTTGTAAAGCGCCTTCAACTACATTCATAGTATCTGATGAAGAAACTTTCATTGAACTCTGATTAAAAGAATAATAAAACTCCAGGTAGTTAGAGGTGGAGTCATAACCAAACTGTGCATAGTCAAAGTCAAAATCAAATTTTGTTTGAGCATTTAATTGATATGCAATAAAAAAAAATAAGAATGTTAGGTTTTTCATCGTCATACTTCTAAAAATAAAAAGGCGTCTATTGCTAGACGCCATTGATTAAAAACATTTGAACAATATTATCTAAGTCCTATTTTGAATGTCATAATATGATTTGCAGTCGGGAATTCTTTAACATTTCGATATGCATAATCGAATGCTAAATTTATACCGCTTGCCATTTCATAATCAACACCAGCACCAAAAGTAAAATCAAAAATGGATTGTGAAGTGTTTTCGAGAAGGAAATTATAACCACCTCTAAGGTAAAAAGTATTCATAAATGCGTACTCTAAACCCACTCCCATCAAATCTTCGAGATTATTATTATTTCTAAAAAATGATGCCATTGCCAAATTGTTTTGCTCATCTATGTCATATTTATAGCTTAAGCTTAATTCAAAATAGCTTGGAATTTGAAATTCTTCAGTATCCACTTCATAAACACCGGTACCACTACTTAAGGCAGTATTAGGAATTCCTGTTTTAACTTTCAAATCTTCGCCAGAATACGCCATGTTTGTTCCGATATTTTTTACAGCAGCACCAATACCAAAATTTGATCTGAATCTATATTGAACACCAAAATCGAGTGCAACTCCATCTGCTGAAGTATTCATAATTCCCTCGTGAACTATTTTGAATGTAAAGCCAGCAGATACTCTATCAGTCAAGACTTTTGAGTATGTTAATCCTGCTACAATGAAAGATGGGGAATAAGTTTCACCAGTGCCATCTGGAGTCTCAAAAGTTGTTACAGGAATATCCCCGAAATCCAAGGTTTTATAACTTAGAGCAAGCGATCCTAAATCTCCTAACTGAGCACCAATCGCAACATATGCTAAATTGATATCAGCCACATAGTTCATGTAGCTGAACATAGCCTCACTACCACTCATTCTATCTAACCCTGCAGGGTTATAATAAATTGCTTCAACTCCATCAACTATAGATAAGAAAGCACCGCCAGTGGCAATTGAACGTGCACCGACGGGAATCAAGAGTTGTTCTGCACCTGAAGTACCTTTACGAGTTGCATCCCCAGCAAAACCTGTAAAAGAAAAACCCAAGATGTAAAATAGTATTAAAAATTTTTTCATTTTATTCTCCAATATTTTGTTAAATACAAACCCAAATAACGAATGGATGATAGATTTTTAAGCTATCATCCAAGTCATTATTATTCATCTTAGAACTGAGTTATCTGTTTTTGCGGCATAATTATAGCAAATTTAAGAATCTTATCACCAAATTGCGGATTAGATACTATTGCTATATACATCCCTGATGCAACTCTCAAATTATCTTCATTTTTAAGATTCCAAGTAAAGAAAGGTGAGAAGTTATCCTTCGTTAATGTCCTAAGTAAGGCTCCACTCAAAGAATAAATCTTAATAGTCACCTGATTCGGTAAATTAGAGAACGTTATGTACGGATCATCTGCTGCTTGACCAGTATAACTGACAAGAGGATTATGAGCAAAAAGAGGATTTGGAAAAACATTCACTTTTTGCCATCTTTCTTTTTCCTCGTCGACAGATAAATCAGTATCTACCTTGTAAGTATATACATCCTTTGTTGTAAGTGGATAATTAATATTTATAGAATATGTTCCAGTTGGATTAAAAGCTGTTGCATCACTAGTTCTCTGTAAACCTACAACAAACATAGCATTGAAATATGGGCTTTTTGCAATATTCTTCAGTGAATCGGTTGATTTAGGATTTGTTGGATCCATTGCATATCCGTTTCCTAAATCAGCAACTTTCTGGGCGGCAGAACCAGTCCCTGTTCCCGTGAATTCTACTTGAGAACCAGTTGGATCATATGGTGCATTAAAAATTAGAATATATTCTTTTGAGCCAGCTACATTTGTACCCGGATCATATTTACCATCTGCTTTTCCCAAAGAATCACCGTTAAAAGCAGTTTCTGTGAAACCAACAGCTAATTGGCGCTCTGTACCATACCTGTCATCCTTAATCCAAGCTTGGAATGGTACATCAAGAAAGGCAGAATCTAGATTACCTCCTCCAGCAGTAAAGCGAATTGGTTTTTTTACATATCTATAAGCTTTACCGGTTTGCCCAAATCTTAACTCCACACGTCGAACATCATTTACTACATTAATAGCAGTAGAATTTTTTGTGGCTATAACATCAGGTATGCCATTCGGATTAACGAAATCTTTACCAACATAGAAAACACCAATACTATCGTGCTGCCACCCATCAGTAAACCATTTTTCACTACCTTTAAATTCTACAGTATCGACTCCAGGATCTATCCATTCAACATTTAGCATAACTCCATCAGCAGAATATCTTACATCATAAGTATCGTATTGCTGCAGTGAATCGAATAATATCTGACCTGTGGTTTTATTTTTAATGCTATACAATAAATTGTATAAGGTGCTAGTACTATCCCAATCAAATGAAACCTCATAAATATCATTCGTTACTTTACTTTTATCAACAACAGAATATAGAATTTTTGATACAGATGGACCGGCAACTTTTTCTGTTTCAATTCCTTCTTTATATGGTGCGTAAGTATCCTTACCCGGTACAATTCCAACTCCACTTACACCATCATTAAGGATAGTAGGAATGGTTGAAATAATACCAACGGCTGCAGTTCCAGGAATTAAATAATTTCCAAGGGCATCCATCCGCACTATTTCTTCACGATTCAAAGCAAATGCATCAATTGATATGAAGTAAGGTTTACCTTTAATCAGAGGTGCATTAGCAAACGGATCAGTCGTAATTTTGAGAGATACTCGTCCTGTTGTCGGATCTATATAAAGTGCAGAATCTAATTGAGTTCCTTGCTCGTAAATTTTTTTAATTTCTAATGAAACACCATTTTCTTCTAAAACGTTATTTATTCCATTTGCAACATCATAACTTGCAAGAAGTATCTTATTATTACGACCACCTTCTAATTCGGAAGTTGAATTGGTTTGGTACATATTAACTTCATAGCCTTCAAAAACCATATTATACCCTCTACCCGTTGCGCCATATCCCAATTGTGGACTAGTTTCCCAAGTTAAAGTGATGCTTTGATCTCCTGTGCTAATTACTGGGGTCACAACAGGTGGAGGTGCTGGATAATTAAAATTATTTTGATAAACGAACTGTGCTGATCTATCTATTCGTTTTACTTCCTTTAGGGAGTTAAGAGCCGAATTAGACCTTCCTCCAACATATGCTACAACAATATCCACTGGTTTATTTTTTTCGAGTTTAAATGGACCTGTGTTGGACATCTGCCTTTGATCATCAGGATTCGTATTTATCCAGCCCGTCAGAGATACAGGATCTCCGGAGTACATAAATACAGGGTTAATCTCGGTACAAGGTTGACCATATACAGCTCCAAATAACCAGTTACAAGGATCTACTGTTGCACCTTGCTGGTTGCGCCCTATAGCATAGCTTCTCATTTGTTGAGTATTATCAGGATCACCTTGAGTTGGATGACCCTGCATATAATGCACAAATGATCCTAAAGGTAAATTTTTAGCTCCTGGGATTGTATCTATGCCAAGTAACGTACCTTTAACATTATATGCTGTATCAGCATTATTTCCAGTAAAATCCCAAGGTCCTTGGAAGAAATCAATCAAAAATGCTGGTGGATCATCACCATATTCAGGATCACCTCCTAAATTATAAACAAATCCTGAAATTAATGTTGTATCACAACCAACTAAATCATCATAAGGATCACCTAAATCCGGATCTGCCCATGCTCCAAAGAAAACCGAATCCAAAAATGCTGGCGGATTAGTGATCGAGGGATCAGTTATTCCCGTATAATTAATTGAATAGCGTATAAAAAGAATGTTACCAAGTGCACCAGAAGTTGCATATCCCCAAACACTTTGCCTTATTTCGATACCAAGTGGTTTATTTTCCCGGTATCCAGCGGCTCTGTTGGTTGATTCAACACCATCGTTATAAGCACACCACACAGTCTCATCTCCTAATAAATCAGGCATATCTTCATTTGAGTCCCACTTACCATTACTGTTAAGGTCAACTGGGTTATAAATACCGTCTTTATCACCATCGTAAAAATAAGCACCCATAGCTACAGCATCTTTCCATTGGTCCCAAGAAGTACCAAAGTGTGGATCAGAAGATTTAAGTATATACATTATTCTTTTGTCAGGGGTTTCACCTTTAGAAACGGTTCCGGCTTCATAATCTTCAAACCGGGAGGCTGTTGCCATAGCAGTTCCAAATAAAATGCTGTTGTAATACCCTGACAGGAAAAAACCACCAGAGAAGAGGAAAACTTTACCGTCAAAGTATCCGCCTTCCTGACCGTCAATATTAACATCTGCTAATACACCTTTGTTATTCATACCCATATTTATCTTATTAACTTTTAGTCTATAAGCATCAGTTGCCTGAACATTGGTGTTCTTATTAAGTTTATTTTTATCACGATCTTTATCTTTGGCTGCAGTAAAGGCAAAGAAAAGAACCGTGAATATAAAGATTACTATTATTTTCATTTTAAAATTTATTTTAATCATATTTTTTGACTCTCTTTCTTGAATAAACAAATTTGAAATTTAAAAACCTGCGAAATTTACTTTTAAACCTAACTTTATTAAACGTGGAATACCATAATTTGCAGGATCGTTTTCCAAACTTTTATAGTCTTCTTCCCAAGCTTTTCCGTTTTGGGCAGCAAGCTTTTGACCCGATTCGGTATTCAAAAAATTAGTTGTTGATGGAGACCCCGTTGATCGCCAAACGTTCACAACATTCTTAGCATCCAGAAGGTTTTCTATCCATAAATATGGTGTTATGCTTGCACTGCCGAAATCAAATGATTTTTCGAGTTTTAAATCAATTTGAAAACTTCCGGGTCCAAAAGTGGAGTTTACATAACCTGTTGTTTTACCCCAATTGGTACTACCTACAAGCAGGTTTTGAGTTTCAAGCGGGGTATAAGGAAATCCACTATGGAATGAAAATACAACGTTTAATCCAGTCCTTTCCAATAATCCCAACTCTCCCTTTGGGACATAGAAATCAAGGTTAACTATTCCAGTATGTCTTTGGTCAAAATCCAATGGTGCGATAACTTTCGGTACCTCATTAGCTTCGTTTCTAAAGGCAGCAACGAAGGCTCCACCAGAAGAAGAACCAGTTCCTTCGGCTATTGAGTAAGTGTAGTTAACTTGGAGAGCAAAGTAACTTACTCTTGGAACATCAAGTGTGAGAGCCAATCCCTTTACCGTACCAAAATCACTATTACTTGGAACAAAATATCTTAAGGTTTGACCATCTACTACCCGCTGAAAACTCTGTACTTGGTCATTTGTTAAACCTTTAGTATTCTTATAAAATGCAGTAATATTTAGAGCAGCAGCATTATTACCCAATATCTGTCTAAAACCTACTTCATATTGAGTAGTAACTTCACTGGATAAATAACCATTATTTGTGGTAAAATCAGCAGTCTGTCTTAAAAAGTCTAAACGATTTGCAAAAGGAAAAACGTCAATAAGCCGTGGCTGCTGAATAAATTTTCCATATTGTGCATGAAAAACAGTAGATGATGTTACAGGGAAACCCAAACCTATTCTAGGTGAAAAGTAAGTTTCGGGATCTGCGGTAACGTAATCACCTTCATCAAATAGTTCTGTGTTAGTCCCACCGCCATATGGTAAACTGGCATCTTTTAGTTTCTTAGCTTTCGTATCTACATAGTCAATTCTTAAGCCTAAATTTAACACTAAGTCTTCAAGTTCGAATCTATCTTGAAGGTATCCATATATTATTACCGGTTTTTGAGGATCGACATAATCATCACTGCCCTCGCCTCCCATTACATCATAACCATAATAATTTGGTTTTTCTAATCGGTATCTTTCAAGTACGGACTTCGCGGCGACAGTATCACCTGTAGCTGTGATATACTCTCTATTATTTCTTGCCAAAGTACTTGGGGTAAAGGAGAAATATTTAATTCTATCCAATGTCAAACCACCACCAGCTTCAATTAGGTGATCAGATAACTGGCTTGTAAAACTAAAATCACCGGTAAATGCCATCTCGTCAATTTTTCTATAGTAATCTTGAATGACTGCACTTTCTGGATTTGAACCAACATTACCATAAGCTTCAAATATACCGACCTTATCTCTAGCATATCCAGATGCATCACCTTGAGAAGTTAAATAGGGATTGTATAGGGTATCGCCATATGCTTCAACATTATCGAAAAATACTCCATCACCCTCTTCCTGTTTATATTGTTTGAATCCAACGGTTAGATCCCAAAAAGATGACGGTCCAACATTTTGAGATAGTTTCGCGTTAAGAGAGATGTTATCCCTCTTAACTAATGGATTGTGCTCAGAGTTATTCTTTGCTCCATAGTAAGAGAAATTATGAAACTCACGAAAATTTGCATTACCACCTAAACGCAATGTAAACTGCGCACCTAAATCGTGATATGTTTTTGCAGTAAGTCTCCATAATCCCTCAGAAGCACCAGGACGAATTTTTGATGAATAACCTATGGAAGGAAAATTCACACCAACCGCAGATGGGTTCCCATCCAAAAACCATCCTCTTTCCGCTGAAAGGAAGAAAGTATTTCCATTATCACCCGGAATAATTGGACCCCCAAAATTTAATGAATAAAGATTATAGCCATAATCATCCGTAAATGAGGACGTTATCGCATCCCCGTTAATTGAATAATTAGGTTGCCCGGACTTAGTAGTGACATTCACAATTCCGGATTGTGCCTGACCATATTTTGCTTCGAAACCACCAACTTGAAAAGAAATCTGATCAATGGCACCATTACTAACCTGCGAAAAGTTTTGGTTCCAAAGAGAGGAGTTTTGAGGAACACCATCTATGACATAAAGAACTTCCTGTCCTCTACCGCCACGCACGTTAAGCGTAGCGTTGCCGCCAACACCACCGCCATCGGAAACAACAACACCTGATTGAAAAGAAACAAGGTGTTCTACACCTTGAACAGGTATACGGCTAATTTGATCGGAGTCAATAATTCTTACAGTATTTGTAGCTTTTTCCTCAAATAATTTCTTATCTGTAACTACAATCTCAGTGAGCTCTATTCCAGAATTTAATTCGGCATTTAACTCATAAGTGATACTTGGTACAATTCTAATATCTTGAATCTCTTTTGAACCATAACCCACATAAGACACTTTTATTGTATATGTACCTGGTGAAACATTAAGTATAAAATACTCACCATCAATATTTGTTGCAGCACCTAATTCTGTATTAAGAATTATAATATTAGCACCAATAAGGGGTTCTTTAGTATTCGCATCAACAACCCGCCCGGCTAACTTACCCACACTAGATTGTCCAAAAGTCGAAACTCCAACAAAGAATGCAAGGACAATTGTTAAGGTAACTAGTATACTTTTTTTCATATTTTCTCCTTACTATTTATGATAAATAGTTATTAACAAGAAACGGGTGAATTCTCTTAAAGAATTAAGAAAATGCCACCCGCTTCATAGAAATTTGATTTTTTTTATTTAATCAACATCATTTTTTTAGATGAAACAAAATCACCGGCTTTAATTGTGTAGAAGTAAACTCCTGTTGCTAATGTAGCAGCATCAAAGTTTACATTATACGTTCCAGGTGATAATTGAGAATTAACCAAGGTCTGTACTTCTTTTCCTAGTACATCATATACCTTTAACTCAACTTGAGAAGTTTTCTGAATATCAAACCTGATATTTGTAGTTGGGTTAAACGGATTCGGATAATTTTGTGCTAAGTTAAATTTATCCGGAACATTCGGGTTAACAGTCTCAACACCTGTGGTAAATCCGGCCCACTTCAAAAATGCAAGGGCCTGATTTCCTACTTGGATTCCCCAAGCGTATTTGGGGTCACTGCCTGGTGCAAGTGAAGTGTCCGAACGGAAATCAGTGGCTGCATAATCGTACGCCAAGAATGCTGTTTTCCAATTGGCACCTTCATTACGCACGCCGGTAACCTGCCCGCCAGTAGTAAATATTGCAGTAGCACCTGTTGTGGGGGTTATTGCATCAATATAACTGACAAATCCTAATTCATAAACTGGATTATACCAGTATGTTACGGTACTATCAGTACTATAAGTACTTACCCAACCGCTAAGAGGATCGCCCGAAACTCCAACGATTTCGGCAACATCACCAGCAAGATCTTGGGGACCAAGAGTTGCAATACCAAGATAATCATTTTGGAAAGTACCAGCAGCATAGTCAGTAGTGACGCAATTATTAATAAAACAACCATAATCCTGGCTTGATAAGAAATAATTTCTCTCATTTCCTGCTGTTGCACCATCTAAATATGCCTTAGCAGCATCGGAAAAATCAACATCAGGGAAGGAACCTTCAACTTGAATTACATATTTATAATTGCTCATTACATCAGTTGCTTCTTCGGTTCCATCTGAAGACAACCAAATATCATTAGCAACAGGATCAACTATATAGATGGGGGGAGTTACGTTTCCTCCAATATATAATCTTCTTGCGTTATTTACCGAATAATCACCAGTGTTGTAAATAAATAAAACTTCTTGAGTTTTTGCAAAGATTTTATATGATTTTGGTAGAGATTCAGACGTTCCACTGTTATCATCTGTAGCTTTAACTTTGTAGGTAACATTAGTTCCAGATGCTTGTCCCGGTATATCACCACTATAAGTGCTACCACCAGTGTTAGCCATAGCAACATCATTCCATGTTGTTCCGCCATCAATGCTCCACTGAAGCACTGCAGCAGTAACACCGCCAGGAGTACTTCCGGAAGGATTATCGTCAGTGATATCTGCTGTAACCGTACGAGGAGTGGTTTTAAGAGTTGTTCCTAAAATTGTTACATTTTCTATTACTGCAGGTCTGTCACCGGTTAAATCAACTTCAGCTACGAAATCCCAGGAAAATTCGCGGGTCCACCAACCCCAATCTGTATCAGTTAAACGACCATTAGAATAAAATTTCCAACCTCCAATACCAAAATCATTATAAAAGAAGGTTACTCCATCTGCTGTGCTGGTAATATCTGGACCAGTATGATGAAGAGCGATACCGAATATTTCATCTCTGAGTAATGTAGGTTCTCCCAAAAGACTTAAATCTACCCAATCATAAGTTTCTCCATTCGTCTGAACAGTTGGAGTTATTGTTAAACCAAATCCTGCATCAGCCCAGATGTCATTTCCAAATGGTTCAGGCAGAGTACCAAATGAAACCCAGCTTCCGGTTTTATCAGGATTATCCATAAAAGCTGTAGCGTTGTTAAATCCGTTTCCGGTTGCCTCATAGTACCCACGCCGTGCAACTGGGGCATATAGTATTTGGTCATATGTTAAATTAACTTTTACTAACTTTACCTCCACAACACTACTAAGATCATTTCCGCCGGAGGCAAAACCAACTTTTTTAATGGTTAAATCGGCTGGTGCTTTAAACCACTGAAGCATCCAATCCTGTCCGTAAAAAACGAATTGATTTGACGCCCATGGTGGACCAGGTAATCTAAGTGTATCAATAGTACCTAGAACATTTTGCGGCTTGGAATAAACATTTTTAGTTACATTTTGAATAGGGATGTTGAGATTTTTGTAACTACGCGTCTCCATTTTCCTTAAATCCCCTTTGTACTTAATAATATCACCATCCGGTCTAAGAACCGAATGATCCTGCGCTGATAAAAACGCAGACAGTAAAATAACTGCAACAAAAGTAACAGTAAAAAGTTTCTTGAACATAGCGCGCTCCTTTAGTTAATGAAATGATAATTAATTAGTAATTTGTCAGAATCTTACTTCTAAAAAATCAATTATTCTAATTGCAATGGCAAAATAGCATAAGTAACATTTTTTGTCAAGCTTATTAGTATTTTTTTCTAATTCGAAATTACGGATTTTTTACTTAATGTCAAGATGTAATTTTACCGCCAATATTAAATTTGCACCGAGTAAACATTATGAACGCCTTCTATCTGAGAAATTTTTTCAAGAGTATTTTCATCAATTTGATGATCAACGTTGACCACTGTCAACGCTTCTTTGCCAGCTTCCAAACGACCTAATGATAACCCGGCAATATTGATTTTAGCTTCTGAAAGTAACTTTCCTACCGCAGCAACCATTCCCGGTTTGTCAATATTCGAATATAAAAGCAGATTTCCTTCCGGCTTAACTTCCAATAAATAATTATCAATTTTTACTATTCGAATTTCGTTATTGCCGAATACCGTCCCGGCAAAAAATCTTTTTTCTTTATCGGATAAAAATTCAACCGATAAAAGATTTGTGTAGTTTAAATTTTCATCGGACTTGGTTTCGTTAATTTTTATTCCCATTTCTTTTGCAAGAATAGGAGAGTTAATAAAATTAATATTTTCCGTTAGAAGCATTGATAATAATCCTTTCAATAAAGCTGCTGAAAGTAAAGATGTTGATGAATGAAGAAGCGATCCGCTGTAATTAATATTAATTTGCTTCAAAGGATTACGAATCATCTGCGCATATATTTTACCTAAACTTTCAGCCAAGGTTATGAATGGTAAAATTTCTTTTTTAGAAATTGCTTCAAGTCCGGAGGCATTAACCACACCATACATTTTTTTATGTTCGAAGAAATCGTGCATCTGTTCTGCAATTTGTACTGCGACTTTTTCCTGTGCTTCTTCTGTTGATGCACCAAGATGCGGCGTACAAATTATTTTGGGATGATTAAAAATTCTTTGCGAAAAATCCGGCGGTTCCTTTTCAAATACATCAATGGCAGCAGCAGAAACTTTGCCTGACTCCACAGCATTTACAAGATCATTCTCGTTCACAATTCCACCGCGGGCACAATTAATTATTTTAACCCCGCTTTTGCATTTGCTCAAAGTTGCAGATGAAATTAAATATTTTGTTTCTGATGAAAGCGGAACATGCAGAGTGATTATATCAGATATTGCGAAAAGTGTATTGAGATTCAAAAGTTCAATTCCTAATTTTGACGCAGCTTCTTCTGAAAGCAAAGGATCATAACCAATAATTTTCATCCCAAAAGATTTTGACCTGGCTGCGACTTCTCTTCCAATTTTTCCTAATCCGATAACACCGAGAGTTTTGCCGAATAATTCAGTTCCTTGAAATTTTTTCCGTTCCCATTTTCCATCTCTAACAGTAATATTTGCTTGAGGAATATTACGGCACATCGAGAACATTAAAGCCATTGTATGTTCAGCGGCTGAGATTGTATTACCGCCGGGAGTATTCATCACAATTATACCGCAGCGAGTTGCAGCATTCACATCTATGTTATCAACTCCGGTTCCGGCTCTACCGATAATTTCCATTTCATTCATCTTGGAAATTAATTCGGCATTTACCTTCGTTTCACTTCTTACAATTAAACCATTATAATTTGTAATTTCACTTTTGATTTGATCAGGAGTCATTCCAGGTTTATAGGTAACATCATACCCATAGTTTTGTAAAATACCCGAACATTTTTTATCAATTAAATCAGAGATAAGAATTTTTTTCATATTTATATATGGATACTTTCCCTAAGACATTTATTCGGAACATGAATTAACCCCAGGATTTATGGTCTGTTGCACAACTCAACAAATCAGATTTTATAAATCCTCTACGAGGATTTTGGTCTAACTTGATTTATTTTTTTACAATAATTTGACCTCTACAAGGTCAAATGCTACTAAAAACATCGTAGATGTTTAATTATTGTATCAACTAAGAACCTACCAGGTTGCTGATCCTCGTAGAGGATCAACAAATTATTTGAATTATAGTTATGCAACACTCTCTGAAGCGTGGGGTTTACGCAAAAATTATCCGCTTGGTATTATTAAAAAGGTACGCAGCTTTATGATGAACCAAAATTATAAAGCAGCGTTTAGTTTTTTAGCTATTTGCGCTTTAGGAACAGCACCGATGATCATGTCGTTTACTTTTCCGTTTTTAATTATTAATAAAGTCGGAATACTTCTTATTCCATATTTAATTGCAGTTTGTTGATTTTCATCCACATCAACTTTACCGATTTTAATTTTACCATTATATTCATTGGCCAAATCTTCCACAATTGGAGCAACGGCTTTGCATGGACCGCACCATGTTGCCCAAAAATCTATCAGTACTGGAATATCCGATTTGATTACTTCACTTTCAAAATTGGCATCGGTTAAAGTAACTGGTTTCATTCATTTTATCCTTAATTTATTTTTCATTCAGTAATGTTACGCAGATATTAAATTAACAAAGAGATGACGGTAAATTAAGAAAAGGTCTCGCTTTCTTTAAGGATTAGCACCTATTATATTAGGTGGAAAAATGAATCTCAAAAAAGAAAGGAGACCCTAAATGGAAAATAACAATAATCTATATTATAAACATTATCTATCAATAGATTGGTCACAGCAAGATGTGAGCATTGCCAGAATGAGAGCAGGCTCAAATCAACCGGAAACAAAAGTGTTTCCATCAGACATAAAAAAAATAAAAGAGTATCTAAAAGGGCTTCAAGGCAAAAAGATATTGACAATAGAAGAAACAGCGGGCAGTCACTGGTTATATGTGGAGTTGTTAGAAAGTGTAGATAAGATATTGATATGCGACTCATATAGGAACTCCTTACTAAAGGAAGGTGCAAAGAACGATAAAATAGACGCGAGGAAATTATGTTTATTGCTAAGAAGCGGATTATTAAAAGAAGTCGATCACACATCAAATGAAGACTATAAGATAAGAAAGCTGGCCAGTGCATATATTGCGCTTGTAAAATCAGGGGTAAGAATAAAGAATCAGAATTCAGCATTATATAGAGGCGAAGGATTAAAGTATAAAAAAGACAAAATAAAAAAGGGAGAGGAGATATTATCATTTGTAGAAGGACAGCAGAAAAGGGCAATAAAATTAT
>Ga0214473_10003536_pt1 | contig 18918 bp, 15 predicted proteins | sample RVTome_7_FD_203509 | JGI IMG/M metagenome (GOLD analysis project Ga0214473, IMG submission 203509) | Soil microbial communities from uranium-contaminated site in the Upper Colorado River Basin, Wyoming, United States - RVT98D197 | ecosystem: Environmental > Terrestrial > Soil > Contaminated >... | reverse complement strand
CTTCTTTGGCCCCGGCCTCGCGCAGCATCTTGACGAGCTTTTTTGACGTTGTTCCACGCACCAGTGAATCGTCGACCAAAACCACCCGTTTGTTCTTAATCACACCCTTGACAACATTGAATTTTATCTTAACGTCGAGATCTCGAATCTTCTGCTCCGGTCTGATAAAAGTCCTGCCGACGTAATGATTTCTGATCAGCCCGATATCATAAGGAATACCCGATACCTCGGAATATCCCAAAGCCGCCGTATTCGAGCTGTCGGGCACCGATATAATGATATCGGCTGCAACCGGATGCTCTTCCGCCAAAGCTCGTCCCAGGCGTCTGCGGACCTTATCGACATTGGTCCCGCCATAGATTCTCGAATCCGGACGCGAGAAGTAAATGAACTCGAATATGCAAAAGGAACGCTTGCTTTTCTTCGGCAACTTCTTGCTCTTGAACCCGCTCCGATCTATGACAACGATTTCGCCGGGTTCGATATCGCGTACATATTTGGCCCCTATAATATCGAAGGCGCATGTCTCGGACGCCACGACGTAGGCAGATCGCCGCCGTCCCAACGCCAGCGGTCTGACCCCTGCCGGATCGCGGGCAGCGACCAACTGACGTGGAGTCAGCAGCACCAGGCTGTATGCCCCTATAACCTGCCCCAATGCTTCGGCCAGGGCGTCCTCTATATGCTGTTTCTTTGATCTGGCCAACAAATGCAATATGACCTCGGTATCGGATGTAGTTCTGAATATCGAGCCGGACTTCTCCAACTCTCTCTTGACCAGATGAAAATTCGTCAGGTTGCCATTATGACCAAGCGCAATCGAGCCGCGGTTGGAAGTGATTACGAGTGGCTGGATATTATCAGTGGATGACGATCCGGTGGTGGAATATCGGTTATGTCCCATGGCCGCCATCCCTTTGAGGGACATGATATCCTCTTGCGACGAGAAAACTTCATTGACCAGGCCCATTCCCATTCGCGAATGGAACCCCCCACCGTTGGCGGTGACGATGCCACACGATTCCTGGCCTCTATGCTGCAGGGCGTAAAGCCCCAAATAAGTTAATGCCCCGGCGTTCTTGGCCCCAAAAATACCGAAAACACCGCATTTATCTCGCAACACCTTGGTTTACACCTTTCGAAATTAATAACTTCCGCCTTTCCGCCGATATCTGAGAAAGAAGACTCGAACGGGCAACGGGCAACTGCGCGGAGGCACTCGCCATAACCGGAAAACTGAATCATATTGACCAAATTCGGTTATGTCAAGTATATTACCTGCAAATACTTTAAGGCGAAAATAGGATGAAAGTTCCGGATCCACGATTAAATTTTATAATGTCGATTCTGCGATCAATCGGCAAAAGCCGCATTGGCGAATTGGCCGAGGTTTGCCGGGACGCCTTGATCGGAATCAGCCCGCCCGCGGCATCGATTATTCGGATTACCTTGCCCGGCCTCGATACCGAGGCGCTTTTTCAGGGCCATGAAAGGCACCTCCCGAAACTTGAAAACGCCATACGCGACTATGGTTTAGGTAATAGCGCCAAATCAGGTCATATTCCTGGCTTTATATCGATTAATCTCGATGATGGCCAGTCGCTGGCTATTGGAATCATCAAATACATGGGCAATTTCGTCGGCTACGTCGCCGCCATTGGCGATGATATTCCCGATAACAGGTTGACCCTTTCGGAAACTGTCTGGCTGTGTACTTCCCAATTGGCGTTACGTATCCACACTATTCTCTCGCCAACGGGACCGCTGGCCGTCGAAATCCTTGGCAGAAGAATATTGCGCGCCCTTCACGACAGTGGCGTCAAAACGCTGGCCCTCGGACCCGTCGCGGGCCAGGAACCGTGGATTTCATTATATAGAGAATCGGGTATGACCTTTGCCAAAGAGATTGAGAGGGTTCCTCAGGATCAGGTGGCCTCGATCAACAGCGGGGAAATCATAGGGGAAAATACGTTGAATTACCTCTGGTCCGGCCTGAGTGTCGCCGTCGGAGTCTGGATATCGAGCGAGGCAGGATATTACGTCGCCGTTGGTTTTGAAGAACGCAAGCTTCCCAATCCTAAGATCATAAGTCGCATCAGGGAGCAGATTGAAACTTCCGCCCGCAGCGACTACGAATATCTTATAAAATCGTTTGAAAAGCTGAAAAAGGAATTCGACAGGCTCATCAAATCGGAGCGGGCCGCAGCCATTACCGAAACAACGGTTACCATTAACCATGAGATCAATAATCCCCTGACCGCGATCTTGGGAAACACCCAGCTTCTCTTGATGTCGAAGGACAAATTGCCTGCGGACACTATCTCGAAATTGCAGACCATTGAACGCTCGGCAGTCAAAATCCGTGAAACGACTTCCAAATTAATGTCTATCATCGAACCGGTAACTACCCCTTATGTTTCCGGCCTGGAGATGATAGATATAGAAAAAAGCAAAAAGAGAGAGCCGAAATAACCATATCCTCGTCTTCCGGAATATCATCTGCGGTTTGCGATTTTTTTCACTTGCGTAAATTTCCTGGAATGTTAAATTTGCCGCCTGAAAGGAGAGCATCGTGGGATTGTTTACGTTTCTGGCGAAGAGATTTATTGCCGGGGAAACCAAAGAGCAGGCATTTAATGCCGTTAGAAAATTGAATAAATTGGGCATGCGAACCACGCTCGACATCCTTGGCGAGAATGTCACATCGCTCGAAATGGCGCGAAATCTCGCTGATTCCTATATCGATTTGATAGATTCTGTGGAGCGGGAAAAGGTCACAGCCAATGTTTCGCTCAAGCTGACTCAAATGGGTCTCGACGTCTCGGACGATTATTGCTATGAGAATGTCAGCCGCATAATCGAGGCCGCGCGCGCGCATGGTAATTTTGTGCGTATCGACATGGAAGGTTCGAAATACACCGAGCGAACTTTGCGGCTGGTTTACCGCTGGGCCGAAAAGTACGATAACGTGGGAACCGTAATTCAAGCCATGCTGCGCCGCTCGGAGGCCGATATCGTGGAGTTGAACGGGCGCGGCATCAAAGTTCGCCTCTGCAAAGGCGCATACAAAGAACCGGCTGTCGTGGCTATCCAGCGCAAGGAGGATGTAAACGCCAACTATATCAAATTGATGAAGCTGCTGCTGGACAGCGGCGTCTTTCACTCCATAGCCACTCATGATAACGCCATGATCACCGCCACCCGCGAGTACGCGTTGTTAAAAGGCATACCAAAAACCAATTATGAATTCCAGATGCTTTACGGGATAAATCGTTCCGGACAGGTCGAGCTCGCCGGCGAAGGATACGGCCTCCTAATCTATATCCCCTTTGGAACCCACTGGTTCCCTTACTACTATCGCCGCCTGCGCGAGCGCAAAGAAAACGTATTGTTTATCGCAAAACACCTGTTCAGAGATTAGCGCTGCGCTACCCGTTAAATAATCTTGCCGGTAAGCTTGATTCTATCCGAAATTTGCGTATACAATGTAATCGTCACATCTGACGCAGCAATTGCAGTACGCTTTGAGAAGCTGACTTGCCCCCCTCGCCGACTTCAAGGAGCGGCCCGACACATGATGGACAACCGTCCTTGCATCCGCATTTCTTGACATGCGAAATCGCCGCCTCCACAATTTCGCCGAACATTTCGTAGATCCGTCTCGACAACCCCACGCCACCCGGAACAGTTTCATATATGTAGATTGTCGGCTGGGTGGTGAACGGTGAACGAATCATCGAGTACGTCCTGATATCGGATGGGTCCGACAATATCCATATCGGCACCACCTCCCTCAATACTTGCGACGCCCCGAACAAGGCGCCTGCCAGGGCTTCATGGCTAATACCTATTGCCTGTGCGATATCGCTTGGAAATGAAACCCAGAAGGAGCTGGTATGCATCTCCTGCTCTGGCAACGATACTCGTCCCCACCCCAAATTCTCATGTGTGTGAAAACGCACTTTCTTAAATCTAACCACTGTCCTGTTGATCGAGACGTCGCCCGTGCCTTTAACGATACTGCCACGAATCGTCTCCTCTGAATCTGTGTGTAAGACTTTGATGGAAACTTTCGACTCCGCGTCAGTATAGTATTCCACGCTCACAGGAATGACGTAGGCCCTCTTGCCTTCCCAATCGAGATTTCGAACCTGATACTGCTGGCTCTGGTGCAGATAAATCGCATCCGGATGAATCATTTCCGGGGCCGAAAACTGGTCGATCTCCCCCACGGCGCGGCCTCCGTTCGTCTCGTCCATGATTACGAAATTCTCCGGCGCGGCGGATCGCAGCGAGACCTCGCTGGCGGGATAGATATCGGATGTATAATGGTATTTGTCGCCGGACTTTTTCACGAGTTTCTCCCCTGCCAGAAACTCCAGAACCCGCGCCGTTGGTATGACGCCGAATGATTCGGTTTCTTCGATCGGCAGCTCGAATAAGGCGCACTTGAGATGACTTACAAGGATCGCCAGATTCTCCGGGTCGATTATTCCCGCTTCCGGAGAGCGGCCAAAGAAGTAACCGGGATTGTTGACCAAGAATTGATCGAGAGGCGAGGATGTCGCAATCATTATGGCCAGGGAAACGTCCGCCTTTCGTCCGGCCCTGCCCGCCTGCTGCCACGCTGATGCTATCCCGCCGGGGTAGCCGCTCAGGATAGCCACGTCGAGACCCCCTATGTCGATTCCAAGCTCAAGCGCATTGGTGGACACAACACCCATTATCTCTCCCGACCTCAATCCTCGTTCGATCGCGCGCCGCTCATTAGGAAGATACCCCCCGCGATACCCCCTGACCAATTCCGGAGAGACTTTTCGCTTTGTCAGTTCCTCTTTTAGATAGGTTGTCAATATTTCAACTCGGACCCGACTGCGCGCAAAAGCTATTGTCTGTATGTTATTTTTAACAAAAATGCCAGCCAGCCGCGCCGTCTCGTTAATAGAAGATTTTCTGATGCCAAGTTGATAATTGATTACAGGAGGATTATATAAAACAAAATGCCTCTCCCCTGCCGGCGCCCCATTATTGTCAACGACCTCAATTGGCCTGCCGATAATTTTTTCGGCCAGTTCGCCGGGATTGCCTATCGTGGCCGAGCAGAGTATATACTGCGGGTTCGATCCATAAAACGCGCACAGCCGCTGCAGGCGGCGAAGAACGTTGGCCAAATGCGAACCGAATACCCCTTTATAATGATGCAGTTCATCTATCACGATAAATTTCAAATTTTCAAATAACTTAATCCAGATTGTATGATGCGGCAAAATGCCCGAATGCAGCATGTCGGGATTTGTGACAACGATATTTCCCGCCTTACGAATTGCATTCCGGGCGGAAACTGGCGTGTCGCCGTCGAAGGTATAGGTTTTGATATCCGCTCCGGCCGCCTCAACCATCGAGTAGAGTTCGTCGACCTGGTCTGCGGACAAGGCCTTGGTGGGGAACAGGTAGAGCGCTCTTGCGCCGGAGTCCTGCGTAAGCAGGTGATTCAATATCGGCAGATTATAGCAAAGCGACTTTCCCGAGGCAGTTGGGGTTACTACCACGAAATCTTTCCCCGCAGAAGCCTTATCGAATGATTCTGCCTGATGGCTATAAAGTTTCTCGATCCCCATCCCTTTCAGGACATGGGCAAGACGTGAATCCAGGCCTGCGGGGAAATCTGCGTATTTGCCGGCGCGGCTGGCGATAATCTCCCAATGAGCTATATTCGGAGCTATTTCCGGAGACGATCTTAGATAATCCATTATCTGCAGGAGATTCATTCACTGCCTTTCAGATAGAGATATTCGAACATAAATGCGATTATATAATATAATGCACTTTTGTGCAAGTAGTTTGAACTATGGAAGGAAATAGTGACTTACTTATGAAAGCTGGACTGTCTTAATGACAAAAGCTTTGCGAAATTAAGGCGCAAGTTATGTATCGGTCGTTCTCAATCGTCGTCGTCGCGCCGGAAAATTCTTCTCGGCGCCCGAAACTCGAAAGGATTGTGCAATTCCAGTGTTCTTTTTTTCAATCCACCACGCCTTTTCGAATCGCCTGGAAGTTCCGCTTGCCCCCTCTCCGAATACCCCTTGAGCGCGTAAAGCCACGTAAATATGGCGCCCTCGAATTCTCTTCTCAAACGATTTCCCGGGAGCCGCGTCAACCAGCCGCCAATATTACCGCTCAATACAACCTTTGAAATTTCCTGCCCCCCGGATATCTCCCAGACGAGATTAACTTCCAATCCAATGCTCTTCCCCGAGCAGCCAAATCTCTTACCTTGAAGAATAGCATTTATCTGGCACTCGAAATCCCAATTGCCGGATCTGCATTTGAAAAACGTTCCCTCGCGAAACTGGCCATAAAGCACCGCGCGATCGATGATACGGCTCCACGAACGCCAGTGGCTGATATCGATTAATTTATTCCAGACCGAACTCGGTTCGGTCTGGATTATGATTTCCTCTTTTATTGAAATTGCCTTCACCCTATAGCCGAAATTATCTCTCATCCATTTCTTGGATGTCGGCAGCTATAAAGATTCTACAGCGGCGCATTTTCCAAAAGCCTAAATCTTGACTTTTGTGGGAAGAGTCAAATTCAAAAGGCAACTGGGGCAATATCCATCGGGGCGACGATCCAGCTCATGCACGTTGGATATCTTGCGCATGACGCATTCGTTATTGCAATTTCTCAGGCCCAGCAAGTGCCCCAATTCGTGAAGCGAGGCCCCCATCAATCTGGTCTTAAGGTGATCTTCATCCTCGGGAAGCCCATAGTATTCCGGTTTCAATCGAAACATGGATACTATTGCGGTTCGCCCCACGGAATTGGCCTGGCTGAAAACGAAATTCTGGTTGGGTATATAAAGGTCCTCGTCGGCGACAGCCAGGATTATTTCCTCCTCCGTGCCTTTCAGCAGCTCCAATTTGGATAGGATCGGCACCGCGTAATATTGATTGGAATTGGCGCTATAAGCTTCGTCGGGAAGACGTGAGACAATTCCGGTTTGCAGCCTGAACCCCATTTTCCTGGCAAGTGTTTGCCCCAGCCACTCAGCGTAAGCGCGGCTGTTTTCATCGAGGGGAACTACATAAAGTTTCTCGTACATATTTTAGACTCCATCGGCTGCCTGCTTCATGCCCGCATTCAACCACGAAATTCCTTGATTACCTCCGGCTATCGTAAAATAACCTGCAGCCGCCAAAAATCAATCGATAATATCAACCGGCCCGAAAAAATCTGGATTTCTAACCGCTGGTTGAAACTCGGACCTGCATTAGTACTGTGCATATGGGGCACAGACCGGCAAAAGTTTTACCAGCCTCGTCGATGTAATACCTCACATAGGCACGGCGGCATTCAAAAGTGACGCCGATAATATCCTTATTCCTCTTGCTCATGACACCGATTTCCTGAGACCCGAAAAAATGAGCGCGACAAGCGAAAATGACGTTACTACCGGAAGGGCATGCCTGAATGCGGCGAAATACGCCATGGAAGTTGACTCACCGCCGCCTGCCAGGCCAGAGTTGTAAATTACACTTATAATACCCATGCCCGATACCATTCCCAGATTCCGGACTGTCGCAAGAATGCCCCCGGCCGACCCTCTATCTTTAATATCGACAGAACCCATCATTGCTGAATTATTGGGCGAGCCGAACATCCCCAGGCCGATCCCAAAAACAACCAGGCCTGCCACTAATTGAATTATCGGCGAAGCGGGCGTAATAAAGAACATGAACAATATGGACAATGTGGATAAAAAGGTTCCCAGGCTGGCGATGGGGCGCTGGCCGAATCGATCGGAAAGATATCCTGACAGGGGCGATGCCACGACCGTGGTGGCCGGTATCATCATCAGAATTCGTCCGCTTTCGAGAGGTGATTTGCCAAACGAGTATTCCAGCAGGAACGGAAGCATAAACGTCAGCGAGATCATGGTCATATAGGAAAACAAACCCGCAAGCGACGCGAATAAGAACACGCGATTGCCAAGTATGGAGGGCCTGAGCAATGGAGAAACGGCGTTCCCCTGCCGCATGAAAAATATGGTCAGGATCAAGGCGCTCACAACCGGAAACATTATCAGGTCTATAACCATCGTGCTGATGTTCCCCGAAACTCGAAAGCCGATAATTAGTATGGTTATCCCTGCAATCCAGAGTATCAGGTCCGCCGGATGGAACAGCGCAGCCCCCCGGTCTCCCTTGAATTCAGGCAGGATCTTCAAGGTCAGAAGTATCGCTCCCAGCCCTACTGGAAGATTTACCATAAAAATGTACTGCCAGCCAAAATAGTGGATTATCATGCCGCCGAGTGGTGGGCCCGACATCAACCCCACGGACACTACCGCGCCTATTACCCCCAGGCCGGTACCGCGTTGAGCCGGCGGAAAAGCATTGGTCACTATCGCGGTTGTGTTCGAGACGATCATGGCTGCGCCTATCCCCTGAATGGAGCGGAATATTATCAGCATGGTGATACTGCCGGAAAGGGCGCATAACCCCGAACTTGCCGTAAAAATCAAGAGTCCGCCTGTGAAAATCAACTTCTGGCCATAAATATCCGACAGCCTGCCGAACAGCAGCAGTGTGACGGTGATTACAAGCAAATAGCTGATGGTCACCCAGGCGGTATTTCTAACTGAAGAATTAAAGTGTTCGCTGATTGTCGGTAAGGCTATATTTACGATGGAGGCGTCGATGGTGGAAAGCAAAACTCCCGCAGCGGCAACGGACAGGATCCACCATTTGCGGTTTTGTTCGGCCATCTCTGTACGGTCACCCGATATTGAGGCAGGCGGCGCCTATCCAGCCGGCGTCGTTTCCGAATTTCGCGGCTTCTATTTTCAGATTCAACGTTGTCGATTCAAAAGCGTACTTGAGGACGCTACTGCGAATGAGATCGATATACCCGGCGCCCCCCTGAGACATGCCACCGCCAACGACGACTACCTCGGGGTTCAACAGATTAACGACGGAGCCAATGGCGGTGCCCAACATTTCCGCATTCTCGCCTACTGCCGCTGCCGCCGCGGAGTCGCCTTTGTTGAAAGCGTCGAAAATCTCGACGACATCGAGTTTGTGTCCTCGAAGAACAGATCCGGAATACTTCCTCGCGTATTTCCTCGCCGACCGTATCAACCCCGCTGCATTTACGTAATGTTCGAGGCAGCCAAGTCTTCCGGTCTTGCACTTGACTCCGTTATAAACAAATACCATATGTCCGAATTCACCGGCGCAGAAGCTGGCGCCTCTATGCACATGACCGTCTATGATGAGGGCTCCCCCGATTCCGGTTCCCACCGTCAAATAAAATCCGTTCGCCGTTCCCCGGCCCGCCCCAAACATGGCCTCTGCCAATCCCATGCAGTTGGCGTCGTTGTCGGCCAGTACCGGGAATGGAAAGTCGGTGAATATTTCGCTGATATTTATCCCCACCCAATTTGGTATATTGGGAGTGGCCCCGGTGACAATCCCCTCGGGAAATTTTATCGTCCCCGGGCTGCCGACACCGATCGCCCGTAATTCGCAAGCATTCGATGCGGCGCTCTCGGAAAGAATCTTGCCAATGGAGCGAAGGTTTTTGATGAGACTCGAGGTTCCCCTGTCGACCTCGGCCGGAACGACAGTCTTTTCGATAATTTCGCCATTTTCGGAAAGCAGGCCGGCCTTTATATAGCTTCCACCAAGGTCGATTCCCCCGTAACATCGTGTCATCTTCTGTTGAATGCCTCCACGCCCAATTTGAGGATCTGCATGGCATCCTTCAGAGCCTCGGTATTGAGAACGTACGCTATCCTGCACTCATCGTTGCCCTTGCCCGGCGATGCGTAGAATCCTGGTCCGGGCGCTACCATTACCGTCTTTTTGTCGTGCGAAAAATCGGATAGCATGAATTTGGCAAACTGCTCGGAACTTGAAATCGGCAACTTTGCCATGGCATAAAAGGCACCCGCCGGTTTGACGCAGACTGCTCCCTTTATTGCCATCAGGCCCTCATATACAACGTCGCGCCGACGCTGATATTCGCCCATGACCTTATCAAAATAGGCAGGGCCCAATTTCAGCGCCGCCTCTGCCCCGACTTGCTCCAATGTCGGCGAACAAAGCCTGGCCTGCCCAAATTTGACCGCCGCCTGGTGCAACTGACGATTCTTTGTCACCAGGCTCCCGATTCTCGCTCCGCAGGCGGAGTACCGCTTGCTTATTGAATCGAGCATGATGGCAAAATCACTGACCCCGGGGATATCGAAAACCGAGGTGTGAGCGCCCTCGTAAACGAATTCCCTGTAAACCTCATCGGAGAGCAGGTATAATCCGTGGCCTCTTGCAATATCCGCGAGCATCTCCATTTCGTCGTACGTGAATAGAGTGCCCGTGGGATTATTGGGGTTGCATATAATGATTCCCCTCACGTCTACGTCAATTGCCTCTTCTATAACTTCGGCCGCCGGCAAATGAAAACCGTCTTCAGCCCTCGTTTCCAGTGGCACGAGTTTGATGGAGGCCATCGTGGCGAAGCCGTTATAATTCGTATAGAAAGGTTCGAATACTATAATTTTCTCGCCCGGCTCGCAAATAAGGGAGAACGCAAAAGTAATTGCTTCCGAGCCGCCGGTTGTGACGACAATGTCGTCGGGCATGATATCCAGTCCGCACCGCTGATAATATAGCGACAGCGCATTAAGGTGCGTCGACAATCCCTGTGAATGTCCATAAGCAAGTACCTTCTGAGTATAATTCTTTATCGCATCCCAGAATTCAGGCGGAGTTTCGATATCGGGCTGGCCTATGTTCAAATGATATACATGTATACCGCGCCTCTTGGCCTCCTCGGCATATGGAACCAGCTTCCTTATCGGGGAAGCCTGGATTTCCGTTGCCCTTTGCGAAAGCCGCCATATATGCGAGTCCTGCAAAACTCCCATTTCCCTTTCCCTTTCTCTGTCAAACTTCAATGCCACTCTCTTCACCGCACCCAACGCATTTGCCGTTGTCTATTCCGGCCAGATCGATTCTATAGCCGTTTCTTTTTATCAATGTCGCGCCGCATTTCAGGCAATTGGTATCGTTGCCAATATTATCTGAGATATTTCCAAGGTAAACGTAATTTAACTTCTTTTTCGCAATTTTAGAAGCAAATATTAACCTCTCTTCGGGCGTGGCGGGAGCGTCGAGCTTGTAATGAGGAAAATATCTCGAAAAGTGCATTGGGATATCGGCGCCCAATTGCGCGACCCAATCTACTAACTTCTCGATTTCGTCGTCGGAATCGTTGTAGCCCGGAATTAAAAGATTGGTCAGCTCCACGTGGATTCCCATTTCCACTGCAATCTTGATTGTGCGCAGGACGTCCTCTAATTTCCCCCTGCAGATTTTCCTATAAAATTCCGCCCTTATAGATTTCAGATCGAAGTTGGCGGCATCGATATGCCTGAAAAGCTCTCTGGCCGGCGCTTCATTGATAAAGCCGTTGGAGACTATGACGGTCGCAAATCCGGATTCCTTAAGCAGCCGGGCGGCATCGAACAGATATTCAAACCAGATTAATGGCTCGGTATATGTGAAAGCGACGCCCACTGATCCATTTGACCCAGCTAATTTGACCAGATTTCTCGCAGAAATATATCTGGCATTAGTCTTGACCTGAGAAATCGACCAGTTCTGACAAAAAATGCATCCAAAATTACACCCATTTGGCCCCACTGATAATATTTGGGATCCGGGCTTAAAATGATATAGAGGCTTTTTTTCGATTGGGTCAATATTGAGGGCGATAGTTTTTCCATATTCGGTCGCAATCAGCATCCCGCCTTCGTTTCTGCGAATCATGCAGATGCCTTCGTGCGATGGCGCTATTCGGCAATTAACAGGGCAGAGATGGCATCGCACGAACTCCTGATCGAGTTTCTCATAATATTTCGCCTCGATTTTATGCACGCTGTAAAATAGCAGTTTTGATTTAAAAACGCAAACCGCCAATAATAGGCGCATCTTGCGCGGCATCTTAATCTAAGACTGCAGCTAATAGTCGCAACTAATTGAAAGATACTATGCTCTAACCATTCTCGATCATTGATTTGCTCTCGTCATAAACCCTTGAGGCGCCAATATTCTCGAAACAATACTTACGCGGCTGGTAGCATTTCCTTTCCCCGTGAAGGCTGCAGGGCGAACAGGGCACATCATCACATATAATTCTGGAGCCGGAATCTGCCGGCGCAAAACCGAGCCGGGGGTTGGTCGGTCCGAATATGGCAAGCACCTTGGTGCCCACCGCATTGGCCAGATGCATCAGGCCCGAGTCATTCGTTATTGCAAGCCTGCACCCTGCCAGGACTGCCGCCACCTGCGTAATCGGTAAGTCTATGGCATGTACCAGCCTGCTATTTTGTATCCCCAAATTCTCCGGAATTTCATCGTTTCGGGCGCTTATGACAATTATGCGGCTATTTGGGGCCCCAAGGAATCTCAGCGCCAACTCTTTGAATTCGCTCCACGGCCATCTCTTCTCAACATGTTTGGCGCCGGGACAGATCGCTATCGCCACGCCTTTCGCAATGCCGTAACTTCGATAGAATTCCTCCGCAGATCGGATTGCCGCCTCCGGCAGGTGAATATCCGGTACTGACATTGTCGGTTCGATTCCCAGCGACGCGAGGCACTTTTGATAGGCCAGTACTGTATGCTCCACGGCCAATTTGCGTTGTGGTCTGCGGACAATCATCATTCTTGCCAGTCGCCGCTTTTTATAGCGCAAGACGCTTACCTTGCCAAGACTGAGCCCCAGCAGTATCGACCTGATGTTCGATTGCAAATCGATATAATAATCGAATGACACGTTCCCAAAATTGCCGATTATCTTAACCAATTCGCCGTTCGACGCGAAACCATGGGCCATCCTGATAGAAGGATGGTGCTGTATGACGGGGAGGTATTGTTCCTTGGTAATGAAGTCGATCTGCGCTGCGGGAAACTTGCCTTTCAGGCAATTCACCACAGTCAACGCCAGGATCACGTCGCCCAGGGAGCTCTGCCGGAATATCAAAATTTTCTCTGGCGCCATCAGAATAAAAGCAATCCCGTGATTCCCAGTATTATGCAATAGATGCCGAAATAGAAGAATTTTCCCCTCTTGATTATGTCCAGTAAAATTTTTATGGAAAGGTAGCCGACCACGCCCGATACAATAGTGCCTGCCAGATAGATTAATATCACAGTAGGGTGTGGCAGCAGTTTGATGAAATCTGGCGCCTGGAAAACAGTCGCCCCTATGATTGCAGGGATAGAAAGCAGAAATGAGAATTCTGCGGCTCTCTCCTTATTGATACCCGAAAACATGCCTGCGGCGATTGTGCTTCCCGAGCGGGAAATTGCCGGCATTATGGCTATGGCCTGTGCCACTCCGATAAAGAGAGTGTTCCAATTATTAAGAACCTTACCCTTTTCTCTGGCCCATATTGTAGAAATTAATAAAATCCCGGTCAGGATAAATTCACCGGACGTCCATCGGGGCGACGCAAACGCCCGTTCCACGATATCTTTAAAAAAGACGCCGAATAGAACCGCCGGTATCGTCCCCAATACCAGGAACCAGGCCATTTTCAGATTGGCCGCGTCCGTGTCAGACCTAATTTGTTTCGAAAAGGGCCGGATCAGCGACCGGAATATCTCGAAGAGCTCCTGCCTGTAATATATTATCACTGCCGCTAATGTTCCCAGGTGAACCATGACCTCGAAAACTATATCTCCGGCCTTTACGTTCAATAGCCGCTCGGTCAAGACCAGATGACCAGACGATGAAATCGGGAGAAATTCGGTTATACCTTGAATCAGGCCCAGTATTATGCTCTGGGCGATACCCATCTCGTTATAGCCCAAAATCTACCCCGAACAAGAACGCGAATTCGTCGTCGAATTGAATCTCTCCCAATGCCGTAATCTGTCGAGAAAGCTCAAACGCGGTCCCCATGTTGAAGCCTATTTCAAGAGAGGTGTCGTCCCCGAAATCGGTATCCTCGCGTTGAACCCTCAAGTGCAGCCTGCCATAGGGCTCCAGGACCCTGCCGCTGTTAAGATTGATCGGGTAAGAGCCAATCGTCGCAAAGCCCAGGGATAAGATATTCAGCTCATCCGCCACGAGAAACTCGAATGTGCCTCCTATTGAAAGCTCCAGGGGATCGCGCATTCTCAATTCCATTACTTGATATTTAAGGTCGAATGATGCGTCGAATCCCGTGATATCGTCACCTCTGGAATCGATATCGAGCAAGCCGGCCTTTATACCGATATCAGTGTAACCTCCGACACCATACCTGTACTGCCCCAGAATGCCGAATGCATGATCATATATGCCCGCATACACTCCTCCCTTCGATACCCCGCTGGATACGGTTCTCGCAGTCGACAGTTGTGCCGCAAATTGCGGATAAGCCGACCCGCTCAGGAAAACCACAAGGATAATTGCCAAAGCTGTTGTTTTCATTGTTCCTCCTATTCGAAAATTCTCATTCGCCTGATCATAACAAATTAGATTTAGCTTTAGTGAACGCAAATCGCTATCTACCGGATTTGCCCCCGATTGCCATGAACCTTCGAAATCAAATGTTTCCGCCTTCACGTCTTCACGCGCCCGCGAAGAATGACTCCATGATCGTTCTTGATCAAGTAAGCAACCCCTCCACTATTGCAGGATATTCCCATTGAGATTATACGGCGGTTCTATAAATAAAGGTCACCATTTGCACCGGCGATTTCTTTTCTCGTCGATACGAGTAATACATATCTGCTTTGCAGCTTGTGCAGTCCGTGCTCCCTCCAATATTCGCCTCGGCTGCGCCGGCGGAAATTAATTTGTCCCGGGCGGCGCCTCTCAAATCGATAAATTGCGATCCTCCGCGCCCCACTATGGCGGTCTTATCGAATAATCCGGCCACCTCGGCCCCGACTTCGAAACAGCATGACCCTAATGATGGTCCCGTAATAAAGCGAGCATTGCCAATGTCTATCGGGAGCTCCCGGCATGTGCGGGAGAGATTTTCCAAAATCCCCGAAACATAGCTCCTCCATCCGACATGTATCGCCCCAAACCATCCCGACCCTGCATCCGCGACCAACAGCGGCACGCAGTCGGCGGAGGACACCGTCAGGCAGATATTTTCTTGGTCGGTCATGGTGCCGTCTGCCACAAATCTGGCGTCAGGCTTGTCGGTGACCGTAATTATTTCGTTTCCATGAACCTGCTTCGGAGACACGATCCTGTAATTCGAGGGAACGATATTTTGTTTGACGAAATCGTAAACCTCCTGCTGTTTCCCCCATGGGCCTTTCAACGTGACCCCGGCGGCAAAACCGATTTCCCGCAGCTCTTCAAATATAATATAGGTGCTATTATCCGTCATATTAAGGTTTATGGTTGCCTATCCCCTCGCGTTCGATCGACAGCACGCCGCCGACCTTTCTTATCTTGGCGATTGCCCGGGATAATTGACCGTAATTATGAATTTCCACGACGAAATGACCCATCGCTGGGGATTGCCCAACCATAATTTCCCCTCCTCTGACATTTACATCGGCCTCGGCAATTGCTTCTGTTATATCCTTCAGTAGGTTTTTTCTATCCTCGACCAAAGCGTACAGCCTCACCAAAAACGATTGCCCCTTCTCGACGTCCCATTCAACGTCGACCCGTCTCTCAGGCTCCTCATATACCGCCGATGCGTTCTGACAATCGGCTCTATGTATGGAAAGGCCGCGCCCGCGCGTCACAAATCCGACGATCCGCTCGCCCGGCACCGGTTGGCAGCACGATGCGAAGCGATACATCAAATTACCGACCCCCGCCACACGAATACCTTTGGACGTCCCGCGAGCTTGATCGATGAATCGCTTGACAAGCGATGGTTCCCCGCGCTCTTGCGGAGGCGAGATTTTGTTCAAGATAGTTTGCAGAGATGACGCGCCCGACCCTATCGCCGAAAACATCTGCTCCAGATTTGTAAAACCGTTCATCGCAGCCAGGTCCAGAAGTTCGCCGTCGGCCATTTGCGTCAACCGCCTCTTCTTGAATTCTCGGTCGAACATCTCCTTGCCAAGTTCCACCGACTGCTCGAATCCCTTCTGTTTGAGCCAGTGTTTTATTTTGGTCTTGGCCCTTGTCGTCTTCACGATTTTCAGCCAGTCCTGGCTTGGAGTCTGATGAGGCGATATCTTTATCTCGATCTCATCGCCGCTCTCCAGCTTCGTGGAAAGGGGCACGAATTTTCCGTTGACCTTGGCGCCGACACAGTGAAAACCGACGTCGGAGTGCACGCCAAATGCAAAATCGAGAGCCGTGGAGCCTCTGGGGAGCTGTTTCAACTCGCCGGCCGGGGTGTAGACAAATATATCCTCCTGGAAGAGATCGACCTTCAGGTACTCCATGAACTCCTCGGGATTGGTCATCTCCCTTTGCCATTCGAGAATTTCCCGTAACCAGGACATTTGCCGATCCAGCTCACCGTGCGTCTTCTTGCCTTCCTTGTAAAGCCAGTGGGCTGCGATTCCATATTCCGCGGTGTAATGCATGGCGTGCGTGCGAATCTGAATTTCCACCATTTTCCCGCGAGGCCCGATTACGGTGGTGTGAAGCGAGCGGTACATGTTAGACTTGGGATTGGCGATATAGTCGTGAAACCTGTCGGGCACCGGGGCCCACATGGTGTGAATTATCCCCAGGGTATGATAGCAATCTGTCACTGTATCCACGATAACGCGCATCGCCAGAAGATCGTATATCTGTTCGAACGGCACGCCCCTCGTCATCGTCTTGCGATAGACCGAAAAATAGTGCTTCGCCCGTCCTGTAATATCGGCTTTGATACTCGACTTTTCCAGGGCCTCTCTCAAGGGACTGGTTAAATCCTTAATATAGGCCTCGCGTTCGTCGCTGCTCTCCGCCACCTTCTTTTCGATCTCCGTATATTCCCGGACATTCAGATATTTGAAAGCCAGGTCCTCCAGTTCGAGCTTTATTCTCGCCATTCCGAATCTGTGGGCTAGAGGGGCATATATTTCTCTCGTTTCAAGGGCTATTCGCTTTCTCTTGTCCTCTGGCAGATGTTCCAGGGTGCGCATATTATGAAGCCTATCTGCGAGCTTGATGACTATTACTCTGATATCCTTGGCCATCGAGAGCAGCATTTTTCGGAAGTATTCGACTTGTTGCTCGGCGAAACTTTTGAATTTGAGTTCCGACATCTTGGTCAGGCCATCGACCAGCTGCGCAATTTCCTCGCCGAATTCCGATTTGATCTGCTCTACCGACGCGCCCGCGTCCTCGATGGCGTCGTGCAGCAGACCGGCCGCGATTGTGGCGGAATCCATATGCTGCTCGGCAAGTATGAATGCCACGTTCAAGCAATGCTCCACAAAGGGGTCCCCGGATTCCCGAAATTGCCCTTTATGAAATCTCTCCGAGAATTCATACGCCTTGCGAATCAGAGAAATATCTATATTGGCATTGTATGATTCCACGGCGATTATGAATTCCGCCAGGTTCATTATCTTCTTGGCCATATCAGCTCTATTTAACGCTAAATAATTCGGTTGCTCTTTCTAACGCTTTCTCCGGCGAAATCCTCTGCAAACATTGGCAATTTGCCAGGTTCGTGCATTTGCAGGGAGCATCCGGCATCAGGATATTGTTCATATTTCGCCTCGGGCCCCATCTTTCCGGCCCCACTATCGCATGCCTGACGAAAAATGCCATACATTTTACGCCCAGGGCATCGGCCAGGTGCAGCGGCCCGGTGCTTCCCGATATGAATAGATCGGCTCGTGTGATAACGCCGGCCAGTTCGTCCAATTCCGTCTTGCCATTTAAATCTACGCATCTTTCGTCGAAAATTCCAATATTATCTTTGTTGCCCGTTATAACCACGCCCCACCCGGTGGACTCTATTATCATTGTCGCCAACTTCTTGAAATTTTCCAATCGCCAATTGGGGGCCGAGCCTCCCGAGCCGGGGTGCATGACAACAAACCTCTCTGAGCCATTTTTCATTAGTCGTTCCCCTTTTTCTATTGCTTCGTGCGTTATCGACAATTCGGGTAAATTCCCGCTTTCATTTATCCCAAGGGGCGCAAGTAATTCCAGGTCGAGGTCGGTTTGATGCTTTCCCGCGCCCTTGCGATGAACGTTCACTCGCTCATTATATAGAAATGAATATCCCCGCCTGGCGGTGCCGATCCGCAATCTTATTCCTGACAACAGCGCGGCCGCCGCTGTGTGCAACGATGGCTTTAGTTCGATGGCGCAATCGAAATTACGCCCGCGAATCAAATTTCGAAGACTGAATATTCCCCGGCTGGTTGTGGAATCGTAGGTTAGCCAGCTATCGACGTACGGCGCCAGCGATCTAATGCCTGCAGGCCCTGCAGCCGCCAGGTAAGAAATATGAGAATCCGGGAATTTTCGGCGAAGAGCTTCCGCCACCGGTAACGATAATATGAGGTCCCCCAATCGGTCGGGGCGAATCAGAAGAAACCTTCTGGGGTTCATCACCGGCCTCTGTCATGGGTCATTTCGCGAAGCTTCAAATATTTAATCAATACATGATACGACGAGAGCCCGGCCAACATCAAACCGTGAAAACCGTCGAGAAACCCGAGTTTTTGAATATACATTTTGACGAATATCGACGGCGGGTGAATTATTAAATCCAACGGCGTATATTTCCTGCCCGATCTATATAGCTCCTGCGCATTCAGGCTGGAATAGACATTCATCTTATCAAGATAACTTTCCAGAGTCCTGTAACTCTGATGGAGCAGTAATCCGTTTAGCCGCGACCTGTCGCCCGATAATTCTATACCCTCATGGACGAGGCGCGTGGAGAATTTTCCTTTTTTCCTTTTAAATAGCCTGAGCACGTAG
>Ga0214473_10003535_pt1 | contig 18925 bp, 16 predicted proteins | sample RVTome_7_FD_203509 | JGI IMG/M metagenome (GOLD analysis project Ga0214473, IMG submission 203509) | Soil microbial communities from uranium-contaminated site in the Upper Colorado River Basin, Wyoming, United States - RVT98D197 | ecosystem: Environmental > Terrestrial > Soil > Contaminated >... | reverse complement strand
TCTACAAACAAGCACCCGGACTGAGCAAGAGAATCCTACCAACGGCAGTGGCAATTATCCCTTGACTGAATAACCCCTCTTTGTCAGCATGGCGCTGACAGGCCGGATTATTCGACTACGGCGATTGCCACCAAGGGGAGGGGTTGGTGGTGGCGAAGAAACAATCAAATCTAGAACTCAGGCTTGAATGCATCAATCGTATGGGAGACTTGCGCTTGGATTTCCTCAAGCGTCTCTATGACGGGAAGGCCGTTATCAAGGGCTATAAACAGGGTAATGTGGAGTTGCATATACACGCTTGGACTCCCGTCAAAAAATTCCATAACGCTATCGAGCCAAATTCCCGTGACGGGCGCATCAGGGATTTTCATATCTGCGGGGTCTTGACTCGTTTTTGCGGTAACTCCAGAACTATGTTGTTGGAGAACGAGATGCCGATGCTTATCTGGATTAGAGATATTTCTGAGCATCTTAGTCCAATTGACTCCATTATACGGTTGCAATCGCTCAATCTCTGCCGCATGAAGGCTGCTGATTCCCTTGAGGCAGGACTTGGCCCGTCTCTTGAATCTGTCTGGCGAGTCCTCAATCAAGAACTGCGTACCGTCTTGCCTTCGGCCGGAATCAAGGATCGCGAGTTCGTAGATGAGATAGTCGAGGCAAGCCCGCAAGTTATAGACTGTCTCTCCGACAAGCAGAGGAATCTGGAGCGGGATCGGACTTTCGGGCCGCTTGAAATGGAATGGTACGCCCGGCTCCGGATTGAGTTCCGCTGTCTTATGGGCAATCTCATACTCGTCGCGAAGGAAAACTCCGACTATATTCTTCAACTCCGTAAGATGTTCCTGTGCCCGGTCAAGCCGGAGATAGGCACCATCGAGAGGATGAGTCATGGCCAAACAAACCAAACGGTCACAAAAAACTAAAATAGATTACGAGATACCAATCCCGAAGCGCGGCGACGTTTTCAAAGTATTCAAAAACGCCGCCAAGCCTCAGAAACAATCAGCGAAGCGCGGCACGAAGAAGAAGAGTCTCAAATAGCGATTCTGGATCGTTGCGGCGGTTGTAACGCCACGCATATTCGCTTAGATAGTCCTGCAAGTGCTTCTTAGAAACAGCATGATAGACACCACCAATACCGCGCTTTGTGAGCGACCAAAAGCCTTCAATGGTGTTGGTGTGAACATCTCCGCTTACATAAATCTTTTCCGAGTGGTTAATGCGGTGATGGTCGTATCCCGCTTTTTTCAGATTCCGATACGTTTTAAGTTCGTCAGTGTAAACCGTAGACGCTGGCATTACGCGCTCAATAATGCGCGGCATCAGCGTAGTAGTCTGAACGCTTTCAACCGTCAGAGCGATAACCTTTCCACCGCGCTGAACCATGCCAAGCACCGCAGTCTTGTGCGAATCAGGCGAAGGTCGTCCCATGCGGTTTCCTGCACGTCCCTTGCGGCGTCCACCCATATAGGCTTCATCAATCTCTATCGGCGCGTGACCGTCAAAGGCTTCGTCATCTTGGGCCATGAGGTTATGTCGAATCTCATGGGCAATGCGCCACGCCGTTTTGTAGGTCACACCCAATTCGCGCTCAAGTTGCTTCGCGGAGATTCCGCATCGAGTGCTTGCCATCAAATACATGGCATAGAACCAGAGATGCAGGGATGTAGAGGACTTGTGGAAGATAGTGCCAGCGGTCGGCGCAACGTGCTTTCCGCAAGCCTGACACGTCCAAGCTTGACGCTGTTGCGAGTGCTCATAACGCTTAAATTCGCGCTCCGTTTTGCACTTCGGGCACTGCGCATGGATGCCGTCTGGCGAGTACCTTTGACGCCAAAGAAACTCAAGGCAAGCGTTGTCATCGGGAAACTCTTTCATGAATTCCATAAGGGAATACTTGGAATCCGACGACTTGGCCCTTTTGGGCTGTTTTCTGTTTACTGGTGGCATGGTGAAACCATGCTACTCTAATTTACTTATTCAGTCAAGGGATACTTGTCACGGCAGTTGGTAGATGCCTTCAGATCCGTTTTAACAGCGCTTGTCTCTTGGTGACCGCAGGTGCAACTATATTTGTACATATTCAGCTCCTTGACCAAGACTCTTGTCTGCAAACGTCGATGGGCGCTTTCGGCTCTGCCCTCTAGTATTGCTAGCAGGGGTCTGAAGCGATCTACCAACTGCCGTTGGTAGGATTCTCTTACTCAGTCGGGTGCTCGTTTGTAGAGAGGATCTGAAAGCATCTACCAACTGCCGTTGGTAGGATTCTCTTGCTCACTCGGGTGCTCGTTTGTAGAGAGGACCTGAAAGCATCTACCAACTGCCGTTGGTAGGATTCTCTTGCTCAGTCCGGGTGCTTGTTTGTAGAGAGGATCTAAAGGCATCTACCAACGGCAGTTGGTAGGATTCTCTTGCTCACTCGGGTGCTCGTTTGTAGAGAGGATCTGAAAGCATCTACCAACTGCCGTTGCGTTGGTGGCATTTTGGCCTTACACCCTAAGCAGAACCCCTTCGGCCCTTTCTCCAGTTGCTTTGGAGATCGCTAGTCCATAAAGCCGCACCTGGTGAACGTATTCGTCGACTCGTCCTGCCAACTCAAAATCGGTCTTGTAATCAACAACAGTCCAGACATTGTCTTGCTCAGCCTCTTTGAAAGCCAGATCGACTATTCCTTCAACAATTACTCCACCTTCCAACTTCATAGCCACTGGGACCTCCCTGCGGCATGTCCCAATGTTCATGGCGGCGGCAGCACGCTTCATCAGGGGATGAGCGATGGCTCTCCCGACTGTTTCTATCGCGGCGCTCAATTCTTCATCGGTGACCCCCAATATTCTTCCCTGGAGCTGTGCGATCTCTCTAATACTATTGAGATCTGAATTTGGTGAGATAACAGAAAGAATTGCATGGACCAACGTGCCGAACCGCTTCCCGTGCGGCCTGGAGAAATCGATGTCCAACGATTCAACGCTCACCATAATCGCCTCTTCACCCGTATCCGAACCGACGCCTTCCGCCGGTTGGTGCTGTTCGCTCCTGCTGTTGGGCGCACCAAGTTTCGCGGCGCGCGCTTGCGATGTGGCAGTTACCACTGACCACTCGGGTTTTCCAGCCTTGTCACGAACAACCTCTCGCTGCAGCCGCCAGGCGTCATAGGCCCGAATTCCCTCCTGTGACTGAACTCGTTGCTCGTCCTCCTTGAGAAATTCGGTAAGTCTCGAGCTGGTGCGGGCGTGGATGGTCCGAGGAAGCGCCGCGGGATCCCACCAAACGACGCGATGGCTACCAACCTGCGGCCGATGCGAACCCGGACTTATGGAACCTTGTTTGCGAAGTGCATTTGCAGGTCGAACCAGCAGATTATCGTCGCCAAACTTCGGGCAACCAGTAGGTTGTTTTGACTCCGGATTGAAGCTGCTCGACTCTGGAGGATAAAGCACGGGATTCAGGGTAGCTAGCCATCCTTCATATCGTTGGTCTCCGACTCCAGATACAACGAGCAGATCACGCGCACGTGTAGCGGCGACATAAAGGACTCGGGCTGCTTCCTCTTTCTCGATTCTCGACTCTTCAGCCGCATGCTCCTGAACCTCTACCGGAGTACAACCAGCAAGCCGCATCGCGCTCAGGCCGGCCACCTGATCAACCCACTTCGATGGTTCACGCGAGTCTTTCGCGGTGATGTCGCACAAGATCACAACCGGGAATTCAAGTCCTTTTGCCTTATGCACCGACATGATCCGCACGCCCTCGACTCCCTCTTCCATGATCGGTGCATCGCCGACATCGCCACTTTCAGCCTGTTCGTCAAGCCAGTCAACAAATCCGCGAAATGAGATTAAGCCATTGCGCTCTGCGCGTCGTGCCATATCACTGAGTCGCATGATATTGGCAAGCGCCTGTTCTCCCGTGGACCAGTTGGCAAACCCCGCATGGGCACGTGTGAGAGTCAGCAGCTTGCCAATTGTATCGGCGATGGGGCGCCGGTTCCTCTGCCGATGAAGATCGCGCAAAATGGCCAACGCATCTGAAATCTCAGTAAGAGCTTCAGGCACATTCTCGACTGGCTTCTTGAATGGATGCAGGGTTGAGCAGTGTGTGCGATGTGCCAGCAACTGGGAGTCGGTAAAGGCGAAGAGTGGCCCGCGCAACGTCGCAAAAACCGCAAGTTCATCGTCGGGCCATTCAATCGCCGTAAGAGCGTTACGAATGGCCTCCACCTCTTCACGCGAATGGAACGAGCTTCCACCCACAAGCAGGTGTGGGATGCGATGGGCTTCCAGGGCTTGCACGTAACGCCTCGTCACATCAGTAGAAAAATGGCGTAATCGTCTAAAGAGCAAACAGATGTGTCGGGGTTGGAGTGGCACTCGGGTCTCCGGCTGCGCGCGTTCTGTTACAGTCCAACGACTGTCGTTTACCAGCCAATCCACAAATGCCGCCACGTCCTGCGGTAACGATTCGTCAATTTTCCAATCAACGATCCGGCCAAAGTCTCCATAAGGCTGCGAGACCGGGAGCGCCACAATGGCGGGTTGCGTAACCAACGGTTTCTTAAAAGGCGCCAAAGGCACATAGCGAGCCTGCGTCAAAGAGTCCTCTGGCATGACAGGGGAAAACGCTGCATTTACGACTTCCTGAAGCTCCGGCAGCGAACGAAAACTGACATTCAGCTCAACCAACGCACCGCCTGACGCCACTACCTGTCTCTTGATTTCCTGGTACAGAGCGACATCGGCACGGCGGAAGCGATAGATCGACTGCTTCGGGTCTCCTACGATGAAAAGTTTGCCCGGAACCGGTTTTATCTGGCGCCAGAAGTTCTGCGCCGGGTCGTCGGCCGCGAGCAGCATCAGGATCTCGGCTTGAAGTGGATCAGTATCCTGGAACTCGTCTACAAAAATGTGGGCAAAGCGTTCTTGTAGCAGCACTCGCACGTCTTGATTGTCGCGGACCAGGTTGCGAGCGCGAAGCAATAGATCAATGAAATCAAGGTAGCCGGCGCGCTCCTTTAGTCGTTCATACTCATCAACAACCGCCCAAAGTTCTTCGCGCAAACGAGGAGCCAGATCTGCGCCGGCGCGATTAACAAACTCCTGCACGCGTGTTTTCAACTCATCACGGCGCCGTCGTATTTCGTCGGCGGGAAACACATCCCTGGCATAGTAGGCCTTCCAATCCTTAGCCTTCCAACCCGCAAGCAATCCAAAGAGACGTGCCTCAATACCGTCATAATCACGAGGTTCACCAAGAGATTCGACGCGCGTGATATCAGCGACAAAGTGCTTCAGGTAAACCAGCGACTTCGTCAGCCATTGTTCGGGATGACCTACATCTGACCATTCACCCAGCTCTTGCAACTCAGTTATTAGCTCATCAATCTCCGCCGCGCGATTGAAAGCCTGCGCCCGTCGCCAAGGCGCTCGAAAATCCCGTTCTCTTGTTAAATCCCAGGCGGCTTTACGTAAAATGCGCTTTGGCCCACCCTCGCGCGGGCGTCGAGCGAGCGTCCCCGTCCGCTTGCCACCAAACTCCTTCCGTTGCCGCCTTCTTAGAATTCGACGCACACCTTCACCGGGGCCGGCCAACTGCTGCTCAAACCAACGCTCAAATGCCAGATTGAACAGCGGATATGCAAGATCGTCAGCAGCAACTGCGAAGAGCGGATCTATGCCTGCCTCAACTGGATGCTCTCGCAGCAATTCAGCACAGAACGAGTGGATGGTGCCGATGCGCGCTTCCTCAAGTTCGCGTACCGCTCGGTTGAGATACTCTGTGACTTGGGCTGAGTCGTGCTCTTGCCGGGCTTGCTCAATGGCCGAACGCAGGCGCAGCTTCAACTCGCCGGCCGCGAAATCAGTAAAGGTAACAGCAACAGTTTTCGCCAGGCTAACCTGCCCGGCAATGATGCCGGAAAGTATGCGTCCAATAAGCGCACTCGTCTTGCCAGTTCCCGCCGCCGCCTCAACTATAAGGCTGGTTGCCAGATCGGTGCAGATTCGGTTGCGCGCTGCCTGGTCAGCCAGCGCGGCAAACTGTTGGTCGTTCGTAACGGCTTTCACGGTAGATCTCTTATTCCCTTTAACTGCACAAGTCGGTCGCGCGGCTTGATTGCGGTCCGAATTTCTTCCAGCCCACCGCAGACCGCCAGAAAATCGCACCAATCGCACGCTCCGTCGTCTGGGGCGGCGGGAAGGAATGCGTTGGCCAGTGCTTGCCTGATGGTAGACAAAACTGAACTAATTGTTTGTAGATTGATCTCATTCAACGGTACAACACGCTCTTCGAAACCGCCGTCCGCTGTGCAGTAATAGAGCCGGCCTGACTCGACCTGTTTATGCAGCAGCTTTGCACAGGCAAGAGCGTAGAGTAGCGGTTGAAGATGTTTGCCTCCACCCACAACTGTTGACTTGCCCGCCCGAGCCTTTCCGGTTTTATGATCTGTAACTCTGAACTTACCACTTGGATGACGCTCTATAAGGTCGATGGAACCACGAAGTTTGAAATCGCCGACGATCTCTACGGGGTCAGCAACGCTGTTAGGATCGGAATTCCTGGGGCCGCGATCAGTCAGACCAAAAGATAGTTCAAACTTATCAGGTATCCATTCATCATCAGGATCCGCCATCCGGCGAATCCACTCTCGCAAATCGGCTCGGATGCCGTTGATTCCATCCTGCCAAACGCGAGGAATCGCCGGGGCCAATTGATCTTCATATTCAACAGCCAGCCGATCCAATGCGCGATCTACAAGGTGGAATGCTCGCTCCACGACATCTGTAGGGGCGGTACTCCGTGGCCGCCCCTCTTCTCGACTTACGATATCCTCCGCTGGTGAGCGGCGGCCACGGAGTACCGCCCCGACAGGTAACAGACGTTCGGCCTTCAGATTCGTCAATACTTCAAATTGCGCCTCATGAAACAGCGATCCGCGTGTGAGCGGGTCAATCGTCTCAATAGCTGCAGGTTCCTGGCGCAAGTCGAGGCGCAATATCGCACTGAGAAAGAAGCGGTAGGGGCAGCTTGCGAAGTTCTGCAAAGCGGTTGCCGAAAACGAGCGGGCTGAAAACTGGTGTTTGGCAATACTCTGGAGCCCGAGTTCGTCCACATCAACGAGGCCATCGTTTGGCGTCCACCTACGGAGCCAGCGGCGCGTACGACCACGCAGCGCGCGAGCAAGATGATTGTTGGCAGTTAGAAGGTAGTGCGCGCGACCCGTGACATTCTCGTCATTCGCGCCGATGAGTGTCGCAAGTACCGAGAGATCATATTCCGCTTCATCGATGGCGTTCTCTGCGGATTCAGGTGCAGGCCATCCGAGACGCGCCCGGGTGGCTGTTTCGGCCCGTGCTGCTATCTCCTCAAATCCGGGAAGCACACCTTCAGCGGCTCGCAAGGCCTCCAACGCATAGAAAGATGGAACTCTTGGGCGCGATTGCTGAACATCGACGCGGGGGTACGATAGATAGACTCGCTCCCGGGCAGCTCCGAGTGCCACCCTCAGTGAGAGCCGCTCGTTCTCCAGGAGATCTCGCCTGGTGGTGAGGTTCATGGGCTGAATGTGCAACCGTTGCTGGTCAGGCAAAATCGGATCTTCGACAACCTTCTGAGGAAACATTCGCTCCGCCAGTCCCGGTATGAACACCACCTGAAATGAGAGACCTCGCGCCGAATCAGCAGGACCAACATAAACAGCAGCGTAACGGCGGACGGCTGGGTCAACGCGTAAATCGTGCAACCTTGGGCCAAGCACGAGTTGTACTTCGTGGAGGTCGATTGGACCAACTTCTGCCATCGGTTCTAGTTCGGCGAGTGTGGCCAGAACACCTTGGGGATAACGAAGTGCATTAACGGCCAACTCCTGCAGATGGTGAAGCCACTCTCCCCAGGTGGTACGCTCGGGTAGGTTGTCTAAACGTTCAATTAGAGGAAGCGCATACGTTTGCAGACAGCCGAGATCGAGAAGTTGTTTTCTGAGCGATTCGAGCTTGGCCTCCTCTTCTGGCGCAGTTTCTTCAACCCGCAGCAGCAACTCTCTTGCGAGTCCCTTCAGGCGTCGGTCCCAACGCTCTTTTCCACCGATGACAGCTGAATCGACGAGCAGTCGCTCCCATCTCGCAGGCGTTCTCAGTGCTCCCTCGATAATGGAGCTTGCTTCAGGATCAACCACCAGGGGCGCAATGGTAGTGTTTTTGCCCGGCTGTTCTTGCTCAGTCGAGTTAGCCAACAACTGATCGCGCGGCGCCACCCATTGCGATTCGAAGCTTTTATCGGCTTCAGCATCGGGCACCTGGCCTAGTGAAAGGTACTCAGCGAAGGCTCTTGCCGACAGTCCTTCCGCAGCGCAGGAAAGAAGGGCTAACATCGCCCGGCCGGCTGGATCAGGAGCGGTTGTTCCGTGCACGAAGTAAGCAGGGATTTGAGCACGACTGAAACTTTCCTCCAGATGCGAGCGGTACTCGCCCGGACAATTGAGGAGAACCGCCATCTGATCGAAAGGCACGCCCCGAGTTGCTTCATTTTGGATACTTCTGACAATTTCGACGCACTCACGAGGTTCGCCCGGCCAGTTCCGGAGCTGGACGCTTTGATCGAGAGGTTTGGGATTGGAAGTAAATTCTTCGAAGAGATGTTGTTTGACAAGTGAGAGCGAGTTTTGGGTTTCACTGGCGGGATCATCTTCGAAAAGAAGACCATTGCTGCTCCGGTCTCCTCCGCCCGCGATGGTAAGGCTGTGCTTACTCTTACAACGCAGCGATTCCTCCAGGTAATCAATGGTTCGCTGATCACCGTATGGCACAGTAGCCATTACGTGCGGGGAAACTGCCGCTAGTTTTCCAATCAACTCAGATTCCAACTGATTCCGAACCGCTACATCCAGCAGCAACATTGGAATACGAATGTAACCAGCGTTTAGCGGGTCCAGAATGGAATCGATAGCCGCTTGAAATATCGCCGCGCGGTCGGCAAGCTTGGGCCGATCGAGTTCCTGGTTTACAAGCTCTGCGATAGCAGCGAGATCATTTCCTCCACGAGGCAGGAGTGCTACTGATTCCGTAGGGACTTGATTCATGCGCAGCTCTTCAAGGGTGCGCGTTGCTGCTATCGGAAACCCCGGACGCATCGCGACAGGCGCGAAGTAAGTGAGCCTCCCTTCTGACTGCAATGAATGAATTGCTCGCGTTACTACTGCAGTGAATGAGAGATTACTAGCTGGGGCCGTTCCTCTTTGGACAAGAGCGCTCTGTGCAAGCCGTGAGGCGAGGGCGTTCAGGCTAAAACGCTTCATTCCGAACCACGAGCCAAGTGAGCTAACTACCTGAAGCTGGAGATCGGAGGTAGCTTCAGAGGAGTGGGCTATGACCAAAACCTCCGTAAACGATGGATAAGCGCGCATCCAGTCACGAGCAATCTGCTGGCGGACCGCCGCATCCCACGACACCTCAATTCTTCTTGCTCCTTTTTCAATCACAGGAGTCTGCTCGCGCTGGTAGGCGTGTGCGTCACTAGATAGTTTTCTACTAGATTTCTTGACTGATGACATCGGCGGTTGAGGATAAAGTTATTCGAACGTTGATTGTAACTCATAGGGTGGCGATTGCGAATTGGGGATTGGGGATTGCCGATTGCCGATTGCGGATTTACAATTCGCAATCTCTTTGCTCTTTCCCCTTTGCTCTTTGCAATCCGCAATCCGCAATCCGCAATCCGCAATTCGCAATTCCTATGACCCGACTTTCCTACGTCCACGGCGCCTGTAAAGTGCCACTGATCGGCTCTACCATCGGCGATCTCTTCGACTGTGTGGCGGAGCAATACCCTGATAACGAAGCACTGGTCTCCTGCCATCAACAACTCCGTTATACCTATCGCCAACTCCAGGACGCCTGCGATCGTTTTGCACGGGGCCTCATGGCCTGTGGAGTGTCGAAGGGAGACCGTGTGGGCATCTGGTCGCCGAATTACGCTGAGTGGGTTATTACACAGTTTGCCACAGCCAAAGTGGGTGCGATCCTGGTCAATATCAACCCCGCGTACCGTACCCGAGAGCTGGAACATGCGCTTCGACAGTCAGGTTGTTCCACTTTAATCATCGCACCGCCGTTTAAGACCTCTGACTATGACGGAATGCTGCGAGAGATATGTCCGGAACTAGATGAATGTAAAGCCGGTCAACTCGCCCTACGTAACCTGCCAATGCTGCGTAACCTGATTGCGTTCGGTGATCAGGACGTTCCTGGCTCCTACACTTGGGACCACGTAGCCGACAGAGGGAAAGCGGTATCATTGCAGGAACTGCGAGCGCGCCAACACTCACTTGAGTTCGATGAGGCAATTAACATTCAGTACACTTCGGGAACGACCGGTCTTCCGAAAGGCGCAACTCTCTCACACCACTCAATTCTCAACAATGGTTTCTTCGTTGGTGAGACTATGCACCTCACAGAACAGGATCGACTCTGCATTCCGGTGCCTCTTTATCATTGTTTTGGAATGGTGCTCGGTAATCTTGCATGTGTAACGCATGGAGCCACAATGGTGATCCCTGCGGAGGTTTTCGACCCACACAAGACTCTTGAAGCAGTGGCAAGTGAGCGTTGCACAGCACTGCATGGAGTCCCGACCATGTTTATTGCGGAACTGGGACTAGCCGACTTCGAGAGCTTTGATCTTTCCTTGCTTCGTACTGGCATCATGGCCGGCTCGCCCTGCCCGATAGAAGTGATGAAACAAGTCAACACAAAGATGCACATGGGTGAGGTGACTATCTGTTATGGCATGACCGAAACTTCACCAGTCTCTTTTCAGAGTGCGATGGCAGATCCGATAGAAAAGCGTGTTTCTACGGTTGGCCGAGTGCACCCGCATGTTGAATGCAAGATCATCGACCCGGAAACCGGAGCCACCGTTCCGCGTGGCACAACCGGAGAACTATTGTCGCGAGGTTACATAGTAATGCTTGGGTACTGGGAAGACTCAGCGGCGACCTCCAAGGCCATCGATTGCGCACGGTGGATGCATACTGGTGATCTCGCCGTAATGGATGAACAGGGTTATGTGAACATCGTCGGCCGCACGAAGGACATGATTCTGCGTGGCGGGGAGTGTATCTACCCTCGTGAGATCGAAGAGTTCCTTTATGGTCATCCGCTTATCCAACAAGTGCAGGTAATTGGCGTGCCGGATGAAAAATACGGCGAGGCAGTGATGGCCTGGTTAATCCTCAAGCCAGAATGCCTTGCAGAGACTGGTGGAAGCGAGTCGATGGTCGAAGATTTGCGCGCTTACTGCACGGGGAAAATTGCTCACTTCAAGGTACCGCACTACTGGCGTGTCACAAATGAATTTCCGATGACCGTTACTGGAAAGATTCAGAAGTATAAATTGCGGGAACTTGCCATCAAAGAGTTAGGTCTGGAAAAGGTCGCCACTGTCAAAACCGCTTAGAACCTGGATAATCTCCTACAGCGCTGTTCAGAGAACTCTTATCAGCGATTCATCTCTAGAGGCGGTTCAATCGTCAAGCATCAGGCTTTTTCATTCGGCTCGCGCGACATGGGGCTGGCTCGTCGTCGTAACAGCAGTCGATCGACCGAGGCCACCGTCATCACCCAGACGAACCCAGCGGCATAGCCAGCAATCACATCACTCGGATAGTGCACTCCGAGATAAATTCGAGAAAATCCAATCGAGCCGATGACCAACACAGCCACTGTCCACGTGATCATGCGCCAACGCCGCTTTGGCATGCGGTCAGCAATTATGGCGGCAAGTGCGCCATAGAAACAGAAGGCACCGAGCGCGTGCCCACTCGGAAAGCTATACGTTGTTGGGTGCGAAAACTCGAAGAAAGGTACCGGCCGCGGCCTCTGAAATTCCGCCTTCAGCACCCATATAAGCAGTGCTGCTCCGGCCATCGTGATTGCCAGCAATACGGCAGCTCGTTGTCTCTTGAGACCCTGAAAAACCAGAAGAACGCTTACTATTAGTAAAAAGGTGGTAGATCCGAGGTGGGTCAGGAGCCTCATCAGAGAGGTGAACTGGGGCGTCGCATGTCGATGAATTGCATCGAGCACTACTGCATCAAAGTGCTTCGTCTCACCTTCAAGTACCCAATCAGAAAGCAATGCAAATACGATTAGAGCGCCCACTGCTGCGGCGAGACCCAGAATTAGTCTCAGCCCCGTGCGGCGATAAAGGGGCAGATCGGCTTTGGTTTGAGGTGAGTCGTTAATCACTCTTCCGCTTTATGCCAGGCCTTCGACAACCATTTGGGATTCATGCATTCGAGTAAAAGGATATCGAAAAGGTTGGCCGGGTCTTCAACTGGTTCCAGCTCGAGCTGATGTCTGACGAGCAATCTTATCAAGCAACAACGCATCCCAGTAAGGCGGTGATCTGTGACATCAGGGGCAATTTATTTACAGCTTCTACCCGCCCCTCGGTTCTGTTGTTCTGCGCGTCCCCGTCACGTCGGGTGCTTCCGCTATTTTCGATCCGGTCAGTCTGAGGTCGTGTGTCACTCTCACCCGGTGGAACAGCTTCACGGTTCAACAGTTAGCCTCGGCTCGAAGCGAGAGCAACTTCTCGACTATGTCGTAAGCGGCGCGCCGACGACCCAATCGCTCTACATTTCTCCGCATAGTGTCCAAACGGGTCGCGTCATCCAAAAGCCGGTCAATCTTGTGGGCGAGGACAGGCAAATTGTTGCACCTGATTCCCACCCCTTCCTCGAGTAAATGATCGGAGTTTCGTTCTTCCTGCCCGGGAATCGGATTCACGATCACCATAACCAAACCTCTCGCCAGAGCCTCAGAAGTTGTTAGACCACCCGGCTTACCCAGCATGAAATCAGCGGCAGCCATATACTCGTCCATTTCATTGGTGTATCCAACAACTTTGACATCAACGCGCCCTACGTGCGAACCGCGATGCACAAGCGCGGAAAGCCGCTGCCGAAGCTCCGCGTTACGACCGGAGATTGCTACAATCTGAGCGTCGTGTTGCAACTCGAACAACGAATCGATCACGTGCTCCATTGAGCCCACGCCAAATCCACCAGCCGAAACCAGAATGGTGGTGCCGTCTGGTCTGAGACCATGCTTCTCTCGCATTGCTCGCTTCTCTTTAGGTTCGGCAAAGACAGGATCAATCGGAATGCCCGAAACTGTGATCTTCTCGGCGGGAATACCCAGTTTCTGCATGTGTACACCCGTTTCTTCCAAGGCAACGAAGTATTGTTCGTAATGGTGACACAACCACATCGCATGAATGTCGAAATCAGTCACCACAATCGCCTGTCGGCTCGCAAGCTGCTTTTTCGCTTTCAGCCAGGAGATAATTTCAGCCGGGAGAAAATGAGTGCAAATGGTCATCTCAGGCTGATACTGTTTCAAAAGCCTGACGAACCGCCGAGTGTTAAGCCGATCCAAAGCCAGTCGCCGACGTTCGTTCTTCCAGGGCTGGTCCAGATAATCATAGAGCCAGCCCAGCACGTCGGGTGCGCCGTTAACCATTTCCAGGTACGCTTTCGAGTAAAGATTTCGAAAGACCCTGTTGGTGTAATCCAGAGTATCGACATGGCGGACTTCACGTGCAGCCCCCATTTGAATAATTGCTTTTTCAAGAGCCTGGGCGGCTCGGACATGACCGGCGCCCACGGAGGCGGACAAGATCAATACTCTCTGAAACATCAGTTCACCTGAAATATTAGTTGAGCGTTTCCTTTGGGCAAGTGCTGGCAGAATCTGGAGGATGGTAAAGATGGTCAGGTATCCAAACTAACACGGCGAAGGGCGCCCTGTTTGCTTGCGGCGCTATCGTCATTTTAGCAGATTCTGTGAGAGACGCCGGTCTGAAAAACGACCTAAGCCAGTGAGCGATTACAAGAACGACCATCTCCAGCGCATTCTTCTCTTTGCCCCAATTGTCTTCATCTGCCATTTTGCGGAAGAAGCGCCAGGTTTTGTCAATTGGTTCAACGCTCATGTCTCCCAAGGAATAACTGCTCGCCTCTTTTTCCAGGTCAACCTGTCGGCTCTCATTATTACGGTGCTAGTTATTGGAATCTACTGGTATATACGTCCGGCTCTGGTTATCGTAGTAACGTGGCTTAGTTTTCTGATGCTGGCAAACGCGTTCTTGCATATTGCGGGAGCGTTAATTGATAGGGGTTATGTTCCCGGGCTCGTCACTGCTGTCATACTGTATCTTCCGTATTATTCCTGGTTATGTTTGAACATCTTTAAGAGCCGGCGCATCAGATTGCCAGCGTTCATATTTGCTGTAGTGTTCGGCTCCGTACCAATGCTCTTGCACGGCTACCTGATATTGTTTAGGGCAAGTCGGCTTCTGTAACGCATGCTGTTAGCTTGCCTTCCGTTTCTAAGAACATTACACAACCGAACAGCTGCGTCAGTGTTTCAAAAAGAAAGCGCTGCATAGTCAACGGCCAGATAGAGAGGTGAGGTTGTGGATTGATGTGCCTGAAGACTTTTTGCTGGCGCACGAATTATGGATAGTGCCCTCGTAAAGGGAAAGAGTGATCCAGACACCAGGTCAATGATTGCAGCTAGCGAAGATCGCTTCCTAATGAAGATTGGACGGCAACAGCGGTTCGGCACACAAATCCGGTCAGTGGACAATGGACCAGTCGAGCTCTATCCCGTAGCTCCTGACGTGACCGATGAATTGCGCCGCTCTATGGGCGTTCATTCCTTAGGTGATTTTAAAACCAGAGTAGAACAACTTAATAGCCTTTCGAAGGAGTAGGAATTTATGAAACGCGAGTTCTTACGACATTGCCTGGCAACTCTCGCGTACCGTGGCGCCAAGCCGTTGCGGGACGCGCCTCCTGAGTTTGGCGGCTTTCATGCGAGCGCGCACACGCGCACACCCTCCCAGATCCTGGCACATTTAGGGGACCTGCTGGATTGGGCCCTCTATCTCGCCAAAGGTGAAAAGCGTTATGAAGATACTGCGCCACTCGAATGGCAAGCAGGAGTCGAACGGTTTTTCACGGCGGTGAAACGCTTCGATGATTATCTTGTATCAGACGAACCACTCGGTTGCTCAGAAGAGCGACTGTTCCAGGGGCCGATTGCGGATGCTTTGACCCATGTTGGTCAATTAACGATGTTGCGACGGATCGCCGGAAGCGCTATCCGCGGGGAGAACTACTTTCGAGCTGAGATTGAAAGCGGCCGGGTCGGGTCAGACCAGCGGCCGGCGGTGTTTGAGTTTGACTAGTGTGTTTGGTGTCTTTAGGGGATCAGCACTTAGGACGATCCATCAACCCACAAGAAAGATCACGAAACGAGTCACTGTGGGTCGATTCAGAAACAGTATAGTGGCCGTCTCGAGGACGTCCCGCGAGGCATCTCACCCCAGCGCCTTCATTGGACGTCTCTTTTGGGTTTTGACATCTTTCCTACCACGCGAGCTAACTGACTGCGAGGGATAAGTCGTTGCGTGAAGGCAAGCAGTTTGTTTACAACTCCAGGAATTAACAACCCTCCGCCGGCATCAAGTTTTCGCAGTGACGCCTCCACGATTTCTTCGTAAGTTTGCGTTCCACAGGGAAGTCGCTTTGTCTCGGCATTTAATTCAACCTCCTTCGTTCGCAAGCGGCCTGGACAAACTGTTACCACATGCACACCATAACGGTTGACTTCCGATTCCAACGCCAACGAGAAATTTATCAAGAAAGCTTTGGTCGCTGAGTAAACAGTGGCGTAAGGAATCGGTTGTAGTCCCGCCAGCGAAGACACATTGATAACACCACCATGCCGGCGCTCGATCATTGGCGGAACTAGCTTATGAACCAATTCAACTACTGTTTCATTCTGCAGCCGGATAGACTGCAATTGACGTGCAAGTTCCAACTCTAAGAACCAGCCCTGGTCGCCAAAGCCGGCGTTGTTGATTAGCACGTCTACTTGGATAGCGCGATCGAGTAATTGTTGTGCGAGGCTTAGACCCGCTTCATGCTGCGCCAGATCCGAGGCAATAGGCCGCGCCTGAATTCCATGCGTATCGCTGAGCTCCTTTGCCAGCCTTTGCAGGTTGCCCTCCGACCGGGCCACCAGCACGAGGTTCTGTTTGCGGGCGGCGAGGGCACGTGCAAATGCCTGGCCCAGCCCCCGCGAAGCGCCTGTCACGAGAGCGTATCCTTGCTCGGTCATGTTGTTGTTAGGAGATGTTCAGGCGTGCTGAATCCGGCTGTTCCGATTGCCGTAGCCGGCGCGCCTTGCTGCCATAGAGGCGCTGCCGCACTTGCTTCGGATACCGAGTTTGGAAGACAAAATCTAGCAGACCGCTGCTGGTACCAAAGCCTCTAGTCATTCCCTGAGACGTATGATGATAAAGATGGTGCTTTTTCATATAGCGGAAGTATGGATCCCGAAAGTTATAGTAATGGGTCGCGTGATGGATCCATTCTTCTGCGATATACGACTGAAACGCGCCTGCCACCAACATGGAAGCAGTGTAAGCAGGAAAGAGGAGCACACTCAGCGGTCCACCCAGTACAAACAGCGGCAGAAGATCCCGAATCCGGCCGCTCATATGATTGCCATCGAAGGGTCGAGCGTGATGGCCAAAATGAGTAGGATCGAGATGCTTGTTTGCCAGTCTGGTGAGAAATCTCTTGTGCGGTCGCTTCGATATTTTCCAATGCCTGTGCAGGACAAAACGGTGGGAGAAGTATTCCAAGAGCATCCAGAATGGAATACCCCCTAAATAAAAACCGACTGCCCGATACGCATGACTCGACCTAAGCGCCAGGACCAGCAGAATTGCCGAATAAGACGTGTAGAGAGCGGTTGTCTTATAGAGCTTTCGCCGCGAGATTTGTTCCTGTTCCCGCTTATACGTCCGGTAGGACCTTGATTGTCTCTGCTCCGAATCGAGGATTCCGGGCATATAGACCTGTAGCAACCAAGAGATGTCAAGAACGGACCAGATTGTGGCCGAAGTTGCTTTCCTGAGTCAACCTCGAGGCGATTTAACAGAATCACACTATCTGGTAGTGAGTCGCAAAGTATATGATAAGGACAGTCGGGTGTCTTTTATCCGGTATAGAAATCCATGTTTCCTTCACTATCTTGTAAATCTTGTTAATCCTGTCGACCTGGGAACCTGTAACCATGCGAATTTTCTCCCAAGCTTGATGAAACTTTCCACTTCTGATCGCCGGAGCTCATGCTTTTTCGAACAATACACCGACGTAATGTCCCCGGTACGTCTGTTGCGTCTTCGATCTCAGGAAAACAGAATCTTAGTGTGTTCCCGGCCTCTCTTCCGGCGAACAAAAGTTGGAGGAAATTCTTGTAGGAGAGAGAGAGAAGATATGAGAGTCAAAGACATAATGACCGCGAACGCAAAGGCGTGCACTCTAACCAACAGTCTTGCTGAGGCGGCAGGTTTCATGTGGGAGCATGACTGCGGGATACTCCCTGTTCTTGCTGAGGCTGGAAAAGTTGTTGGCCTGATTACTGACCGCGACATCTGTATGGCGGCGGCGATGAGGAACCGCAATCTGGAAAATATTTCCGTCGAGGACGTAGTCTCGAAAAACGTCTTCAGTTGCAAACCCGACGACGATGTTCGAGCGGCGCTAAAGACGATGCAGGAGAATAGAGTTCGCCGGCTCCCGGTTGTAACAGTAGATGGAAAACTCGAAGGCATTCTGTCGATGAACGACATAGTTCTTCGAGCCGATGGGGAGAGAGAGAAAAAGCCAACGCTCCCATACAAGCTTGTCGTAGACACCTACAGGGCAATTTGTGAGCATCGGCTTCCTACTCATCAGGTGAGCAAGGCTGCGGGCGCGTAAACACAGCTGTAACGCACACTGTTAGTTTGCGGTCGTTACCGGGGCCTCGTTTTCTAGCTAAAATGTTGGTTGCGCCGGGCCTGGGACTCTGTGACTTCCGTTCGTACGCAAACTAACAGTATGCGTTACGTAGCCAGTGAATCCATGCGTTTCAACCACACAATTTTCACCTCAGTTGCGGCATTGCTGATGACTTCGCTGCTTGCCGCTTCCCAGCAAAGGCAGCCCGTTCGACAGCAAAATAAGAGACAGTCAGCGAATCCCGCGGGGCAGCTCAGCACTATCAGAGACGACTACATGAAGGCAACAAGGGCTTACAAAGAGAGTCTTGCAAGGCTGTTGGGTCTGTACGAAAGCAATCAACGTAAGGCGGCCGACAAGGTTGCCCTCAATGGGAAGCTATTCGAACAGGGTCTAATCGCCAGAAAGGATTTACTCAACTCTGAGCAAGCATTGACGGATGCCGTCGCCAAGGTGCAGGAAGCGCGACTTCAAATGGCCACGGCCGATACGCAAATCGCACAAGCGCTGATCGAGATTGAGAACGAAAAAATGATAATGAAGACGGGCTGGCGCGCTTTTCGCGGGCTGGTTCAGAATACAGCGCTTATTCGCTACGTAGGCACGGGTGGATGGGCAATTTGGCAAACGGGAAAGATTCAGAGCTTCTATCAGCAAAAATTTGGCAAACCACTACCAATTGCTGTTCTGGGACAAGGATTGATCCATAACGAATGGCGTCTCGATCATCACAACGCCCTGGATGTTTCGTTATCTCCTGACAGTCCAGAAGGTCAGGTCCTCATGAGTTTCTTACGGGTTAGCGGAATTCCATTTTCAGCTTTTCGACAGGCAATACCCGGCACCGCCACCGGTCCACATATCCACATCGGCAAACCCTCGCACAGGTACTAACTCAATCCCGCACATCAGGCGGCATAGCCGTAGCGATTGCAGCAGCTGTCCCCGCGAGGCAAAGCCAACGCGGCACATCAGGCGGCATAGCCGTAGCGATTGCAGCAGCTGTCCCCGCGAGGCAAAGCCAACGCGGCACATCAGGCGGCATAGCCGTAGCGATTGCAGCAG
>Ga0214473_10003534_pt1 | contig 18933 bp, 17 predicted proteins | sample RVTome_7_FD_203509 | JGI IMG/M metagenome (GOLD analysis project Ga0214473, IMG submission 203509) | Soil microbial communities from uranium-contaminated site in the Upper Colorado River Basin, Wyoming, United States - RVT98D197 | ecosystem: Environmental > Terrestrial > Soil > Contaminated >... | reverse complement strand
GTTTAAAACGAGATATAATATCTGTAATATCATATCTGTAAAATAACACACATCTGTGACAACGCACTCCTGTATAAATGATACATTTATGTTATCCATCAGAGCAAAAATTTATTCTCTCTCATCATCATAACTGCTTGTTTATTAATAAAAAATCAGGATTTGGGCTTTTTTCACCTCGGTGGCATATATTTTGCAAAGATAATTAACAAAAAAGGGAGTTATGTGTTTTGAATATTAACAATTCAAAATTTATGAGAAGAGGGGATTCTATCCTTAAAAATTTTATAGATGGAAAGGAGTGAAAGATATATGAAACACAAAGGATATTTGGTTTTAGCAATTCTCAGTTTATGTCTATTTGCATTTTCTGGGGTGACGTGGGCACAAGTACCCTCTTATGTCATGTGGAATCAACTACCTGACTGGCACCTGGGATATGATATCCCATCTTATTATTTTGAGGGGGAGGGGGGCCAAATAGTTGCTGATGATTTTCAGACTGATGGCACTGGTAATCCAATAGTTGATATTCACTGGTGGGGCTCTTATCAGGGAGATAGTAACCCTGAGGTTCCTATTGGTGCGCCTTCTCCTGAGACTGATTTCTGGATGGGCTTCTGGGCTGATGTCCCGGCAGAGGGGTCTCAATTTGGTTATAGCCATCCCGGAATATTCCTTAAGGCATATTATTTTGAGGAGATTGAGGGGAGAAAAGATGGTTACCAGGAGTGGAGTGAACGCAATGGATACTACTATGAAGTGGAGTTCAGTGATGACCCGTTGTATTTAAGCCCGAATACGACCTACTGGGCATCAATTTTGGCAATAGACGATGAGTCTTGGGGTTGGAAGACATCAAGTATGCACTGGAATGATGATGCGATTGCAATGGAACTGCCCTCAGATGCCCAGGAACCAATTCCTGGTGAACCTTATCCACTAATTCCACAGGAATTGAGGTATCCAGAGGGTCATCCTTACGAGGGACAGAGTGTAGATATGGCATTTAAAGTTACCGCAGCCCCTGAACCGATAAGTTCTATCCTCTTTGCAACTGGCGGTGCAACACTGGCATTCAGACGTTACTGGAAAAGGAGAAGACAAGACACTTAAGAGGAAGTTTTAAACATATTTGGAAGTAGCAAATCTTTCCTATAAAACCCCTCCCCCTTGATGGGGGAGGGTAAGGGTGAGGGTGAATAATAAGGTATAAACTACGTATGAGAGGGAGGCATAGTGGCTCTACCAATGGTTAAGAGAAAGAAATTATTTTTATTCGTTTTTTCATTGAGTATTTTTATCCTGAGCGGAGCTTTTACAGCTCAGGCTGATGAAGAGTGGGATTGGACATGGACCAATTTTGATTCTCAAACAGGAGAGTATACTTTAATAAATTCATGGATTACAATCTATGCAACCAATGATACAAGCGACGGATGGGGTGGGTTTCACATGGAAATATTTCAATGTCCCGGCGGACGCTGCGGACCTGTTGATAATGTGGACTTTATAGATAACCCATCAATAGGTTCACCCAGTACTTCCCAGTCTCCGTTTACATATTCTATAGATAATGTAACAGTTGGAGCGAAACTGGATTACTATTTCTTTGATGACCCTATCGGGGTTGGGGAAGAAGGCTGGTTTAAGGTTAAAATTCAAAATCCTGACAAGGTTTTTTATGGCGTGTCAGTTTATCCTTCTATGGCTCCTGAGCCAGTAAGCTCTATACTTTTTATTACCGGTGGAGCATCATTAGCAGTTAGACGTTACCTGAAAAGAAGGAAAAGCACCTAAGAAGAAAATAAATTTGTGGATTATGAGAGAATACACTCATGGCGCAGGTGAAAGAAATAATGCATCCGGAAGAAATAACGAGGAGATTGGTTCCCATATTTGATAGCGTCAAAGAAGCTATTTTACGGTCGGCGATATTAATGTAATTGCGTAACAACGCAAATTTAAAATATTTATGAGAACTATAAGTATATTGACATCCTGATCTTTATAGTGTAAATTCTTAATATAAAGCGTAATTTTTCTTTATATTGAAATCTAAAACTTAAGGAAGGTGAGGAAGTTTTAGAGAGAAAAGATAAATTACGTCTGAGAGAAAGGCATGGCGGTTCTATCTATGGGTAAGAGAAAGAAATTACTTTTATTCGTTTTTTCATTGAGTATCTTTATCCTGAGTGGAGCTTTTACAGCTCAGGCTGATGAAGAGTGGTATTGGACATGGACCAATTTTGATTCCCAAACAGGAGAGTATACTTCGCTAAATTCATGGCTTACAATTTATGCAAGCAATGATACAAGCGACGGATGGGGTGGGTTTCACATGGAAATATTTCAATGTCCCGGCGGCGGGCGCTGCGGACCTGTTAATAATGTGGACTTTACAGATAACCCATCAATAGGTTCACCCAGTACTTCCCAGTCTCCGTTTACATATTCTATAGATAATGTAACAGTTGGAGCAAAACTGGATTACTATTTCTTTGATGACCCTATCGGGGTTGGGGAGGAAGGCTGGTTTAAGGTTAACATTCAAAATCCTGACAAGGTTTTTTATGGCGTGTCAGTTTATCCTTCTATGGTTCCTGAGCCAGTAAGTTCTATACTCTTTATTACCGGGGGAGCATCATTAGCAGTTAGACGTTACCTGAAAAGAAGAAGACAAGACAGCTAATAGGCGCTAATTGTTACCTTACCTTTTTCTCCTTCTTTCCCTGAAACCTCAAATTTGACATCCAGAAATTTTTTCACAACCTCTATATTTGTCAGAAGATGTTTTGTAATCTCCGATGTTATAAAAGATGATTTTCTATCTCGGATAGAGTCGATTCCGACTGAAAGAGACAGATACGGTACAATCTGGTCTGCAAGCCTTTTTTCAACCGGCGCATTACTGTAGAAGAATTTAATAAATTCTTCTGCTGCATCTTTTCCGACATCTTCTGCTCTTTTACCTCTCTGTCCCAGAGAAGAAAAGCCTGCAATAGAATTTTCGAATTCACTGACAAGAAAAAAGAAGGTTCCCTGACCAATGCAGGGAGCTGACAGAATTTCAATATTTTCATTTTCAGCCACAGGCTGATTCGCCTTTGACGAAAAGGCATAAGATTTTAAAATTTCTAAGGCAGAGGCTTTTTGCCTCTCCGCGATGCTTAAGGGTAAATTACCTACTGCTGAAAGTCCTTTTACTGCCTTTAATTTTCCTCTTTCTTCAAGACTGATAGGGGATATTGTTTTGATCTGCCCTTCGGGCATCTGCCTTCGGCTAACAGGCTTGATAGATGCCTTTATGAGTCCTCCTCCCTTTGGATAAAATCCCCACCTCTCGATATCAAGATGAACGTCAATACCTAATTTTTTTAAAAATGGCAAAAAAACATCTTTTAAATAATGAAATGGAGGACTCCACGGCACGTGTGTGCCTCCGCTTATTGTTACATGAGATTCACCCCGCCCTTGCGCACAAGAGCGGGGTTCACTGTCAGCGAAACACAATGGCAATATGAGTGTCTGAAGCACGAGAGATGTGGAACCTGCTGTCCCTATATCAAATCTATAATGCCCACACTGTACTTTATCAGGTATGAATATAAGCTCTGAAGAGCCGATAGAATCACCTTTTACCTCTGCACCTGAGATTAGTTGTGCTGCCCTGACACATGTAATATGCTGGGGCATAAGACCAGGATTTTTTCTGTTTGCTCTTATTTTAAAGATTCTGACAGGTTTTTTTAGATGGCAGGAAAGGGAGAGGGCGGTTCTGAGAACCTGCCCGCCTCCTTCGCCACGACTGCCGTCAATCTCAATCATAATTAACAAATCCCGTCTTTGGATAGATATAAGATTCTATTTTTAAGCTAAAGTTTCTTGTATGTATTATAACTTTCTTTAATCCCTTATTCGAGAAGATAAAATGCGGGGCACGTTAATCTATGGATTTTTTATGAGGCAATTCGTATAATAACAATTTCTTAGAATATTTTTTATTTTGCCCAGGGAAAAAGCCCTGTAAAGAGTAGATATACTATCAAGGTCCTGAATGAAAAAATGAAAATTCTTTTAAGGGAAAAAATTTATGAATATAAATGTCAAGAATAAAAAACTCAATAGTTGGATTAAAGAGGTGGCAGATATGTGCCAGCCTGATGATATTTATTTATGTAACGGGAGTACGGAAGAATATAATTTAATGATGGGAAAACTGCTGGCAAGCGGCAGTGCCATTCCTCTTAAAAAGCGTCCGAACAGCTACCTTTTTCGTTCTGATTCAAGCGATGTAGCCCGCGTTGAGGACCATACATATATAAGTACATCTTCAAAGGATGAGGCAGGGCATACAAACAACTGGATCGATCCAGCCAAACTAAAAGAGACCATGAGACGACTTTACAGGGGCTGCATGAATGGCCGCACAATGTATGTAATCCCCTTTTCCATGGGGCCCATGGGCTCTCCTCTTTCAAAGATAGGGGTTGAAATTACCGACAGTCCGTATGTGGTTTGCAACATGCATATTATGACCCGTGTTGGTTCCCGCGTTCTTGAACTGCTTTCCACCAATGGAGATTTTATCCCGTGTCTGCATTCAATCGGTGCCCCTTTAGCCGAGGGACAGAAGGATGTGCCGTGGCCATGCGCTCCCATAGAGAGAAAATATATAAGTCATTTTCCTGAGGAAAATCTGATCTGGTCATTTGGTTCCGGTTACGGCGGTAATGCCCTGCTTGGGAAGAAATGCTTGGCGCTGCGTATCGCCTCTGTAATAGCCAGAAGAGAAGGCTGGATGGCTGAACATATGCTCATCCTGCGCTTAACTAATCCTGAGGGCAGACAGTACCACATTGCTGCTGCATTCCCTTCTGCTTGCGGGAAGACGAACCTGGCTATGATGCGTCCTTCTATTCGAGGCTGGAAATGTGAATGCATCGGCGATGACATAGCATGGATGAAGGTCGGTGTGGACGGACGCCTTTATGCCATTAACCCGGAAAGCGGTTTCTTTGGCGTAGCCCCGGGCACATCATACAGCACGAATCCTATGGCAATGGATACCCTTAAGAAAAATGTTATCTTCACTAACTGCGCACTTACGGATGACGGTGATGTCTGGTGGGAGGGGATGAATGAAGATGAACCATCGCATGCCATTGACTGGAAAGGACGTGACTGGACCCCTGACAGCAAAACAGATGCAGCTCATCCGAATGCGCGCTTTACCGCACCCGCGTCTCAGTGCCCTGTTATCTGTAAGGACTGGGAAAAACCCGAGGGTGTTCCTATTGATATACTTATATTTGGCGGTCGCCGTGGCAGCGTTGTACCTCTGGTTTATGAGGCTTTTTCCTGGGATCATGGTGTTTTCCTCGGAGCAACCGCAGCATCAGAAACTACCTCTGCCAATATTGGCGCCATAGGAAACCTGAGGCGGGATCCCTTTGCCATGAAGCCGTTCTGCGGCTATAATATGGGGGACTATTTCCAGCACTGGCTCGATATGGGTGACAGACTCGGCAGCAAAGCACCGAGAATTTTTTACATCAACTGGTTTCGAAAGAGTCAGGACGGCATGTTTTTATGGCCTGGATTCAGCGACAACAGCCGGGTGCTCAAATGGATGTGCAACCGTATTGACGGCAGGGTAGGTGCCCAGGAGTCACCTATTGGTTTATTGCATATAGAAGGAGACCTGGATCTTCAAGGCATGGATATATCCCCTGAGGACATGAAAGAGTTGATGAAAGTGGATCCCAGGGAGTGGAGGGCTGAAATACCCGACATCGAACAGCATTTCGCTAAGTTTGGTAATCGTCTGCCGGAAAGGTTGAAAAAACAACTAAAGGAATTCATAGCACGTCTTGATAAGGCTTCTTCTCTTTAAGAAAGCTCGTTTAATGATGATATCTAAAAAAACACTTGTTAATGTTTTAGGGATCGTGTATGTCCATACCAAAACCAGTGACGGCGGCGATCTCTACCTGACACAGTTTGCTGAACCTTACCATGAGCACTTTGCTATAGAGAACTGGTATGAAAAGGATTGGTTTAACGAGCATAAAATAAAGCTTGAAGGCACAGGCTCTGTTTACAGGGTGCCGACAAAAGAGGTTGAAGGTATAAGCTTTGATCTGGTTGTCAAGAACTGCCGCGTTGGAGAAGATGTCCCGTTAGATACTCATACCCTTCAGGAATTTTGTGACGCTGAGTTTAACAGCCCCTGGGAAGAGTTTGCTTTAGTTGAGGAGTTGCTGGAGGGTTATTATGGCCCAAAAAATGTGAGTGTTAATACCCAGCAACCAATGGCAATTTATGTTCCGCCGGAAAAGATGCAATTATGGCAGAGCGGAAGGTCACGGTCAAAAATCAACCGCATAAGGGCCAAACATCCGGGCATCGATATTGATATCCTGAAGCAATACAAACTCATCTACAAATGGATAAGGGGGGAAAGTATTACTGAAATTTTTCAGCAAATAGATATTAATAATACTGAAATTGAACATCATTCTAAGGCGATTAATGATAAAGTCTTTGGGGACCTGAAAAAGAAGGGATATCTTGTGGCTGATATGAAGCCTGAGCATATTATTATCAGCGAAGCTGATGTTGAACGTATTGAAGAGATCGGCAAGACACAAAAGACCGACGCTCCCAAAGAACAGGTAGATCTGTTGTATCGTTTGATAAACGACGGCAGATATTCAGTGGTTGATTATGAACTTCTGCTGCGCACTCCAGAACACGAAGATGAAGTTAAGTATTCCCGAAGGCATTCCTATCTGGATGACCAACGAGACCGCTTCGAACCAACCCCACTGCCTGGCCATTTGTCATATATGGAGATTTTTGGTGTGCCTTATATTTATGGGCATGCAGAAAGCACAGGGGGCCGCTTGTGGGTAGTAGGAAAGAATGCCCGTCTGTTCGATTATTTTCTTCCTGAAAGGTGGAGGAAGACCCCTTCCCTTAGATTGTCCGATATAAAAGAGGTCTTCTATACAATCACAAAAGATAATATTCACCTGGTCTGGAAAGCTTCCATGGTAGGCGAAATACCTTCAGAAGAGAATGCGGGGGGATGTGAGCCTAAAATTAGACGGTTCGGTATAAACAGCCCGTTTGAAGAATTCGCCATCGCTCACACATTGAACCAGCTTGGAATCCCTTCTGTCTATGTAAGGGCTGTATATATGACAGGCAGCACAAAGATAGAGCCATCACATGATTACAGAAAATACGAAATGCATCAGAATATCCTTGACCCTGAGGGTAATCCCATTCTCCAGGAAAATCACAACTACATCACAATTCGCGGCTATTATAACGGACCTGACCACTGGGTTGCCGAACATGAAAACTCCCTCTTTACCCCGATAGACCTCTCTAAAGCCCCTTCCAGAGGTATTATTGATGAATCGCAATGTCAAAGGCTTTTAGATACGGTGAAAAAAAAGCTGTGGAATGCCGGTTATGACGGCTCATTGCTCAAAACCAACGACCTCTTATTAGCCATGGGGAAAAATGGGGAGCTTATGAAAAATAATGCAGGTGAGCCTGAAGTCATTATCTGTAATTTTGAACTTATATGGAAGATTCCCGAATAAATGGAGCCGATGGGGGGACTTGAACCCCCGACCAACTGATTACGAATCAGTTGCTCTGCCACTGAGCTACATCGGCATCCAAGGAAGCAAAGGAGTAGTTTTTTTTGTCTAATTAATTTATTATAATTTAATTTGACCCAAATTAATATATCCCCATGGAACTCTCTATCTCTATCATAAAACAGCTTATAATAGCAGCAATCCCTATTTTAATAGCGATAACCTTTCATGAAGTAGCACACGGGTTTATCGCGTACAAATTAGGAGACCCAACAGCAAAGATGATGGGAAGACTTACCTTAAACCCATTAGCTCATATAGATCCAATTGGCACTATTCTTGTTCCCATCATGCTGTTTATTCTTTCAAATGGTGCATTCATATTTGGTTCTGCTAAACCTGTTCCAGTTAATTTTTATAATTTAAGACAGCCGAGACGAGATTCTGCGCTTGTCTCCGCTGCAGGGCCTGCTACAAATATTATTGTTGCCTTTCTGAGTATTTTAATATCTATTTTTTTGTTAAAGCTGATATCGCTCTCTTCAGGCTCACCTTTTTTTCGAGAAAAAATTATTTACCCTATTGCTTTGATGTTGCAATACAGTATAACTTTCAACATCTTTCTCGCAGCGTTTAACCTTTTGCCTGTACCGCCACTTGATGGTGGACGAATTGTTGTGAGTCTTTTACCGGCAAAACATTCTTATCAATTTGGTAAACTTGAGCCGTACGGGATACTTATAGTACTGGTGTTATGGTTTACCGGAATAGCCCGTTTTATTATTGAACCCATTAGCTTATTTATTAGGCTTTTGATAGCGTTATTTCTTGCGCCTTTTGGAGGTTTAATGTGAAGAAGAGGGTCCTCAGTGGTATGCAGCCCAGCGGAAGGCTTCATATAGGTAATCTCGTAGGTGCCCTGCAAAACTGGGTAAGATTGCAGGATAAATATGAATGTTATTATTTTGTTGCTGACTGGCATGCCCTTACATCCCAATATGCAGACACCTCTCAGATAAAGGACAATATTAGAGACGTGCTTGTTAACTGGTTTGCAGCAGGACTTGACCCTGAAAAGTCAATTATATTTATACAGTCCTGGATTCCTGAGCATGCTGAGCTTCATGTTTTGCTTTCGATGATAACACCTTTAGGCTGGCTTGAACGGGTACCCACTTATAAGGAAAAACGGGAAGAGATGAAAGATACGGATCTGGGGACCTATGGTTTTCTTGGCTATCCATTACTTCAGTCAGCAGATATCTTAGCTTATAAAGCAAACTATGTGCCGGTTGGGATTGACCAGATGCCTCATCTTGAGATTACAAGGGAAATCTGCAGAAGGTTTAATTTTTTATATGGTAATGTATTTCCTGAGCCCGAAGGTCTGTTAACAGAATTCCCAAAGGTGCCAGGAACTGATGGCAGAAAGATGAGCAAGACTTATGACAATTGTATTTATCTTTCTGATTCACCCGAGGAGGTTGAAAACAAAATCAGGACAATGGTTACAGACCCGCAGAGGATAAAGCGTACTGACCGGGGTGATCCAGAGCGTTCCCCTGTTTTTCAGCTTCATAAAATATTTTCAACCAAAGAAGAACAGGATGAAGTAGCAGAGGGTTGCCGCACTGCCGGGATTGGTTGTCTTGATTGTAAAAATGTGTTGAAAAAAAATCTTTTTAAGGTGTTAGACCCTATATGGAAGAAACGCCAAAACCTTTTAGAAAAACCTCATCTCCTTGAGGATATAGTTAAAGCAGGCACTAAGAAGGCAAAAAAGATTGCTTCAGAGACTGTAAGTGAGGTTTTAAAGGCAATCCGGCTCTGGCCTAAGAATAACTAAAAAACCCTTTCAATTTCAATAGTTACGCCAATCACTGTATTTTTTATTGACAAATCCGTTAAAATATGTTAATTATATTAACAATACATGTGTTATCATTATTTGCAAGAAAAATAAACAAATATGATTTTTTTATTGACAAGATTAAGAATGTTTTTTTATACTTTTAATTATCTTCCTTGTTTAACCTACAAATCAATTATCAAGAGGGGGGGAGTATAATTGTCACAACATAGCTATTTCTGCCAGGAGTGCAACAAGAAATTTACTTATAACGATAACCCAGAGTGTAAAACTCCAGATAGTTTTTGTCCTTATTGCGGCAGTAGAAACGTAAAGAGGTATAATTTATTAAATTTCTTCAGTAAGCTTATGTGCAGCGGTGGCGGCTGATCTCAATAAAGTGTTAGGCAGTTTAGCCTGACAGTAAATGGCGCCCCGAAACACGGGACGCCATTTTTTTTGAATTCTCCAAGGAAATTGTTAATAGTCAGTAATTTTTATTGTGAAATATATCAAGAAACTCTATGATTGGGTATTAAACTGGGCTGAGACGCCCTATGCTGTACCAGCACTTTTTTTACTTGCCTTTACTGAGTCATCTTTTTTCCCTGTTCCTCCTGATGTTCTCCTTATAACCTTATCACTGTCTATTCCTAAAAAGGCTTTTAAATATGCTCTTCTCTGTACCTTTGGTTCTATCGTTGGTGGTATGTTTGGATATTTTATTGGATATCAGCTTATGGACCTTATAGGAATACCCATACTAAATTTCTATGGTGCAATGGAAAAATATGAATATATTCGAGCTTTATATACGAAATACGACGCATGGGCAGTCGGTATCGCAGCTTTTACGCCTATCCCGTACAAAGTATTTACTATTGCTGCTGGTGCCTTTAAGATAGATTTTGTAGTCTTTGTTTTGGCGTCAATTGCAGGCAGGGCAGGGAGGTTTTTTCTTGTGGCAGGTTTTATCTATCTTTATGGTCCCTCAATAAAAGATTTTATAGACAAATATTTTAACCTTTTAACTTTTGCGTTTTTTGTGCTCCTGATACTTGGTTTTTTACTAATGAAATATGCTTTTTAAAGTAGCGAATAGCAAGTAAAGAGCCTGCCTGACGTCAGACAGGTAGAGGGATTTATTTTTTTCTCGCTACTCGTTACTCTCTACTTTCTACTTTTTTTCTCTTTCAGCACTGCCTGGGCTGCTGCAAGTCTGGCGATAGGGACTCTGTATGGAGAGCAGCTTACATAGTCAAGCCCGATATCATGGCAGAATTCAACAGATTTCGGTTCTCCTCCATGCTCGCCGCATATCCCCAGTTTGAGATTCTTCTTAACCTTTCTGCCTTTCTCTACAGCAACACGCATTAAAGCACCGACTCCCTCGGTGTCTATGGAGATAAAAGGGTCTTCTTTAAGGATTCCGTTCTCCACATAAAATGGCAGAAATCTTCCTGCGTCATCCCTTGAAAGTCCGTAAACTGTCTGGGTAAGGTCATTCGTGCCAAATGAATAAAAATCAGCAATAGCCGCAATCTTATCAGAGGTTACGCATGCGCGGGGTAACTCTATCATGGTTCCAACCGTATAAGGCACCTTTATTTTGTATTCTTTCTGAACCTTATCTGCAACAGAAATGGCAAGGTCTTTCATTTTTTCGAATTCCTTAACATGTCCCACAAGCGGAATCATTATTTCGGGTATAACTCTGACTTTTTGCTTTGTAAGCTCGCACGCAGCCTCCATAATAGCCTGTGCCTGCATTTCATATATCTCGGGGTATGTTACACCAAGACGGCAGCCGCGATGCCCCAGCATGGGGTTAACCTCATGAAGCGATTTATTTTTAATATTCAGTTGCTCAAAAGACACGCCCATTTCACTGGCAAGTTCCATAAGCTCTTTGTCGGTATGGGGGAGGAATTCATGTAAAGGCGGGTCGAGAAGCCGTATGGTCACTGGAAGACCTTGCATAGCCTTGAATATCCCGATAAAATCACCTTTCTGCATCGGAAGCAGCTTGGCAAGTGCCCTTTTTCTTCCTTCAAGGGTATCGGAAAGTATCATTTCCCTGACCGCCTTTAACCTGTCCGGTCCAAAGAACATGTGCTCTGTTCTGCAGAGACCTATGCCTTCAGCACCATTGTTCCTTGCCACAGTAGCGTCATTAGGCGTATCAGCATTTGTTCTGACTTTCAGTCTCCTGACCTGGTCAGCCCACTTCATAAGCTCTTTATACCATTTATTATATTCGGGGTCAGCAGGCAGAAGGTTAAGTTTACCTTCGTACACCTTGCCTTTTGTTCCATTCAGGGTTATCCAGTCACCTTCTCTGATTATCCTGCCATTAACGTGTATTTCTCTATTATTTAGGGTTATATGGAGGTCTGAGCAGCCTACTATGCAACATTTACCCCATCCTCTTGCAACAAGGGCTGCATGGCTTGTCATTCCACCTTTTGCAGTAAGGATAGCCTGTGCTGCATGCATTCCATGTACGTCTTCTGGAGATGTTTCATTTCTGACGAGTATTACTTTTTCACCTTTCTTTGCCCATGCCTCTGCATCATCAGCAGTAAAAACCACCCTTCCGACAGCTCCACCAGGGCCTGCTGGCAGACCCTTCGTAAGTTCAAATGCTTTTTTCTCTTCGACCGGGTCAACACCTGGGTGCAAGAGTTCATCTATTTGTTCAGGTTTAACACGTAAAAGTGCCATCTCTTTTGTAATCAGTTTTGATTTTGCCATTCCTACTGCCATGCGAATGGAAGCTTGTCCATTACGTTTACCAACTCTCGTCTGGAGCATCCAGAGCTTTCCATCCTCTATTGTAAATTCAATATCCTGCATGTCCTTATAATGTGTCTCAAGTTTTTTCTGTATGGTGAATAATTGTTTATATAACTCTGGCATTGCTTCCTCAAGCGAGGAAAGGTGTTGTGTATCGTCAGTCTTTCCTGCTTTGTTTACAGGATTAGGTGTCCTGATTCCTGCCACAACATCCTCACCCTGCGCATTTGGCAACCATTCCCCGAAAAACACGTCTTCTCCTGTTGCGGGGTTGCGTGTGAAAGCGACTCCTGTGGCTGAGTCATTTCCTGTATTGCCAAAGACCATTGCCTGAACATTGACCGCAGTCCCCCAGTCCCCGGGAATCTTTTCTATCCTGCGATATGAGACAGCACGTTTTCCCATCCATGACTGAAAGACAGCGCTGACACCACCCCATAACTGTTCCTGTGGATTATCAGGAAATTCTTTTTTAAAGGTCTCTTTAATTATCACCTTAAATTCATCACACAGTTTTTTCAGGTCGTCAACTGTCAGGTCGGTGTCATTCTTGTATCCTTTTTCTTTTTTCATTCTCTCCATTGCATGTTCAAGTTTCTGTCGTATACCTTCCCCTTCTTCATGTTCTATTCCTGCTGCCTTCTCCATTACCACATCAGAATACATCATGAGCAGACGGCGATATGCATCATATACAAAACGTTCATTATTGGTCTGTTGTATAAGCCGGGGGATGGTTTTTGTTGTCAGCCCGATATTTAATACGGTCTCCATCATTCCAGGCATGGAACTCCGCGCCCCGGAGCGCACTGAAACGAGAAGTGGATCCCGGGGGTCTCCAAATTTTTTTTCCATTATCTTTTCAACTTTTGCCAGCGCCTTATCTACCTCGGTTTTGAGTTCTTTTGGATATTTGCGGTTGTTTTTGTAATAAAGGGTGCAGACTTCTGTTGTTATAGTAAATCCCGGTGGAACAGGTATGCCGAGATTAGTCATCTCTGCTATGTTTGCACCTTTACCACCCAGAAGATTTTTCATCTTTGCATTGCCATTAGCCTTACCATTACCGAAAAAATAAACATATTTCTTAGCCATTTTAATCCTCCGCGTTAAATAAAAATTAAGTTGCAAAAATCAAAAGATCAAATTATTTTACGATAAGGTTGCAATAATTTCAATCCCGTTTTATTATTTAGCTGTAAATTAAGCTAAAAATAGCACATAAAAGCAAGAAAGCAAAGAGGGAGAAGGGGAGGAGGATAAAGAGATGAGATTAATAGCATTTTTTGTCATTCTTGTTGTTTGGCTGTCAGGGATATCTTATGCTGAGGAATTTATTGAACCCACTAAAGAAGATAAATGTTCTGTTTGCGGTATGTTTGTATACAAATATCCTGAATGGGTCGCTGAGATAATTTTTAAAGATGCTACCTACTCTGTTTTTGATGGGCCAAAGGATATGTTTAAATATTATTTCAATATCTCAAAATACAACAAGAATAAAACAAAAGAAGATATAGCAAAAATATATATAACAGAATATTACACAACTAAAAAGATAGAGGCTAAAGACGTATACTTTGTGATCGGTAGCGATGTTTATGGTCCCATGGGAGAGGAATTGGTACCCATTAAAGGAAAGAAAGAGGCTGAGGCATTTATGAGAGATCACAAAGGAAGAAAGATGCTTACATTTGAGCAGATAACTCCTGCGGATATTTCGGGGATGATGAAGATGCATGAGCATGATAGATGAAGTACAAGATATTTATCGGGGTAATCTTATCTGAACTGCTTCTTCTTTTAGCTTTATATGTCTTTGGTCAAATATTAATAGATAATAGAAGGGATGAGATATTATTTAAAAAGGCTCTTGTTAAGGAACTCATGCTTACTGACCTCGCAATCTGGACTGAGGCACGATATACAAGACATCCTTCTCAGGCAGACCTGTTTACACCATTTCAGGACTTTCCATCATCTATTGAGCATTTTCCTGCTGGCTCAATTATCGCTCCACCAATGAATATAAAAGGTTCGACATGGATTAAATTTGAGAATAAATAAAAATTTATCCAATAATGGAAAAGCATAAAAAGATACTTGAGTACGCACTTTCTTCTCTTTTAAGGAGAAAATACAAAAACCTTGCTGTTATAGCTGTTTTTAGCCTTGTGGTAGCTATTTTAGCTTCTATCCTTTTTCTTACACACTCATTTAAGGTTGAGGCATTAAATGTGCTTATTGGCGCCCCTGAATTAATAGTTCAGAAAGTATCAGGGGGAAGGCATGACCTCATTCCTACAGATTATATTAAGAGGATTCAAGGTATTTATGGTATTGGCAGGGTTATACCAAGGTACTGGGGATATTATTATGATGCCATAACAGACGGTAATTATACTTTGATGGGAGTGGATGAAGATGTACAGAAGTTGAAATTACTGGATGGCAGGATGCCAACCAAGAATAGCGAATGTGCTATAGGAAAGGGTATATCAGATGTGAGATTTACTGGAATAGGTGAAAAAATGTACCTTATTGACAGCAAAGGAAAGACCTTAACCTTTCATGTTGTTGGTGTATTTACTTCTGAGTCAGCCATACTCACAAATGACCTTATCCTGCTAAATAAAGAGGATATTTTAAGTCTTTTTGGAATGTCTTCAGACAGGGCTACAGACGTTGTTGTACAGGTTTATAATGAATTTGAGGTGCCATTTGTTGCCGGTAAAATCAGGGAAATGTTGCCTGATACAAGACCTATAATGAAAGGCGAGATTATCCGTACCTATGAGACCGTATTTAGCTGGAGAAGCGGGATGATTTTCACGGTGTTTTTTGGGGCACTGATAGCCTTTTGTATTCTTGCATGGGATAAGGCAACAGGACTCAGCGCTGAAGAAAGGCAAGAGATTGGAATACTCAAGGCAATTGGCTGGGAGACATCGGACATCCTTGAATTAAAGTTCTGGGAAGGGATTGTTATATCCCTGACATCATTTCTTACAGGATTGATACTGGCGTATGTACATATATTTTTCCTCGGTGCTTCACTTTTTGCCTCTGCACTTAAAGGCTGGTCTGTGATATTCCCTTCGTTTGAATTAATACCATACGTCAATCTCTATCAGGTTTTTACAGTGTTATTCTTAACGGTTATTCCTTATGTTGCAAGCACAATTATTCCTTCGTGGAAGGTTGCAATAACAGACCCTGATGTGGTGATGAGGGGATGATGGATATTGTGATTAAAACAGAAGGTGCTACAAAGGTATTTAATCCTAATATGCCCAATGAGGTTAAAGCTATAACAGATGTCTCGATAGAGATTAAAAAGGGAGAGCTTGTTGTTTTAAAGGGACCAAGTGGTTCAGGTAAGACATCCCTTTTAAGCCTGATTGGATGCATGTCACGACCTACAGAGGGCAAGGTTATTATCAATGGAAAAGATGTTGCAAAACTGCCTGAAAGGTTTCTTACAGAGATAAGGCAAAAAACATTTGGCTTTGTTTTTCAGATGTTCAATCTTATAAAAGGCATAAGCGTAATAGAGAATGTTATGCTTCCCCTTTATCCAACAGATACAAAACTCACTGCCATTAAAAAGCAAGCGGAGTTCGTCATGGAGAAGCTAAATATTTTAAAGAAAAAGAACTTCAATGTGCAGAATCTCTCTGCTGGGGAACAACAAAGGGTGGCTATAGCAAGGGCATTGATTAATGAACCTGAGATAATACTCGCAGATGAGCCAACAGCACATCTTGATACAAAACTTTCAGAAGACCTTATAAAAATCTTGCAGAGACTGAATGAAGATGGGAAAACCATTATTATGGCTACACATGACCCCTTTGTTTATGAAAGACCGTTTATTAACAGAATAATAGAGATGAGAGATGGCATGGTGAAAAAGGCGATGGTAAGATGATACTTCACCCCGGTGCGCTTTCTCTTATTATAGGGTCTCTCATTGTAATTATGATGATGGTTTATTCCTCTATGCTTGGCTTGAAGATCCTCAAAAGGTGGGACGTAGATAACAGCTCTTCAGAACAACTCTCTCTTGAGAGGAAGACATACCTTCTCTCTACAATTATGAATTACACCCTCGGTTTTGTAATTCTCTCAGCTTTTCTCTTTATATATACGGCAGATGATATTCACAGGATTTTCATTGGTGCGATGTGTGCTACTGGCTCTCTTAATGCAAATCCGATTGGATGGTATGTGCTTTACACAAAGATAATTGTCTTTTTTTTATCTTCTATCTGGATAGTTTTTAACTACATTGACCAGAAGGCAGAAGATTATCCCCTTGTCAGGACAAAATACACGATGCTTCTTTCTATAACACCCTTCATTATACTTGATACCTATTTTCAGGCGAAATACTTTCTGGGCATAAAACCTAATATTATCACTTCATGTTGCGGTTCGCTTTTCAGTGAAGGTGGAAAGGGTATAGCGAGCAGTCTTTCATCTCTTCCTGTAAAACCGATGATGATAATTTTTTATGTTACTATTGGCATTTTCCTGTTAACTTCTTTCCTGTCTTTACGCTCTCAGAAGAGTATCTTAAAATATGCGCTAACTATCTTGTCACTGGTTGTTTTTGTTGTATCCATTGCATCAATTATATCTTTTATTTCATTATATTTTTATGAAATACCAACACATCACTGTCCATTTGATATTATCCAGAAGGACTACCATTTTGTTGGTTATCCCGTCTATATTACTCTCTTTAGCGGCGTATTTTTTGGTATGATTACAGGTATATTCGAGCCATTTAGGAAAATATCGTCTTTAAATATTATAATTGAGAACTCGCAGAAGAGATGGATAGTGCTATCTATTCTGTTAATCTCAATATTTACTATTATCTGTTCATGTCCCATACTTTTTTCAAATTTTACACTAAAAGGATATTATTAAATTTTTAGGAGGATAACTTAATGTCAGAGACTAAATTAAAAGTAATCCTTTTGCGTCATACACCGAATCCCGAAGAGACGGTAGCGATGGCTGCGAAGCTATGTTACAGCCCGGCGGATATTGAATCCCTCAAAGATAAAATTGAGGCTAAGGACCAGAAAGCATTTGTTGAGAAACTTGTGAAAATGGGGCACATGAGTCCTATAGAACATCCGTCATTTACTTTTGCTATAGAAGGTATCTCAAGGGCGTGTTCGCATCAGCTTGTAAGGCACAGACTTGCATCTTATAGTCAACAATCACAGAGATATGTGTCGGAACTCAGACATCAGACATCAGACATCAGACCTTCGATTATATAATTCCGCCCTCAATAGCTCAGGATATTGAAGCAAAAAAAGCCTTCTATAATACACCTAATTATCATCAAAAAATCAGTAATACTTAAAGGTTATTGCCAATGACCGAGCAAGACGCAAGGATAGTTATCAATCGTAAACTGAAGAAGGGGGTGCAAGGGGACACTTCCCGTATTTTTCTTGAGACAAAAACAGGGAGAGGATTATAGACCTGATAAGGGCAGGGACTAAGAGATATGGTTCATGGAATTATCAGTCATATTTTCTCAAATCCCTCTCTGAAAGTCCAAAATAATGGCCGACCTCATGGATAAAGGTTTCCTGAATCTGTTCGATAAGCTCCTTTTCCGTAGAACATATATTTTCGATGTTTTTCTGAAAGAGGGTTATCTTATCGGGCAGGGGATAGGGGATATCAAAAAACCCTCCTTTCTTAGGATAGGGCACGCCGCTGAAAAGCCCAAGCAAGAGTTCTTTTTTTGAGTTTAATCGTCTTGTATCTCCGCTGCCTGGATAATCTTCTATGATAATTGTGATGTTTGTAAAATATCTTCTGTATTCTTCAGGCAATGTTTCCAATGCCTTTTCAACAAGCCTTTCAAAATGCTCTCTGCTTGCCCTGAAGGTCATGCTCTTATTTTACAAGAAACGCCTGCAAAAGACATTAGGGGACACTTCCCTGTTTTGAAATTTAATGAGGTTCTATTGAGGTTGAACCTCCATAGATTTGTAATTTCCTTGTCCTTGATTAAATAACTTCTAAAAATATATTCTAAATCATGGCGTATGTGATAGCACTTGCAGGCAAAGGCGGGACAGGCAAAACAACAATCGCTGCTCTTGTAATCCGTTACCTCGTTGAAAAAAAACATAAACCTATCCTTGCTGTTGATGCTGACAGCAATTCCTGTCTTAATGAAGCGCTTGGTGTTTCTGTTCATGCAACTATAGGGCGGCTGCGTGAAGAGTCCCTTGCCACAGTCCGCAGCGGTGCCGAACGCCCGGGGGGCATGAGTATGGAACAACTCTTTGATTATCAGGTTCAGCAATCAGTAATTGAGACAAAAGGCTTTGATTTGCTTGTTATGGGAAGACCAGAGGGACCTGGGTGTTACTGCGCTGCCAATAATATAATCCGAAAATATACCGATAAACTGTCAGAAAAATATCCTTATGTTGTAATAGACAATGAAGCCGGGATGGAACATTTAAGTAGAAGAACTACACACAGGGTTAATCTTATGCTTATTATGAGCGACCCTACGCAAAAGGGTGTTGAGACTGCAAAAAGGATAAACAATCTAATAGACGAACTTTCTCTTGAAGTTGATAGAAGGGTTCTTATTATTAATAGAGCCTCTGATGAAGAATT
>Ga0214473_10003533_pt1 | contig 18937 bp, 12 predicted proteins | sample RVTome_7_FD_203509 | JGI IMG/M metagenome (GOLD analysis project Ga0214473, IMG submission 203509) | Soil microbial communities from uranium-contaminated site in the Upper Colorado River Basin, Wyoming, United States - RVT98D197 | ecosystem: Environmental > Terrestrial > Soil > Contaminated >... | reverse complement strand
GCCGACTTAGTCATGTCGGGAGAAGAGACGGAGATTGATCGGAACATGGTGGACAGTCTTTATGATCCTCTGGTCCATATGATCCGGAACGCCATCGATCACGGCATCGAAGCGCCGGCCAAGCGAAAAGAGGCCGGGAAGCCGGAAATGGGGAGGGTCTTCTTGCGAGCCTATCAGAAAGGCGGGAATGTTGTGATCGAGATCGAGGATGACGGCCAGGGTCTAAACCGGGAAAAGATACTGAAAAAAGCGAAAGAACGGGGTCTCCTTTCAAACGACACGCTTCTGACGGACTACCAGGTCGATAACCTCATTTTTGAAGCGGGATTTTCTACAGCCGACAAGGTGACAGACGTTTCCGGCCGGGGCGTAGGGATGGATGTGGTGAGAAAGACCATAGAATCCCTGAAGGGCAAGGTGGAAATCTTCTCGTCCGAAGGGAAAGGAAGCCGTTTTGTCCTGCGCGTTCCTCTGACTCTCGCAATCATGGATGGAGTCGTCGTCTGCATCGGTGAAGAGCGCTATATCATCCCCACGGTTTTCATCAAGGAGACCATCCGGCCACGCTCCCAGGATCTGACGAGTGTCCAGCAGAAAGGGGACCTGATCAAAGTCCGGGACCGTCTCTTACCCTTGATCAGGCTTCATCGTCTCTTTACGGTGATCCCGCAGAAAAAGGAGCCCTGGGAGGCTTTGGTCATCGTGACGGAAAACGAAGGATTCCAGAAATGTCTGATGGTCGATGATCTCCTGGGAAAGCAGGAAGTGGTGATCAAGAATCTGGGAGAAAAGCTGAAGGATGTCAAAGGGGTCGCCGGCGCGGCGATTATGGGAGATGGCCGCGTGGGTCTGATCCTGGACATTCACGGCATCTTCGAGATGGATCAACTGGTCATGTAACGAGGGGAGCCGTCATGAAAGAGATAACCCTGTATACCGTAGTTCCTAAGATTCCGGAGCGTTTGAAGCCTCTCGAAGAGTTGGCAAGGAATCTGTGGTACTCGTGGAATCTTGAGGCCATCGATCTCTTCCGGCAGATTGACCAGAACCTCTGGGAGGCGACAGGACACAACCCGCTGACGATGTTGGGCCATATCGACAGGGACCGGATGAGAGACCTCCTGGAAGATGAGGGCTTCCTGCTGGAGATGGACCGGGTCTTCCAGGAATTCCAGCGGTACATGGGAGAGAGAAAGAGTTATGACTTTGGATTGCAGGGCCCCGCCGATTTCACGGTAGCCTATTTTTCCGCCGAATATGGTCTTACCGATTCCGTGCCCATCTATTCCGGAGGGCTTGGAATCCTCTCCGGCGACCATTTGAAGTCTGCGAGCGACTTGCGCATCCGATTGGTTGGAGTGGGACTGCTTTATCAGAAGGGTTACTTCCGCCAATATCTGAATGCCGATGGCTGGCAGATGGAGACGTATACGGAGAATGATATTCACCTTCTTCCGGTCACGCTGGAGTCCGATGAACAGGGAAATCCCTTGACCCTCGACGTTCCCATTCAGGATCGCAACGTGAAGGTCCGCCTCTGGAGGATTCAGGTGGGCCGGATCCCACTCTTCATGCTCGATACGAATACCATAGAGAATGACGCCCGGGACCGGGACATCACTTCCCTTCTTTACGGAGGCGACGTGGAGATGCGGTTGAAACAGGAGATGGTTCTGGGGATCGGAGGGGTGCGCGCCCTGAACCTGCTGGGCATCGATCCGAGCGTCTTTCATATGAACGAAGGACATTCCGCATTTGCCCTCCTTGAGAGAATCCGTCTTCTGATGGAACGGTATCGCCTCTCCTTTTCCGAGGCCAGGGAAGCGGTCTATTGCAGCAGCGCGTTCACCACTCACACTCCGGTTCCGGCGGGGATTGACATGTTCGATCAGGCCCTGCTTTCGAATGTGATGGGAGAGTATCTCAGATCTCTGGGGATTTCTCTGGAAACGTTTCTGGCCATGGGATCCCTGGATGGACGGACTTTTCATGGCCCATTCAACATGGCGATGATGGCCTTGAAGAATGCGACATGGACGAACGGGGTCAGCGACCTCCATCAAAGAGTCTCCCGTCGCATGTGGAATCAGGTATGGCCGGCCCTGCCCGAATCGGATATCCCGATCCAGGGTATTACCAACGGGATCCACATTCCTTCGTGGATCTCAAGCGACATGGCAAGCCTTCTGGATCGCTACCTCGGCCGGCGGTGGGCGGAGGACCCGGATAGTATTAAGGTTTGGGAGCGTGTCCGTCGCATCCCGGATTCCGAACTCTGGAGGACCCATGAGCGCCGGCGGGAAAGGCTGGTGGCCTTCACCCGGAGAAGGCTCAAGGAGCAGTTGATCAACCGGGGGGCCAAGAAGATCGAGATCCAAATGGCCAGTGAAGCGCTGAATCCCCAGGCCTTGACCATCGGATTTGCACGGCGATTTGCCACGTATAAAAGGGGAGATCTCATCCTGAAAGACCCGGAGCGGCTGGCCAAACTCCTGAATGATCCTCAACGGCCTGTCCAGATCATCTTTGCCGGCAAGGCGCATCCTCAGGATCATCCAGGGAAAGAGGTCATCAAAAGCATTGTCCATCTGGCCCAACAGCCCGAATTTCGACAGAGGATCGCTTTCATTGAAGACTATGACATGAATGTGGCCCGGTATCTCGTCCAGGGGGCGGACGTATGGTTGAATAACCCGAGAAGGCCCCTGGAAGCCTGCGGGACGAGCGGCATGAAGGCTGCCGCCAATGGCGCCCTGAACTTAAGCGTTCTGGACGGGTGGTGGGCCGAAGGATTTCAGCCCGGCCTGGGGTGGGGAATCGGGTCGGGTGAAGAGTACGACGACCTGGGCTATCAGGACGAAGTGGAAAGCCAGGCGATCTACAACCTGCTGGAAAAGACGATCGTTCCGCTCTTTTTTGAGAGGGGACGGGACAATCTTCCCCGGGAGTGGATCGGAATGATGAGGAATTCGATGCAGACCCTGGCAGCCCGCTTCAATTCCCATCGGATGGTTGAGGACTATGTGCACAAGGTCTATGTTCCACTGGCATTGAACTGGAATCGCATCCAGGCGGAGACCCTGCGGGGAGCGCGGGATTTGGCGTCCTGGATGAATCGATTAAGGGAGCACTGGCCAAAGCTCCGGATCCTCGAAAAGCGCACGAACGCCCGGAATGGGTTCGAGGTGGGGGAGTCGGTCAATGTGGAAGTGCAAATATACTTAGGCCAGCTTTCCCATGAGGATCTCTCGGTGGAAATCTATTACGGCCGGGTGGATTCGAAGGCCGAGTTCATGGACCGGGAGACTCTTCGCCTCCGGGATGTCAAACTGGACGGAGACCGGGCGCTCTTTTGCGGTGAAATCCCGTGCGTCGAGGCGGGCCGTTTTGGTTTTCGTATCCGTATGCTCCCGTTCCACCCCCATCTTGCCAATCCTTACGCCCCCGGATTGATTCTGTGGGGGTAGAGACCGGGTGAAAGAAAAAGCACCAAAATCCAAGCACCAAGCACCAAATAAATTCCAATAACCCAAATCCGAAACTCGAATCCAGATCGTTTCGGTCATTTGACATTGGGAATTGGATATTGTTTGGAATTTGGGATTTGGAGTTTGAGATTTAAGATCCCATGAGTAAATTCCTCCGCCATCGTGAGGCAACGGAATAAGCGTACCGAGAACGCAAGTTATGGATGTTTTCATTGCCAGGCAGCCGATCTTCGATGCGCACCAGAAGGTGTTCGGGTACGAGCTTCTTTTCCGCTCCGGCCTGGACAACCTGTTCATGCATCCCGATCCGAATCAGGCCACATCGCGAGTGATCGCGGATAGCTTCTTTCTTCTGGGTATCTCAGAACTGACGGGCGGGAAGAGAGCCTTCATCAATGTAACAAGGGAGGTACTTCTCAAGGAATATCTCTATTTGGTTCCCAAGGATCTTATCGTGGCGGAGATCCTGGAGACGGTGGCGCCCGATCCCGAAATTATCGCTGCCTGCAAGAAATTAAAAGGAGCAGGCTACCTTCTGGCCCTGGATGATTTTATTTACAAAGATGAGTACAGGTCCCTGGTGGAACTCAGTGATTTTATCAAAGTGGACGTCCTTTCCACAGACGAGGAAGCGCAACGGTCGCTGGCGAAAGAGTTTGCCCCGCGAGGCATTCGTCTCCTGGCCGAGAAGGTAGAGACTACCCATGTTCATCAGGGCGCCCTGAAGATGGGATATACCTATTTCCAGGGTTATTTTTTCAGTAAACCGAGAATCATCTCTGGGAAAGACATCCCGGGATACAAGCTCCATTACCTCCGGCTCCTTCGGGAAATACACCGGCGGGAGGCAGATTTGAAGCAGATGGGGCAGATCATAAGGCAGGAGGTCTCTCTTTCCTTCAAACTCCTTCGATACATCAATTCAGCCTTTTTCGGGTTGAGAAACGAGATCAGCTCAGTGATGCAGGCCCTTGCGCTCCTGGGTGAAAAGGAGATCAGGAAGTGGGTGTCCCTTATCGCTATGGCCCACATGGGGGAAGACAAACCCGAGGAACTCCTGGTTCATGCCGTCACCCGGGCAAAATTCTGCGAGTCGCTGGCGGGTTGCACGGACCTGGCGGGGAGGAAAGAAGATCTCTTCTTAATGGGGATGTTTTCATTGCTGGATGCCATTCTGGATCGTTCTCTCGTTGATATCTTGAGAGAAATCCCGATCGCCGAAGACATCAAGGCCGCCCTTCTGGGTGAAGAGAATCCTCTAAAAACGGTTTATGAACTCGCCCTGTCTTGCGAATCGGGCCAATGGGAGAAGTTTTCAGGCCTTGCCCGAAGACTCAGGGTTGATGAAGTCGTCTCTTCCCGGCTTTACCTGGATGCCGTGAAATGGGGGCACGAGTGTTTCCGGGGGACCGACTGAATTGAAGACAGGCGTCCCCGTCGGATTCTTGACGCTTTCGCTTTGCCTGACTCCCGGTCTTTTATTTACTATCGGACAGAAACCAATAAATTCAATATGTTTTAAGTATACGCCCATTTTGCTCAGATTGGCACAGTAGATGCAAACAACAAATGGACACCCGAGATGGCGCCCGCAAATATGAGAGGAGAGGATTGGCCTGACCGTATGGAAGCTAAAGATGAGAAACAATTGGAGGCTCTCTACGAAGAAACGAAAAAGAGGCTGGATGAGCTGACCATCCTTTACGAGATGAAAAAGATCTCCAGCGAATCCCAGAAGTTGGATCAGATGCTGGCAGGGGTAGTCAGGACCTTGCATGACTTCTTCGGGGCGGACATTTCGGGAATCCTGCTGGTGGACGAGAATACAAGGCGGATTTTGCCCCAATCATTGTATATCGGCCATGCCGTTGAGAATCATGAAAGCCCGGAGTCTCGTCGGGGCGCAGGTGTGACCGGATGGGTTGCGGAAAAGGGAGAATCCCTGTGCCTGAATGAAGCCCGGAAGGATTCGCGATATGCGCCTCTCCGTGAAGAGATACAATCTGCGATGTGTGTTCCCCTCAAGGCGGGGAATAAGATTATCGGAGTCATTGATATCCAGAGCAAGGACACCAATGCTTTTTCAGAAGAGGATTTTCGTCTATTGACGATTGCCGGAGAGCATCTTGCCATCCTGATCGAGAATGCTCGTTCTGAAGAACGATACAGGGCAGTGGTGGAAAGCGCTCTGGACGGCGTGATGGTGGTTGGCGCCGACGGGCGATTCATCTACGCGAATGACAGACTGGCCGAGCTCTTAGGTTCTTCCAGGGAAGAATTGATTGGGATGGATTTTCGCGATTTTATGGAGGCCGAGGGGCAGCAGGCGTTTTTCAGCCGGGATATTTTAAAACAGAAGGGGAAGAAAGAGGTTCACCCCCGGTATGAAATAGGCATCCGTCGAAGAGATGGCGAGAGAAAAGAGGTGGAGGTGAGTTCCACGGTGATCCTTGATTCTCAGGGAAATACGAACACCGTCGCCTTTCTGAAAGACATTACGGAGAAGCGGAAGATGGAAGAACGGCTGCTGCAGGCTGAGAAGCTCAGGGCCGTGGGCGAGATATCCAGCGGCGTGGCCCACAATTTCAACAACGCGCTGACCATCATCCTTGGCAACGCTCAATTGCTCCTTTACAGCGCTGAGGATGAAGAGTCGCGGGAAGCCCTGAAGACCATTGAAAAGGTGGCGAAGGATAGTTCTCGAACCGTACGGCGGCTGATGGAGTTTACGCGGAAAGAGATTCATAAAGAGCTCTTTACACTGGACCTCAACGCGGTGATTAAGGAATCCATCGAGATGACAAAACCGAAGTGGAGGGACGAGGTCCAGGGGAAAGGGATCCCCATCGACGTGGTGCTGGGTTTGGGCCCGGTTCCTCCGGTGGCGGGAATCGCCTCTGAAATGAGGGAGGTGATCACCAACATGATCTTCAATGCGATTGAAGCGATGCCCGAAGGCGGAAGGCTGGAGATTCGGACATTCCTGAAAGGAAGCAAGGCCTATGTCCAGATCTTGGATACGGGAGTTGGAATGACCGACGAGGTAAGAAAGAAGGTTTTTGAACCTTTTTTTACGACGAAATCGTTCAGCAATACGGGGCTGGGTTTAAGCATGTCTTACGGGATTGTGAAACGATTTGGCGGAAATATCGAGGTTGAAAGCAAGGTTGGAGAAGGCACAACCTTCACTATTCATTTTCCCGTAGATTCCGACGGGAAAGGGGAGGCACAGGATTCTTCGGACATGAAGAAAGGTCCCCAAGCCCGGGTCCTGGTGATTGATGATGAAGCCTCTGTGAGAGAGATTCTTTCCAGGATTCTGATGCAGGCGGACCATCATGTGGTGGTCGCAAAGAAGGGAGATGAAGGGGTTCGTCTTTTCCGGGAAAAGGACGTTGATATTGTCCTGACAGACTTGGGAATGCCGGAAATGTCCGGATGGGAGGTCTGCAGCGAGATTAAGAAAATCAGCCCTCACACGCCGGTAGGGATGATCACCGGCTGGGGAATCCGATTGGATCCGGAAAAGGTCAGAGAGAGCCGAATCGATTTCGTCCTCTCGAAACCCTTCGATTTTAATCAGGTCTTAAATAAAGTGGCGGAAACCATGGAATCCAAAAGGGTCGACGGATGACCGTGTTTCCGCATTTCCTCTCGGGAATCCTTGCCATTCATTAGAAAACGAAGTTACGAAGATTGGAACCTAAGAAGCTGCGAAGATAACGAAGATAAGAATTTAAGAAGATAAGAAGTTGAGAAAATGAGAAGATAACCCAAATAATGAAGTTGAGAAGTTGCGAAGATAAGAAGATACGAAAATGACAAAGATGAGAAGATGGTTCTCAACTTCGTAACCTCGCAGCTTCACATCTTCATAGATTTAGGAGACGCAACTTCACGGGTTTCGGCCTTCATGATTTTGATGAGCTTCTCAACTTCATATCTTCTCATCTTCTCAACTTCTCATCTTCCTTCCGTCCGGGCATGGGGCATGAGTTCTACTCAGACCCATAGCCTTCTTTATCCCGCGAAATACTACTTGCGCGCTCTCCAGTTCAGTGCTATCTTGTCAGAATCCAGAACAGTTAAATGTATCCGGGCCGCCCAGCCTGCCGAAGAGACACGGACAATGGGATCAGAAACCATCTTGATGGCGGAAGATGAAAGAGAGATCCGGGAGATGTTCAAGGAATTTCTCGAATCGCAGGGATACAGGGTATTTGCCGCCGCAGATGGGGAAGAGGCCTTGGAGATATTTTCCGCTCGACATCGGTCCATTGACCTTGTCATCCTGGATGCGATGATGCCGAAACTGAACGGACCCGAGGTCTATGATCGGATGAAGTCCCTCTCTAAAGATCTGCGTTGCCTCTTTTTGACAGGGTATAGCGAGGAGATCTTCCAGAGATCGCTTAACCCCGGTTTCAAGATTCCTATCCTCCGAAAACCGATTACATTCCAAGAGCTGGAGGAAAAAGTCCGCGAAGTTCTGGATCAACCGACGAAAAACAACCGTTAACCCGCCAGTTCCCTGATTCCTCAGATTCCCCAATCCTGATTCCTAACCCGGCGTAACCGGAACCAAACAGGATTTGAAGTTAAATCCGAAATCCGAATATCGGGCGAAGCGTCCGTCGAGGACCAATCCGAAACAAATACGAATTTTCAAAATTCAAAATCTCTAAACTCTCTTAATTGGAACATCTGAAATTTGATCATTTGAGATTGTTTCAAATTTCGGATTTCGTGCTTCGAATTTACACCCGTTTTATCGTGAATGACTTTGTTGTCACTTTGCGCACAATTTTATTCAGCACCTGATTCCCATTCAATGCTTTTTCCCTCAAGGGAATATGTCCGGAAACCGATATATAAGGATAGGTTGGTTGGGAGAAAGACATTTAAGGAGAGAGAACGACTCTCCAGACCACAGGGGGTTTTTCATGGAGCGCCTTCTAACGCCTCAGGCAGCTGCAAAGATCATCGCCGTGTCGCCGAGAACCATTAAAGAGTGGCTGAGAAAGGGGGAATTGACAGGGGTCAAGGTGCGGAATATGTGGCGAATCCGGGAAAGCGATTTGACTCAGCTCATATCGAAAGGGACCCGCCCGATATCTTTCCAGAGGGGAAGGAAAGATGATCTCCGTTCTTCCAAAGACGAACGAGGAGGGAAAGTTGGTTAAGGCGTCTATGAGGAAAAAAGGTTCCATCAAACGCAAATTTACGGGTATCACACCCCGTCAGAAACAGAGCCAGGAGATTGACCTTCACCGGAAGCATCTTCAGGACCTGGTGAATCAGCAGACCCGAGAGCTGAAACAGGCCAAAGAGCAAGCGGAGCGGATTTATCAGGTCTCGCCAAGCGCCATTTTCACGGTGGATCAAAATCGCGGCATCACGAGCTGGAACGATAAGGCCGCCGAGGTCACCGGCTACTCTGCGGAAGAAGCCATTGGCAAGGAGTGCGGCCTTTTCGTTGATTCCCCTTGTAAGGATAGGTGCGGTCTTTTCACCGCGGAGGAACGAAGGCCGATCGTTGGGCAGGAGTGCGTTATCCTGAGGAAAGACGGGACGCTTCGCACCATCATGAAGAATGCGGACTACTTGCAGGATTTGGAGGGGAACGTCATCGGTGGGATTGAGAGTTTTGAAGACATTACGGAACGGAAGAATGCCGAGGAGGCCCTCCAGAAAGCGAAGGAGGAGGTGGAAGAGACGAACCAGCAGCTCGAGCGGGCGATCGAACGGGCCAATCGGATGGCGTTCGCCGCTGAATCGGGCGCCCAGGCGAAATCCGAATTTCTGGCGAATATGAGCCACGAAATCAGGACCCCCATGAATGGGATTATCGGTTTTACTAATCTGCTGCTTGAAACCGAGCTGACGCCTGAGCAGAGGGAATACGGAGAGGCGGTGATCCAGTCGGCCGAGCACCTCCTGACAATTATCAACGATATCCTCGACTTCTCAAAGATCGAGGCAGGAAAACTGGACCTGGAGCCTATCCCCTTCGACCTCAAAGTGGCCGTGAAGGAGGTGGCAGACCTGATGGTCATCCGGGCGAGGGAGAAAAAAATCGAGCTGGTTCTTCGGTTTTCTCCTGGTTTGTCTTCCCGTTTCATCGGTGATCCGGGGCGGATCCGGCAGATCATTATCAACCTTGCCGGGAATGCCGTTAAATTCACTGAGAAAGGTCATGTGCTGATCAGTATTGAAGAAGAGGATACGGCAGAGGACCGAGCCCTTCTCCGTTTCTCAGTGCAGGATACAGGGATCGGGATTCCTGAAGAGAAACTGGTTTACGTCTTTGAAAAATTCACCCAGAGCGATGCCTCCACGAGCCGTCGTTTCGGCGGCACGGGTCTGGGACTGGCGATCTCGAAGCAACTGGTAGAACTCATGGGGGGGAAGATCGGGGTACAGAGCCGGTTGGGAGAAGGCTCGACCTTCTGGTTCACACTCCCTCTGCCCCGGGATGGCCAGGCCCAAATCGTTCCGCCTCTTAAATCAGACATGAGCGGCTTGCGCGTCCTCATCGTCGATGACAACGAGGTCAATGGTCGCGTGCTGCAGGAGATGATAACGAGCTGGAACATGAGGAGTGACGCCACGGTGACGGCCGAGAAGGCACTGATGATCCTGCGCGACGGGCAGGCCGGCGGTGATCCCTATCAGGTGGCGCTTATCGACCATCGGTTACCAGACATGGATGGCGAGTGCCTGGGAAGAAGCATCAAGGAGGACGCTGTTTTAAAGCAGACGCTGCTGGTCATGCTCGCCTCCTCAGGACGACGGGGTGACGCCAAACGTTTCGAGGAGGCGGGTTTTTCCGCCTATCTGCTCAAGCCGGTGACTCCGTCTCAACTTCTGGACGCCCTCTCCATGATTCGGGGCGCCCATCTCGACGGGACGCTTACTCCTTTAATCACCCGTCATACCCTGGCTGAATCCCAGCCGGCTTCGCCTTCAGCTTCCGCCGAAAAAGACAAGGGCATGCGGTGCCGTATCTTGGTTGTGGAAGATAATGTGGTCAACCAGAAGATGGCGGTGAGGATGCTGGAAAAGATGGGTTGCAGCGTGGATGTGGCCGGGAACGGGTTGGAAGCCGTGAGGATGGTTGAGCAGCTCTCCTATGACCTGGTGTTTATGGACTGCCAGATGCCGGAGATGGATGGCTATGAAGCCACGGCGGAGATCCGGCGCCGGCAAGGCTCATCGAAACATACTCCGATCGTTGCCATGACGGCCAATGCCATGCAGGGAGACCGGGAGAGATGCATCGATGCGGGGATGGATGACTATGTGGCCAAACCGGTCAAGAAAGAGGCAGTGTCTGAGGCGATCGAAAAGTGGGCGTGATGTATTCGCCGTTGGGCTCTCGGTTGTCCGCTTCGTGAAATGGGAACATCCTATCCGAAGCGTCCTCGAAAAGAGAAGGATCCGATGAAAGGAGTCGATGCCTGATGCAAGGGATGAGAACAACGGTATTGATTGCAGAAGATGAACCTGTCTCCCGTCGCCTGCTTGAGGCGAGGTTGAAAAAATGGGGATACGATGTCGCGGTTGCTTCAGACGGGCAGCAGGCCTGGCAGATGCTTCAGAATGAAGACGCGCCCCGGCTGGTGATCCTTGACTGGATGATGCCGCGAATGAGCGGCCTTGAGGTCTGCCGGGAGATTCGGGGATCTTCGCGGCTGAACCCTGTCTACATTATCTTCGTCACGGGAAGGGATTGCAGGGAAGACATCATTGAAGGGTTGGAAGCCGGGGCAAACGATTATATCACGAAGCCGTTTGATCATGACGAACTGCACGTTCGCATCCGGGTGGGAGAGCGCGTACTGGAATTGCAGAGGCTTCTGGCGGACCGGGTAAAGGAGCTGGAGGCGGCCCTTTCGAAGGTCAGACAGCTTCAGGGGCTTTTGCCCATCTGCTGCTACTGCAAGAAAATAAGGAACGATCAGGACTATTGGGAAAAAGTGGAGACCTATATCACCCATCGTTCTGACGCTGAATTCAGCCATGGGATTTGTCCGGAATGCTACAAGACGGTTGTGGAACGTGAAGTGGAGGCGTTGGAGAAATCGGCCGAACTCCAAAAGAAAGGGGCTGGGCCCTGAAAAGGCCGTGTCATAAACCTTTTTTCGAGGTCCTGTTTTTCGGAAAGGAGGGAACGCGATGGAGTGGACCCTGAATTTGAAAGCTCTGGCGGATGCGGTAGATCTGGAGGAAGAGGTGTACAGGGAGATGATGGACCTCTTTGCGAAAACCACTTACTCGGATCTGGGGGAGTTGCACTGCGCCATCACGGAGGGAAATTCCCGGAAAGCGAGGGAGGCGGCCCATTCGATTAAGGGGGCGGCGGGAAGTCTGGGCCTGAAAGAGATCTACGGGGCGGCGAAAACAATCGAGGACAAAGCGAGGGAGAACAATCTCGAAGGCCTCACGGACGCCGCTGCGGATCTGCGGAAAAGGATCGATTTTATTGCCTCGGCATTGGGTCGCTGCGAATGAGGGGCTCTCGAATTGTCTTCTGAACTCCATCATGCAATGACTCGTTCAACCGTAAGGACATGAAAATGGAGCCAATGAAAAAGGAAGTATTGGTGGTGGATAACCATCCTGTGATGGTCAAGCTGGTTGAGAATCTCCTTGAAAAAGAGGGGCACCGGGTATTGATAGCGGAGGACGGTCTTTCGGCTCTGGAGGTTTTGAAGACCCACACTCCCGACGTTATTTTTACGGACCTGATCATGCCGAGGATCAGCGGAGAAAAACTCTGCCAGATGGTTCGAAAGATGCCGGCGCAGGAAGGGGTCCGTCTCGTCATCCTATCCGCTGTCGCCGCGGAGGGCGGGACAAACCTTGCGGGACTGAACGCCGATGCCTGCATCGCGAAAGGGCCCTTTGATAAGATGTCGAAACATATCCTGGATCAGATGAATCACGAGGGGCGCCACGACGGTGCGGGACAAGTATTGGGGATCGAAGATGTCTACCCCCGTCAGATCACAAGCGAATTGCTTTCCATTAAGCAGCAGTTCGATATGACCCTGAGGAGTATGTCCGAAGGCATCGTTGAAACCACTGCCGATGGAAGAGTCGTTTATGCGAACCCTGCCGCCCTTTCCATGGTGGGTTTACCCGAGGAGAGCGTACTGGCTTCAAATTTTGTCGACTTGTTTCACGAAGGAGACTGTCAGAGAGTAAGGAATCTGCTGATGTCGACCGAAGGCGAATCCCAACCCATTCCTGAAGATTCTCCGGCCAGGGTCAACGGAAAAGAAGTATCCATGAATGTCTTTTCTGTCAATGGCAAGGACCATAAGGCAATGATCCTCATCCTGAATGATGTCAGTGAGCGAAAAAGGATGGAAACTCAACTCCTCCAGGCCCAAAAGATGGAGGCCGTCGGAACCCTGGCGGGGGGGATCGCCCATGACTTCAATAATCTGCTCATGGTCATCCAGGGGAATGCCTCGCTCATGCTGATGGATATCGAGCCGAGCCACTCCCATTATGATAGGATCGCCAGCATCGAAAAACAGGTTCAGAGTGGGTCGAAACTGACGAATCAGCTTTTGGGATACGCAAGGAAAGGACGGTATGAGGTAAAGCCTGTGGACCTGAACAACCTGGTGCGAGAAACATCCGAGGTATTCGGTCGAACAAGAAAGGAGATCGCCATTCATCAGGACCTATCTCCCGAGTTATCCGCCATCCGGGCCGATCAGGGACAGATGGAGCAGGTCCTGATGAACCTTTTTGTCAACGCGGCCGATGCCATGCCGAGGGGAGGAGATCTCTTCGTCAGGACCTCCAAGGTTGCCCACGAAGATCTGAAAAGGAAAGTGTATCACCTCAAACCTGGCCTTTACGCAGAGTTGTCTGTCCGGGATACCGGAACCGGCATGGACGAGAAGACCATGGCGCGGATTTTCGATCCCTTCTTTACCACCAAGGAACTCGGAAGAGGAACCGGGCTTGGACTGGCTTCTGTTTACGGGATTATCAAAGGTCATGCCGGATACATCGATGTAGAATCCGAGATCGGCAAGGGGTCCAACTTCAGGATTTACCTTCCTGCGTCAGATGAGAGAGCGCAAGAGACGGTCAGAGAGGCGGACCAACTGGAGCGAGGAACAGAGACGATCCTTCTGATCGATGATGAGGAAATGATCTTACACGTGGGCCAGGAGTTGCTGAGGGCCCTGGGTTATCGGACACTCACTGCCCCGGATGGCAAGGAGGCGGTGGAAATCTATAGAAAGAACCGGGAGGCGGTTGATCTGGTGATTCTCGATATGGTCATGCCGCGCCTTGGAGGGGGGGAGGTCTTTGATCAGCTCAAGGAGATCAACCCGGAAGTGAAAGTCCTCCTTTCGAGCGGTTACAGCATCGATGGAGAGGCGGCAAAGATCCTCGATCGGGGATGCAACGGATTTATCCAAAAGCCCTTCGACCTCATCCAGCTGTCAAAGAGCATCAGAGTGGTCCTGGGAAAAGAGAAGGCTTAAAGGACCCAATACCGACCCTCTCTCCTTCCTATCCCCCGACTCCCCGTTTACCCACAGATCCCCTTTTATCACGGGTACGCCATTCAATAGCGCTAAAGTTATTTCCGTGGAATGCCGAAAGTAATAATACGGAACGCGAAAGGCTCAAAGGGCCCCGTCGATCCCCCTTTGACCGAGCAGACCGGAGGGATCCAGCAGGTCAATCCAAGAACGCAAGGTTTAGGTTTGAAGTAAGAACTTATGCAAATCTCAGACGTTAGAAAAGAATTCTCAGATTTGGGAAAGTACTCACCTGGAAAAGGAGGCAAAGGCCAATGGCAGAACTGACGAGGACGATCGATCAGACGGTGAAGTCGATGACAGACCGGGAAGGCAAGTATCTCACTTTCTCGATGGCCGGAGAGGAGTACGGGATGGGAATCCTGAAGATCAAGGAGATCATCGGGATGATGCCTATTACGTCTATTCCCCGGACCCCTTCTTTTGTCAAAGGGGTGATCAACCTTCGAGGGAAGGTCATTCCAGTGGTGGATTTAAGGCTGAAGTTCGGAATGGAGGAGATGGCCTATACGGAGAGGACATGCATCATCGTTGTGGAAATCGGGAATCATGGAGGGTCGGTACTCATCGGGATTGTAGTGGACTCGGTCTCCGAGGTTTTGAATATCAAAGGGGCCGACATTGAAGAAACTCCCACGTTCGGGGTCAGGCTGGATACGGGCTACATCCTCGGGATGGCGAAGACGAATGGGGGGGTGAAGATCCTTCTCGATATCGACAAGGTGTTGAACGGAGAAGAACTCACGACCCTGGGAAAAGCCGCTTGAGCGATAGCGGGAGTGCCAATCCTAATCCCCCTTCATCCCCCTTTAGAAAAGGGGGAAATATTTCTCCTCCCTTTGAAAAACGTGTCCTGAGCCTGTCGAGGGAGGGAGGCGGGGAGGGATTTACAGGTGTTATCTCAAACAGCTGAATGGACAGAGTAAATTCAAAGGAGAAAAAGGAGGAGAGAAAAATGAAAAAGGCGGTTTGGTTAGCAGTGATCGGAATGTTCGTGATAGGTAGCGGAATCGGGTACGGAGCTGAGAAGGCGCCCGACAAGATTGTCACTTTTGCCAATGCCAGTCTGATCCAGTGGGGAACGGACCCGGTGATTGTGAACGCCGTCAAGACCGAAAACGGAAAGGGCAAGTCTCTCAATCAAATCAAAGACGCGGACAAGAAATGGATGGAGACCCCGGGAGTTGACGGTTTCATGAAGTCCCTCATGGAGTCGGAATGTGGGAAACATCTCCAGAAGCTCCAGAAGGCAGCCCCGTATTTTGCGGAGATTTTTGTAATGGACAACCAGGGGGCCAATGTGTGCATGAGTGATAAGACCAGCGACTACTGGCAGGGGGATGAGGCCAAGTTCATCGAGTCCTACAAAGGGGGTCAGGGGGCTATCCATATGAGCGATGTGATTTTCGACAAGAGCTCCCAGGCCTATCTGGTCCAGGTCTCGGTTCCGGTTAAAGACGGCGGGAAGGTGATCGGCGCCATCACGATCGGGGTTAATGTGGACAAATTCAAATAAGCCTCATAGTTGCGTAAACGGCCACGGGTAAACCGCTCTTTAAGGCTTCGGAAGGCGGTCGATTTGAAATTTTAGGGGAACAGGGGGATGTCACCAAAAGTGAACTCCAGCAGGGGTCGGAAACGTGAGTGTTGATTCACCTGAAGGTTCGCCCCGAAGCCTTTCCGACCGGCTTACCCATGTCCGTTAGGATGAATTGTTTTGCAATGTTAAGGTAAACGGTACGGGGACGGTTGGCCGTCCCCATAGGCAGGGAAAACAGTCAGCGAGGGGGACCAAAATGAAGGGATTCAATGACGTTAAAGTAGGTGGTAAGCTCGTTACCGGATTCTCGGTGATGATCCTCTTGATGGGGGTTATCGGGTTCCTGGGATACATGAGCACCCATAGGATTCAAGCAAGCCTGGAGGAGATTTTTGCCGTAAGACTTCCGAGCATGGACTATCTGCTTGAGACGGACCGGGATCTCCAGCAGCTGCTTGTGGCGGAGCGGTCGTTGATTTTTGCCGAAGCCTCCTCGGAAGAGTTCAAGGGATTCGTAAACGAATACGAGACGAACCTCAAGCAATCAGAGGAGCGGTGGGAGAAATTCAAGGCGTTGGCTGCGACCCCTGAGGAAAAGGCGGCCATTCCCAGGTATGAAAAGGCCAGGAAGGAGTGGGAAGGTCTTTCAAAGAAAGTGGTGGAAGGCCGCAAAGCCGATTCGCGAGAGGGCCGGACCGAGGCCCTTGACCTTACCTTAGGACCTGCGAAGAAGAAGTTTGAAGAGATGCGGGCGGTCCTTGATGAATTGACAGAGATCAATTTGAAGAACGCTAAAAAGGCCCATGAGACAGCAACGGCCACATACCGAAAGACAGTCCTCACCCTCGCCGGCACGGCCGGGGCCGGCCTGGTCATTGGTCTTTTTCTTATGCTGGCGATCCGACGGGGGATCATGAGGCCTCTCAGGTCAGTCATTCACGGACTGATAGGGAGTTCGGAGCAGGTGGCTTCGGCCTCATCCCAGGTGTCTTCTGCAAGCCGGTCGCTGGCTGAGGGAGCTTCCGAAAATGCGGCAGGCCTGGAGGAGACGTCGTCTTCGATTGAAGAGATGGCCTCCATGACGAAACAGAATGCCGACAATGCCAAACAGGCCGACACCTTGATGGCAGAGACGGGTAGGGTGGTGAATGAAGCCAATCACTCGATGGAAGAACTGACCGGGTCCATGAAAGAAATCTCGACCGCGAGCGAGGAAACGGCCAAGATCATCAAAACGATTGACGAGATTGCATTCCAAACGAATCTGCTGGCCTTGAATGCGGCCGTTGAAGCCGCCCGGGCCGGGGAAGCCGGGGCCGGGTTTGCGGTGGTGGCGGATGAGGTGAGGAATCTTGCCATGAGAGCAGCGGAGGCGGCCAAAAACACGGCGGACCTGATTGAAGGGTCGGTGAAAAAAATCAAAAACGGTTCTGACCTTGTGTCAAAGACGAACGCGGACTTTGCCAAGGTGGCAACAGGGTCAAAAAAGGTCGGGGAACTGGTAGGGGAGATCGCTGCCGCCTCTCAAGAACAGGCCCAGGGAATCGAGCAGATCAACAAGGCCGTCGCTGAAATGGACAAGGTGGTCCAGAGGAATGCGGCCAGCGCGGAGGAGTCGGCCTCCGCGTCCGGAGAGATGAATGCCCAGGCGGGGATGATGAAGGGATTCGTTGCCGATCTGGTGGCTCTGGTGGGCGAGAGCGGAAACGGGACGTTTGCAAATGGGGAATTCGGATTGCGGAATGAGGAATCAAAGAAGCTGAATCGTAAGAGAGGACCTCGGAACAACCCTCTTGTTCCCGCGAAAAGAGAGAGGGAGGCAAGGGGGATTCCTCCCAAGAGGAAAGATATCACACCCGAACAGGTCATCCCCATGGAGGGGGAGGGTTTTGAAGAGTTCTGAATCGAAGACGGCCTGTAGGGTTACCGCAAGCCTGGTCGCTTTGACGTCTTGGTTAACCTTCCAGTTGATTCCCAGACCCGGCGGGAACACTTCCGAAGCCTTGTAATGCGGGTTTGGTTGACATTGAATGGGTCATGGAGGACCTCCCCAAGAGTGAAGTCCAGCAGAGTTGGCGAAAGGTGGTGCTTCGCGTTCAAAAGGTTCCGCTACAAGCCTTCTCCAGTGTCCCCGCCGTGTCTGTTGGGAAAGTTTCTGAAACTTTGAGGTTAACGGAATAAAACTGAGGAAAGGAAGGAAAGGAAATGAAGAAGATCAAGGTTTTGATGGGCGGCATTCAGAGGAAATTGACCCTCTCTTTTCTGCTCATCGCGCTTATTCCAGTGGCGATCATAGGGTATTTCTCTTACTTCAACACATCCAGAATATTGCTGGATCAGACCAAAAGCCAGATGCGCAATCTGGCAGCCACGGGGATCGAACAAATAAACACTTCCATCATGACCTATAAGATGCAGATGGAGCCCCTCCTTTTACCCTGCAAGGAAGCCATCGATTATATCGGGATGGAGATCGAGCTCGATATGGGCACGAAAGTCATTATGCTGGATGAACTCAAGGCATTTCAAAAAAGATATCCGGCGATCCGGAAGATCCAGCTTTTGGATTTGAAGGGAAACCAGAAATTCTCGACGACTGAGAAAACCGACCCGGCCAAAAGCGAAAAGGCCCACCCGGCCAAAATCGACCCTGCAAGCCCATGGTTTCAAAAAGCCCTGAACAGCGATGAAATCTGCTTCAGTGAGATGTTTCTATCGAAGGAGGCCAATGAACCGGCGTTGATCATGGCCAAGAGAGCAACGACCCAGAAATCCGCAGGGAAACCGGTTGCCGTCCTGGCCGTGGAACTCCTTGCAAACCCTATAACGGCTTCTCTCGACAAAATGGAATTGGGGAAGGGAGGGGAAGCCTATATCCTGAATAAGGAAGGTTATGCGATCGCTCATCCTGACAAAACGAAGCTCTTTCAACTCAATCTGAGTTCCTATGCTTTTGGCAAGGAGATGCTTCAGAAGAAGAATGGGTTGGTTGAATATCCATGGGGGGACAAAGTCAAGTTTGCATCATTCCAGGAATACGCTCCGATGGAATGGATCATTGTGGCAGCGGCCAATAAGGATGGCATCCTGCAATCTGTCCGACAGATGAGAAACTTCTTTTTTATCTTCGGGGCGGTGATCGGTGTAATCGCCTTGATTGTCGCCGTATTCATGTCCCTGCGAATTGCAAAACCTATCCGGCGCGCGATTGAAGGTCTGACGGAAAACGCGGATCAGGTTGCCTCGGCCTCCTCTCAGATCTCATCGGCCAGTCAGTCCTTGGCCGAAGGCGCTTCTGAGCAGGCTGCCGGACTGGAGGAAACCTCCTCTTC
>Ga0214473_10003532_pt1 | contig 18942 bp, 15 predicted proteins | sample RVTome_7_FD_203509 | JGI IMG/M metagenome (GOLD analysis project Ga0214473, IMG submission 203509) | Soil microbial communities from uranium-contaminated site in the Upper Colorado River Basin, Wyoming, United States - RVT98D197 | ecosystem: Environmental > Terrestrial > Soil > Contaminated >... | reverse complement strand
GAGCGGGAGGAGCGGATGCTCCGCGGGTTCGGCCTTCTCACCGAGGGACAGGACCTCCGGGCCATCCGCGAGAAGGTCCTGGGAGAGAACGTCGCCGGGTTCTACGACGAGCGGCCCGGAGTGAAGAAGCTCTTTGCCATCTCCTCCGGCCAGAGTCTGAACCTCATGAACCAGCTCGTGCTCTCCCACGAGCTCCGGCACGCGATTCAAGATCAGCAGGTGGTCATCCGGGAGAAGCTCCAGGTCCAGAGCGACTATGACGACCGGAGGCTCGCGGCTCTTTGTCTTCTCGAGGGAGATGCCTCCATCCTGATGGAACAGTACCTGAGCTCCGGGGCGACCTCGAATCAACCCGAGGTCGCGAACCTCTTCAAGATCTTCTCGCAGAGCCTGACGGGCGAGGAGATCGCGGCGATGTTCGCCGCCGGGCCCTCGCTGCGCGCCGCCCCGCCCGTCGTGCAGGAACAACTCATCGCTCCATACTTCGAGGGGAGAAACCTCGCCGCCGCGATCTTCGCGAAGGGCGGTTTCGCGCTTCTGAACGAGAAGCTCGAGCGTCCACCGCGGTCGATGGAGCAGGTGCTCCATCCGGAGAAGTACCTCGATCGGGTCGATGAGCCGCTCGCGGTGGCGCTTCCCGAGGTCGGACAAGCCAAGCCCAGCTTCGAAGGTACGCTCGGGGAGTTCCTGATCCGGGTTCTCCTGCGGGCGGGCTCGGAAGGGGAAGTCGCGGCGGACGCCGCCGCGGGCTGGGACGGAGATCGCTACGCGGTCCTCGAGAACGGAAACGGTTCGTATCGTCTGGCATGGCGAAGCGTATGGGACTCGGAAGCCGACGCCCGCGAGTTCCGGAACGTTCTGAAGGCTTACGCGGACGCGGGCTTCCCCGGGGAGGACAATTCCCTCACGCTTTCGGGCCAGGAAGTCTTCTTCGAGAGACCGCGGTTTCGCTGAGCTAACGGCTGAGCTTCTCCATCATCACCCGGCCCTCACCCTCGAGCCTCAAGTTCATCGCGCTGCCGGATCCCGGAAGCATCAGCTCCGCGAGGGCTTCGTCTTCGACGATGGTCGGCGTCAGCTCTCCCGACCAGGAGATGATGCTGCCGGTCGAGACGTTCACCGGATAGGGCTTCTGGACGGAGAGCACCAGAGGGCTCGAGGCCACGGAGAGCGCGATCATGCCCGTGCCCTGGATCACGAGCACGTGGAACGCGCTCTTGCCTCCTTCTCTTTCGATGACGCCGTAGCGCGGGGTGAGGGTCTCCTGGCAGGCGAGGAGATGGGACGGCTCGACGAAGATCTCGTCCTCTTCGATCGCGAGCACGGTGATCTCCCGCCGTCGGTCGGTGAGAAGGAGCTTCCCCGTTCCGCTCACGATGACCAGGGGAGGCACCGACTCCTGACGCTGGGGCTTGACCCAGAACGTGAGGTTTCCGCTGTAGCTGTAGATGGTGCCCTGCTTGATGAAGACCTTTCCCGAGAAGTTGACCTCCATGAGGTTCTCTTCGAGGTAGCGAAACAAGTCCTCGCGTCGCCGCCCGCGCGTGTACACGTGGGGCTCGCCGGCGGCGGGTGTGGCTCCCCAGTTGAGCCCCTGAACCACGCTTTGCCGCTCGCCGTCCCCCACGGGGAGGGACTCGACGGGAGGGATGATGGTTGGCCGCCCTCGCTCCGACTGGCGGAAGAACAGCTCCTCGCTCGCGCTCGAGGGCTCCTTTCGGCGCGCCATCTCGGCCAGGGACTCGTCCGGGACGAGAGGCTCGCTCAAGCGAAGCCGCGTCGTCTCGACTCCCGGGGGCTTCGAGGGCGGCGGGACGGTGTCTTCGGTCTCCGTTAGCAGCGACCTGGCCTCTTCGGCAAGCGCGGTCCGTTCGTCCACGCTGAGAATCGGCTCCTGGGTGTCGGACACGTTGACGGCGCGCTCGACCAGCTCCTCCAAGGAGGCTTCGGCATGAGGCGGGCCCGGCGCCGGCTCCGCCTTGGCTGGTCGCTCGATCGCGAGACCCTGTTGAATCGCCGAAAGGATGCGCCTTCGGTCGATGGAGTCGACGTTCACTTTTTCGAGGACGAGATCGGGCGCGGTCTTCTGCGGCTCCGAGGTGTGAGCGAGCGCGGCCCTGGTGTCCTCGGGGCTCGGCGCGGGTAAGGCGAAATCCTCCCCGTCATCGCGATCCGAGGGCCGCTCCCGATCGATCTTCTCCTGGACCCGCTTGACCATGATGTTGGCGCCGGCTTTTCGGTACTGGAAGATCGCGTTGTAGTACTGCCTCTTCTTTTCGTAGATATTGCCGAGGTAGAAATGGGTTTTCTGGTTGTCGGGCTTCAGCTCCAGCGACTTGAGGAATGTCGCTTCCGCCCGGTCGAGGTCCATGAGCTTGAAGCAGACGAGACCGAGGTTGAAAAACAGCGTCGAGGAGTCGGGGTTGAGCTCGATGAGCTTGCGATAGACGGTATCCGCTTCCCGGAACTTCTCCTGTTTGAAATAGGCGAGGCCTAGGAGGTTCAGGACGGTGTCGTCGCTCGGTCGAAGCCGCCGGGCCTCCTCCAGCTCCTCCGCCGCGTCGGCGAAATTGCGCGCGTCGAAATGCTCGCGGCCCCGGTTGAGGTGAACGAGAAAGAGCCCCTGGTCGAACGGGGTAGAGGACTGGTTCGCCATAAACCGACCGCCAAATACTAACCTAAACCCGCTCGCAAACGCTTCACCGAGCTAAGTCAGGGGAGTGTAAGAAGGGAGAGGTGGAGATGGGAGGAGATGGGGAGATGAATCTGACTCTTTATCCCCTTATCTCCTCCACCTCCGTATCCCCCTTCTTACACCAGAATGTGCCTACGGTGAGAGAACGTCGTACGGGTAGGTCTCGGGTCTCTGACGGGTGATGAAAACCGTTCCCTCGGGATCGACGTACCGGTAGTAGACCAGCTCCGCCGTTTGCGCGGAGGCCGGGAGACCCGCCGCCGGCGGGCCGGGGAGGGAGGGAGCCAGCGTGGGAGCGCCCCCCATTCCGCGGCCGGCGGCGGCGCGGCGCGCCAAATCGGCGAGCGTGGAGCCACCTCCGGCAAGGACGGAGCCATCGGCGGTGGTCGTCGCCGAGGCGGCACCCGAGGGACTTACCTCCGTTTTCCCCCCGGGCTGGCTGATGCTATAGACGCGGTTTCCCCGAACGATCTGGATCTTCGAGCCCACCCCATAGATGGCGAGCACCTTCCTCACGTAATTGCGCGTTTCGGCGTACGGAGGGACGCTCCCGTAGCGCCGGACGGGGGTGGAGCCAGCATTGTAGGCCGCGAGCGCCAGACTCACATCGCGGAACTCATCGATGAGATCGCGGAGATGGGCGGTGCCGGCGCGGATGTTCTGCCAGGGGTCGTAGGCGTTCGAGACCCCGTAGCGCCGGCCGGTGTCGGGCATGAGCTGCATCAGTCCGCGCGCACCCTTGTGGGATCGGGCGTAGCGGTCGAACGCGGATTCGACGGCGATGACCGCGCGGACCAGCGAAGAGTCGACACCGAAAAGACTCGACGCTTTGAGGATCATAGGGTCGTACTGGCCGCTGTAGTGCCAGACGGTTCCTCCGTTCTCCGGGGTATCGTCCACGATGAGGCGCATGCGGTCGTTGGTCAAGACGTTCGAGAGGATGAGGATGCCGTTGTCATCCGTGTAGCCGTAGACTTGCGCCGCCGCCTCCCAGGGAGAGGCGAGTGACACCGCGAGCGCTAGAGCCGCGCAGCCGGCGAGATCGTTAGACACGCTGGCCTTCCAGGGCAAGCCGGACGGCTTCTTTCGCGCGCCGGTAGAGCTCGGGTACTTTCTCGGGAAAGCGTCCTCCCGCTTCCACTCGCTCGGCCTTTCCTCCGCCCCGCGCCTCGATCACCGGAGCGATCGCCTTCAGCAGCTGATCCGCCCGAACCTGTTCCACGAGGTCCGGCGAGACCTCGACGATGAGGGACACCTTGTCGTCGTTGACCGCCGTCGAAATCGCGACGTAGGAGCGGTCCCGGTGCTTCACCTTGAAATCGTCCACGAACTGTCGGTGCTGCTTCTTGTCGAAGTCGACGAGCGGGGGAGGCGTCCAGACGAGGACGGCACCCATGGTCGTCGTCGCCTCGGCGCTCTCGCCGGAGCCGCCCTGCGCGAGCTTCATCTTGAGCGTTTCGATCTCGCGCTCTTTCCGCTTGAGATCGTCGCGCATCTTTTCGAGCGTCGGTGCGATTTCTTCGGGCCGGACGTGCAGAGACTGGCTCGCGCTCGCGACCAGCGCCCTTTGCGAGCGCAGGTAGTCGACCGCGGCCATCCCGGTGAGGGCCTCGATCCTCCGAACGCCGGAGGCGATGGATGACTCGCTCACGATGACGAAGAGGCCCGCCTGGCCCGTCCGCGCGAGGTGGGTGCCTCCGCAGAGCTCGAGGCTGAAGTCGGACACCTGCACCACCCGGACCTTGTCCCCGTATTTCTCACCGAAGAAGGCGATTGCCCCCTTCTTCAGGGCTTCATCGATGGGTAGGACCGCGGTCGAAACCTCGATGTCCTCGAGGATCTTCTCCGTGACCCGGCCCTCGACCTGCTCGATCTCGCCCTCGGTCAGCGGCGCGAAATGCGAGAAGTCGAAGCGTAGGCGGTTCGGGGCCACGAGCGAGCCCGCCTGTTTGACGTGCGGACCGAGCGTCTCCCGAAGAGCCGCATGGAGCATGTGGGTGATGGTGTGGTGCGAGGCGGCGCCCTCCCGGGCTCTCTCGTCGACGCGGGCGCTCACCTTCTGGTCGCGACCGAGCGTTCCCCGCGACACCCTCACCCGATGGGCGATCAGGCCCGCGACCGGGGAGCTGGTGCCGAGGACGTCCGCGATGCCGTCGGGACCCGCGAGGACTCCGCGATCGCCGACTTGGCCGCCGCCTTCGGGATAAAAAGGAGTTGCGTCGAGGAACACTTCGCCCTCTTCGCCCTTTCGAAGCTCCCGCACCTCGACGCCGTTCCGGGCGATGGCGACGATGCGCGCGTCGGACAGCTGGGTTTTCCCGTAGCCCTCGAACCGCGACTCGGAGCGACCGCGGATCTCGCCATAGACGCCGCGGTCGGGCGCGGCGGCGGATTTCTTCCATGACTCGCGCGCCCTCGTCCGCTGGCCCTCCATCTCACGCTCGAAGCCTGCCTCATCGACTCCGACTCCCGACTCGGCCGCGATGTCGATCGCGAGATCGAGAGGCATCCCGAAAGTGTCGTAGAGCTTGAAGGCGGCGCTTCCGCCGAGGGTCTTCGTTCGGCGGACCGCTTCGGTCGCGAGCATCTCTTCGAGGGCGGCGATACCCTGGATCAACGTGGTCCGGAAACGGTCTTCCTCCGAGCGCACGACGCGCGCAACGTGCTCTCGCCCCAGGACCAGCTCGGGATAGGCGTCCTTCATCTCCTCGACCACGGTCTCGACCAGGCCGAAGAGGAACGGCTCCTGGACTCCGAGCTTATTTCCGTGCCGCATGGCGCGGCGCATGATCTTCCGGAGGACGTAGCCCCGTCCCTCGTTCTGGGGCATCACTCCATCGGCGATGAGAAACGTCGTCGCCCGGACGTGGTCCGCCACTACCCGGAACGACACGTCATCGGGCGAGCTTCCGCCTCGATACGTCTTTCCCGTGCAGGCTTCGATCGCCTTCAGGATTGAGGCGAAGAGATCCGTGTCGTAGTTGCTCTCGACTCCCAGGACCACGGCGGCGATGCGCTCGAGCCCCATTCCGGTGTCGACGCTCGGGAGGGGAAGAGGAGTGAGGGTCCCGTCGGCCGCTCGGTCGAACTGCATGAAGACCAGGTTCCAGATCTCGAGCCATCGATCGCATTCGCAGGCGACGCCGAGGCACGATGGAGCAGAGCAGGGGAGGTGATCGCCCTGGAAGAAGTGCACCTCGGAACAGGGCCCGCAGGGGCCGGTATCTCCCATGGACCAGAAGTTGTCCTTGCGGCCGAGCTCGTGGATGCGCTCCTCGGGTACGTAAAGCTTCCAGTGGTCGTAGGCCTCCGCGTCTCGTGGAACGGCGGAATCCCCCTCGAAGAGGGTGACGGCGAGCCTCGAGGGATCGAGCGTCAACCGCTCGACCAGGAGCTCCCAGGCGAAGTCAATGGCTTCTTTCTTGAAGTAGTCTCCGAAGGAGAAGTTCCCCAGCATCTCGAAGAACGTGTGGTGCCGCGCGGTCACCCCGACGTTCTCGAGATCGTTGTGCTTTCCGCCGGCGCGGACGCACTTCTGCACCGTGGCGGCGCGATGGTAGTCCCGCTTCTCGAGCCCGAGGAACAGGTCCTTGAACTGGTTCATTCCCGCGTTCACGAACAGAAGCGTCGGGTCGTTCACCGGCACGAGGGACGAGCTCGGAACGACGCGGTGTCCCTTCGAAGCGAAGAACTCGAGGAACCCCTTACGGATCTCTCTCGCTTTCATGCCTTTCATGCCTTGGATCAACGTTCAGTATCCCCGAAATCCAAAGTCGATACCAGTCGGTGCGCGACCTCGGGGGAGAATCCCCGCCCGAGGAGGTGCCTGTAGGCTCGCGCCCGTCCGCGAGCGCCCCCGGGTCCGCCGCGCTTTCGGAATCTCTCGAGGGCTCGCCTCGCGGCGGCCTCTTCTTCTCCTTCGGGGAACGACTCGACGAGGGCGCCTTCGATGTCGTTCTCGGAGAGATGGAGGGACTTGAGCTTCTGGTGGATGCGCGCCGGCCCCCAGTGCTTGCGCTCGGCGCTCGCACGGGCGACGTCGCGGGCGAAGGCCGCATCATTCAAGTAGCCTCTCTCCGCGAGAAAGGAGAACGTGACCTCGATCTGCTCCGGGGAGTAGCCCGCGCGGGCCATTTTTGCAGAGAGCTCACGTTCGCCGTGGCTTCTCCGCGCGAGGCGCTTGAGAGCGAAGGCAAGGGGCTGGATTTCAGCTGAACTCGAACGGGCTTTCGGCTCCCTCACCGCCCTTGTCGTCCATGAAGTCGCTCATGCTCTTCTCCATCTCCTCCTGCGCGAGGTCGCTCGTCGACTGGATTCCCTGGATCTTGAGCTTGAACTCGTCGGGGTTGCTGGCTCGCCGGAGGGCCTCGTCGTAGGTGATGAGGTCCTTCTTGTAGAGGTTGAAGATGGACTGATCGAACGTCTGCATCCCGTACTGGGAGACGCCGGCGGCGATGGCCTCGTGGATGAGCTTGGTCTTGTCCTTGTTGATGATGCAATCCCGGATGAAGGGAGTCGCGATCATCACCTCGACCGCGGGCACCCGGCCGTGGCCGTCCGCCCGGGGGATGAGGCGCATGGAGATGACCGCCTTCAACACCCCCGCGAGCTGGAGTCGGATCTGCTTCTGCTGGTGCGGGGGGAAGACGGCGATGATTCGGTTGACGGTCTCCGTGGCGTCCAGGGTGTGGAGGGTCGAGAGCACCAGGTGACCGGTCTCGGCCGCGGTGATGGCGGTCTCGATGGTCTCGTAGTCCCGCATTTCACCGACGAGGATGACATCGGGGTCCTGACGGAGGGCGCTTCGGAGCGCGCCGGCGAAGCTCTTGGTATCGACCTCGACCTCGCGCTGGTTCACGATCGACTTCTTGTCCCGGTGGAGGAACTCGATCGGGTCCTCGATGGTCATGACGTGCTCGCACCGGTGCGAGTTGATGTAGTCGATCATGCCCGCGAGAGACGTCGACTTTCCCGAACCGGTGGTTCCGGTGCAGAGGATGAGCCCGCGGGTCTCCTGGGAGATCTTCTCCAGCACCAGGGGAAGGCCGAGCTCGCGGATGGTGAGGATCTTCACCGGAATGACGCGAAGGACGAGTCCTACTGTGCCGCGCTGCTGGAAGACGTTCGCGCGGAAGCGCCCGAGTCCGGGCACGCTGTAGGCGATATCGATCTCGAGGTTGTCCTTGAACTTCTGCTTCTGGCGGTTGCTCATGATGGAGAACGCCATGGCGATGGTGTCCTCCTGCATGAGTCGCTTCATCTCCACCAGGGGGACCAGCTCGCCCGCGATCCGGATGACCGGGTGGCTTCCCACCTTGAGATGCAGGTCGGAGGCTTTCCGCTCCGACGCGACTTTCAACAAGTCATTGATGTGCATTTTTCTGAGCCCCTTTCGAGCCGGATGGCACGGGCCTTCTGGTGCCGTTCCAACGACCTTCGCCGAGCGCCCCGGCGTCGTTGATAGGCAGCGACAGCCCGACCAAGGCGATGACCTTTCTAGGCGAATCAAGTTGGAACGGCACTGGTTCTTCCTCGTCCGAATCAAGACTCTCACGCCGTTCGGAAAGCAGGAGCCTTGGTGGAGCGACTGAGCGAACTTATATTTATCCCTGAATATCAATGCTAGGGAAAAACCCTTGTGTTGTCAATGTCTTCGACGTTCCCCCCTGCTCCCGCGGAGGACCGTGTTATAGTAACGCCCCTCGCGACATGTTCCTGCTCGGCCAACAGCTCGGCAAGTACCAGATTCTGAAGACGCTGGGAAGCGGAGGCTTTGGCACCGTCTACCTCGTCCGCGACACCTGGATCGACAAGAAGCTCGCGATCAAGGTGCCCCACAAGCAAAACGGCGAATTCGACGAGCTGCTGCGCGAGCCGCGGCTTCTCGCGGCCCTGGACCACGAGAACATCGTGAGCATCGTGACCGCGGAAAAAGCCGACGATTATTTCTTCATCGTGATGGAGTTCGTCGAGGGGGAGAGCCTCGAGGCCCGTATCCAGAAGACGAAAGGAGTCGAGCTCCCCATCGCCATCGGCCTTGCCCGACAGGTCGCGACCGGGGTTTCCTACGCCCACCGGCAGGGGGTCCTCCACCGAGATCTGAGGCCGGGCAACGTCCTCGTCACCCCTGAGGGCAAAGTGAAGATCACCGACTTCGGGACGTCGCGGTTTCTGGAAGTCGGCGATCGCGCCTCCACCATCATCGGAAGCCCCCCGTACATGGCGCCGGAGCAGTTTCAAGGACGGTCGGTCTTCGCCTCCGACGTCTACTCCATCGGGGTCATCATGTACGAGATGATGACCGGCGTTCTTCCGTATTTCAGTGCCAACCCGCGACAGCTCGAGAAGATGGCTCTCTCGGGTCGACTCAGGCGGCCCCGCGAGCGAAATCGCGCCATCCCGGTCGAGATCGAGGAGATCATCCTCAAGGCGCTGGCTCCCATGGTCTCCGACCGCTACCAGCAGGCGGGAGAGCTCCTCGACGACCTGGGAACGGTGAGCGAGATCGATCGCCGCGGCTCCCACCTAGAGGAGATTCGACAGCGGCTTCGCGCGCGGGAGAAGTCTTCCTCGCGGTTCTGCTGGAACTGCAGGAAGCCGCTCCACGCGCGATCGACGAGCTGTCCTTTCTGCAGCGAAGCGCAGTAGGGACGTGGTGTAAGAAGGGGGACGTGGAGATTAGGAGGAGATGGGGAGATGAATCAGGAACGATTGAACCGGTTTATCTCCCTATCTCCTCCTATCCCCGTATCCCCCTGCAATTGGATTTCCTTCGAGAGATCGCCCGCGAGGTACTGCAGGAGAGTGGCGACGGCAATGGCCGCCGTCTCGGTTCGAAGCGTGCGGGGGCCGAGGCCGAATAGGGTCGCGCCGCGCGAGGCGGCGAGAGCGAGCTCTTTCTCGGACCAGCCGCCTTCCGGTCCAATGAGAGCAACGATCGCAGCGGTTGCCGAAGGGGGCGACAAAGACGGGGCGCCGGGATGGGCTGCCATCAACCGTCCTTGCTCGTGCAAGACTTCTTCGAGGCTTCGCGGTGCCGCGACCTCGAGGGAGCGGCTTCGACCGCTCTGCTTGCAGGATTCGGCCGCGATCCGTCGCCACCTCTCGAGGCTTTTTCCCGAGCGGCCCCGCTCGGTCTCGAGGGGAATGACCCGGGTCACCCCGAGCTCCGTGAGCTTCTCGATCAGGAACGACATCCGGTCACCCTTCGGAGGGGCGACGGCGAGGGTGAGGGAGAGCGGCGACTCCCGCGACCGCTCCGGGCCGAGGATGCGGAGCTCGACCTCGCCACCCGCGATTCGGTGGACTCTCGCCCGGGCCGCGCCTCCCTTGCCGTCGAAGAGGCTTACCTCCGCCCCTTCGCGTAGTCGCAGAACTTCGACCAGGTGATGGGCCTCCTCGGACGAGAGCCTCACGGTTTCCGAGTCGAGATCCGAAACGTGAAAGCGTCGTTCCCGGCTCATCTTCCGACTGAGGCATCCATGGCGATCACCAGGGCCGCCCACTCGCCCGACGTCCAGGTTTCACGCACTCGAAAGCCCGGGGGAAGAATCTCGGCGAAGTCGTCGACCTCCTCGACGAGGAGGCCGGAGAGCACGAGCGTCGGCGCATCCATCCGGGAGATGGCGACCTCGAGAATCGGTCGGGTGATGTTGGCGACGATGACGTCTCCCTCGAGCCGTTCGTAGCTCTCGTAGGAAGCGGTCTCGACCTGGATGCAGCCGAGCGCGTTCCGCGCCACGTTGTCAAGAGCGCAGCGCGCGGCGTCCTCGTCCGGCTCAATGGCGACGACTTCGGCCGCACCCTGGTGCCCGGCCACCATCGCAAGGATCCCGGTTCCCGCGCCCAGATCGATGACGCGATCCCCTGGACGAACGAGGCGTTCGAGAAGCGTTGCCGCGAGCCTCGTGGTGTCGTGCGTGCCGGTACCGAACGCCTGCTCGGGGTCGAGCCGCAGGACGGTGCGATCGATCGAAGGCTGAGGGCACCAGGTGGGGAGGACGAAGTAGGACTCGCCGAGGCTGAAGCCGGTGAAGCTCTCTTTCCAGGCGGCGAGCCAGTCCTGAACTGGCTGGGACGCGCCCTCTCGGCAAGCGACACGGGGGAGTTTGTCCCCGAGATCGCGCGCGACCGCCGCGACGTCCGTCTCTTCGGGGAAGAAGGCGCGGAGGCTCGAGCTCGAGGACAGCTCCTCCGCTCCGAGGCAGCCCCAATCCGAAAGGTACGAGAGGGCGATCTCGAGATCCTCGGCGGCGCCCGCGATCTCGAGAACAGGATACGACGGCACCTTCGCCGTGCCCTCGAGCTCAGCCGAAAAGCTTCTCGAAGAAGCTCCGGTCCTTCTCGTGAGACCGTTCGCCGATCCGGACGGGGGGAGTGATGGCGGAGAGCTTTTCCAGGAGCGCTCGTTGCTCCTTGGTGAGCTTGTTCGGAGTGACGACGCTGACCACGACGAGCTGATCGCCGCGCCCGCCGCCCTGGAGTCGGGGAACGCCCTTTCCCCGGAGCTTCACCACGGTGCCGCTTTGAGTGCCTTCGGGAATGCTGACGTGCTCGACGCCGTCGATCGTCGGGACTTCGAGCTCCGCCCCGAGGGCGGCCTGGGGAAACGTGACGGGAAGCTCGAGATAGATGTCCTCTCCCTCGCGGCGAAACGTCCTGTGGCGCTTCACCGAGAGCACGACATAGAGGTCGCCAGGCGGGCCGCCGCGGATCCCCGCTTCGCCCTCTCCGGCGAGCCGCATTCGCGACCCGGTGTCGACGCCCGCAGGGATCTTCAGCGTGAGCTCGCGCTCTTTCGTCACCTGCCCCGTGCCGTTGCAGCTCGAGCAGGGCTCGGGGATGAAGTGTCCCGTTCCCCGGCAATGCCCGCAGGGACGGGCTACCACGAGAAATCCCTGCTGGAGTCGAACCTGGCCTTGACCGCCGCAGGTGGGGCAGGCGCGCTTCTGGGTTCCCGGCGAAGCGCCGGAGCCGCGGCAGCGTTCGCAGAGCGAAGCACGGGGGACGAGGATGCGGGTCTCGGTCCCGCGGACCGCTTCCTCGAACGTGACCTCGAGGTCGTAGCGCAGGTCGGAGCCGCGCGCGACTCGGCCCCTCCGGCCGCCGAAGAAATCCGAGAACAGGTCCTCGAAGATGCTTCCGCCCCCGAAGATGTCGGTGAACTCCCGGAAGACATCCGCGTTGACCTGGGGACCACCCCGAAGCCCCTCGTGGCCGTAGCGGTCGTAGACCGACCGTTTGTCGTCGTCGCTCAGGACGCTGTAGGCCTCGGCGGCTTCCTTGAACGCCTCTTCCGCTTTCGGGTCGTTGGGGTTCTTATCGGGGTGATACTTCACCGCGAGCTGGCGGTAGGCCTTCTTGATCTCCTGCGCCTTCGCTCTGCGGTCGATCCCGAGGATTTCGTAGTAATCGCGTTTCGCGGTGCTTGCCAATCTCGACTCCAGAGTGCGTACTCGTGCCGTTCCAACTATCGTCGCCGAGCGCCAGCGTCGCTTCTAGACAGCGACAACCCGGCGAAGGCGACGACGTTTCTAGGCGAATCAAGTTGGAACGGCACTCGTCCTTCCGCGCCCAGCCATTATAGGTCAGCCGCGCATCATCGCCTGACCGAGAGCTTCCGCCGTGGTCTCGAGGGTGGCGAGAGCGGCTTCGAGGTCCTCGAGAGAGCCTTCCCGCGTCTGCTCGGCCCGGCTGAGTGCGGCCGTGGCCTGGCTGCGCTCCTGGTCGGTGAGCTTCGGGTGGAGGAGCTCGTAGGTCTTGCGCGTGCTCTGGATGAGCCCCTGGAGCTGGGCGGTGACCTTGTCGCGCTGGCGCATGCCCTCTTCGCGCTTCGCCTGCTTGTCGGCGTCGGTGCGCGCCTTGTCCACTTCCGACTGGGTCAGGCCGCTCGCCGCGCGAACGGTGATGTTCTGCTGGCGGCCCGTCGCCTGGTCGAGCGCCGTGACCTGGACGATGCCGTTCACGTCGATCTCGAACGTGACTTCGATCTGGGGGACGCCCTTGGGGGCGGGGGCGACGTCGGTGAGCATGAACTTGCCGAGGGAGGTGTTCTCGTGGGCCGTGTTGCCTTCGCCCTGGAGCACGTGGACCTCGACTTTGGTCTGGTTGTCGGTGACGGTCGTGAAGATTCGGCTCTTCTTCGTCGGGATGTTGGAGTTGCGCTCGATGAGCGGCGTGAACGTCCCATCCTTGGTCTCGATGCCGAGGGTATGGGGAGTCACGTCGAGAAGGACGAGGTCGGTCACCTCGCCCTGGAGGATGCCGGTCTGGATGGCGGCGCCGATGGAGACCACCTCGTCAGGGTTGACGCTGCGGTTGGGCTCCTTCGCGAAGATCTTCTTGATGGTCTCGAGGACCTTGGGAGTCCGGGTCTGGCCGCCCACGGGAATGACCTCGTCGAGCTCCTGCTTGCTCAGGCCCGCTTCCTTGATGGCGTCCTCGCAGGGTTCCACCGTGCGATCGAGGAGCGGCTGGATCATCTGCTCGAACTTGGTGCGAGTGAGGACGGTATTCAGGTGCTTGGGACCGCTCTGGTTGGCGGAGATGAACGGGAGGACGATCTCCGCCTGGGGCTGCGTCGAGAGCTCGCACTTAGCCTTCTCCGCGGCCTCCTTCAGCCGCTGGAGCGCCATGCGGTCGCCGCGGAGGTCGATGCCGTTCTCCTTCTGGAACTCCTCCACCAGCCAGCCGATGATGAGCTGATCGAAGTCCTCGCCCCCGAGGTAGGTGTCGCCGCCGGTCGCGAGCACCTGGTAGATCCCGTCGTTCAGCTCGAGGATCGAGATGTCGAACGTTCCGCCGCCCAGGTCGTAGACCGCGACCTTCCCGGATTTCTTTTCGATCATGCCGTAGGCGAGCGAAGCCGCCGTCGGCTCGTTCAGGATACGCTGCACTTTCAGGCCGGCGATGGTTCCCGCGTCCTTGGTGGCGTTGCGCTGCGAGTCGTTGAAGTAGGCGGGAACGGTGATGATCGCCTCCTCCACCGGCTCACCCAGGTAGTCCTCGGCGGCCGCCTTCAGCTTCTGGAGCACGATGGCCGAGATCTCCGGCGGACTGTAGACGCGATTATCAATCTGGAGGTGGGCGTCGCCGTTCGCGGCCTCGATGATCTGGTAGGGAAGTACCTTCGAGGAGTGCTGCACCTCGGGGGAGTTGAAGCGCCGCCCGATGAGCCGTTTCACGCCGTAAACGGTGTTCTGGGGGTTGGTGAGGGCCTGGCGTTTCGCGATCTGCCCCACGAGCCTTTCGCCTTTGCTGGTGAAAGCCACGATCGATGGCGTGGTGCGGGCGCCTTCCTGGTTGGGAATCACCTGAGGTGTGCCGCCTTCCATGACCACGATGCAGGAGTTCGTGGTCCCGAGATCGATTCCGACGACCTTGCTCAATGGCGTGCTCCTTCTGTTCTCAATCTTGCCTCCGGACGGCTTCGCTCTCGTCTTTCTCAGTCGGGTCAGCTGCTTCCGCTTCTTCGCCGCCGTCCGAAGGCGCCCGCGCCACGCTCACCATGGCCGGCCGCAGCAGACGATCCTTGAAGAGATAGCCCTTCTGAAAGACCGAAAGCACCGTGCCGTCGGGATGCTCCTCGGTCTCGTTCTGACTCACGGCCTCGTGAAAGTTGGGATCGAACGGCTTGCCCTGGCTCTCGACCTCGGTGAGCCCCAGCCTGTTGAGGATCTCCTGGAGCTGTCGATGAACGAGCGCGACACCGTCGCGAAGCTGCTCATCGGACGATCCGGCCGCATAGCTTTGGGCGCGCTCCAGATTGTCGAGCACCGGAAGGACTTCCTTCACCACGTCGGCGCCTGCGTATCGCGCGAGGTCGACTCTCTCGCGCTCCATGCGCTTGCGGTAGTTCTCGAGCTCCGCCTGCTTTCTCTGGGCGAGCTCCCGCATCTCGCTCGCCTCCTTTTGAAGCCGCTCGAGCGCGGACTCGTCCTCGCTGGTCGGCGCCGGCGAAGACGCCGCTTCCACGACGGATGCCACCGGTTCCTCCGGCGCTTCGCGCTCGACTTCGGCCTCGGTCAAATTCTTCCTCTTTCTTCTCGACATGAAATGCTCGCCCGCTCCAAGCCCGCCCTGTCCTTCCTTCGGAAAGAAACGAGGCCCTCGTCTGTTCCCTCGAACGGCGACTCGGGCCCGCTTGCGAGCTCTCTCGATTGGAAATAAGTGCTCAGAAACTCAATGATACGGCCCGTTCCCGCCGACCTCGGTAATGGCCGCCGAAAGCGAGCACGCGATGCGATCCACCACGGATATGTGCCGGGCATACTCCATGCGCGTCGGTCCCATGATGCCGATCGCGCCGAGCTCCTTACCGCCATCGCTGTAACGGGCTCCGATGAGGGAAATGCCCTCGAGATCCGGGACCTGCGCTTCGGAGCCGATGACGATCTGAAGTCCGGCTCCTTCGAGGCAGGCGTTCAGGATGCTGACCAGTCGGTGCCGCTCTTCGAGGGTGGCGAAGAGCTGCTGCGCTCGATCGACGTTCCTCACGAACTCCGGCTCACTCAGCATGCGCGAAGTGCCTTCGAGGTGCACCTCCGCCGCTGGCTGCTCGGAGAACGCTGCGTCTGCGATGGTGAGCGCGTTCTTGACCAGCCGGTTGACCACGAGCTCGATCTCTTTCATCCGAAGAAGAAGTACTTCGCGTGCCTCGATGAGAGTGAAGCCGTTGAACTGCTCCTCGAGATAGCGGGCGCATTGCGCCAGGTCTTCGCCCCCCAGATCTTCCGGGATCTCCGCGACGCGGTGGATCACCTGACCGGCGCTCGAGACCAGCATCACCAGGATCCGCCGGGGGGCGAGTCGCACGAAGTCCACGTGGCGTAGGATGCTGTAGCTGAAGTCGGGCCCGATGACGAAACCCACCATGCCGGTCATGTTCGAAAGAAGGCGCGACGTTCGACGCACGAGCTCGGGCAGGCCCCCGTCGGAGGGCCGAATCTGCTCGCGAATGAAGAGCTCGTCCGCCAGCGGCAGCCCCTGGCCGTCCATGAGCGTTCCGACATAGAACCGATAACCCCGGTCCGTTGGGACCCGTCCCGCGGAAGCGTGGGGCTGGTAGAGGAAACCCATGCCCTCGAGATCCGACATAATGTTCCGGATCGTGGCGGGGGAGAGGCCCTGCGAATTCAGCTTCGAGAGCGTGCGAGAGCCGACGGGCTCACCGGTAGTGATGAAGAGATGGACGGTCTGCTTCAAGATCTCCCGGCTGCGACTATCGATTACCGCGGAATCCATGGTTCGGATGTCGTCGATTCACGCGCCGCAGGCAAGCACCGGCGCTTCGCTCGATCGGCGGCTGAGACGCTAAATCTTTTTTACCAAACAGCTTCCGCGTTGTCAACCTCACGGGATCCGGAGGCTATGACCGGTACTTCCTTTGAAGCTCCGGGATCCGCTCGAGCTCCAACCGGGTCAGCCCCTCCGTCGCCGCCTTCGACTCGAAGAGCTCCTCGAACGAGAGCAGGAGCGACGAGACCAGGAGCTTGCGGGGCACCGGCTCCGGCGTCAGCTCGTCGATCCCTACCGCTCGAAGCGAGGCCAAAGGCCTTCCGCGGGGCGCGATCTTTGCCCAGAGACCGGCGTCGACGCGTCTCAGAATGGAACCGTGCTGCAGGAACGCCCGCCGCCCGCGTCTCTGGGAGCTCGCGACGATTTTCCGGCCGCCCGCGGTTATCTCGTGGCGGCCGGGGAGGGCGAGGCAGGGAACGTGGAGCGCGGGCTCGCGGACGCGGACTGCCTCGGGCTCGGCCGGATCGAGGGCTACCCAAAGCCCGGTAAGAGTGCGTCGGATGACCGCGCTCACCAAATCGTACAAAGCCCGAACCGCGAAGCCGCGGAATACGCCTGCCACGGGGGAGGCGACACTGTACGTAATCTCGTGCTGGTGGAGGAGCGCCCGGCCCCCCGTCGGTCTCTTCACCCAGTCGACCCCGAGCTCGCGACAAGAGGAGACATCGACCGCGTCCTCCAGAGTCTGCCGATAGCCGAAGCTCACCGTGGGCGGGTCGAACCCGTAGAGCCGGACGGTCGTGAGTCCGGGGGGCTCGCTCGCGGAGAGAAAGAGGGCCTCGTCGACGGCCATGTTGAAGGCGCCGTCATTCGGCTCGTCGACGAGGAAACGGAACTTCAAGCGTTGATTAGTGCGCGCTCGCGCCTTTATCAGTGCGCTGGGGCCCCACCCCCAGCGCTTCTCGCTCCGGGCGGTGCCCTTCGCTCGGGCTGAAGGCTCTGGCTCGCGCAGGGTGCGACATGAATTTCTCTAGCACCCTGCTACAGCAGCAGCTCGATCGGCGTGTGCTCTCGTCCCTGGGAAACGGCTACTGCCTCGGAGGTGAGGTGTCCCTTGTAGGTGTTGATCCCGGCTCCGAGCGACCGGTCGCCGCGCACCGCGTTCACCACGCCCTTGTTCGCGATGTTGAGGGCATAGGGAAGGGTGACGTTGGTGAGGGCGTAGGTCGAGGTCCGCGGGACGGCGCCGGGCATGTTAGCGACGCAGTAGTGGACGACGCCATCGACGACATAGGTCGGATCGCTGTGGGTCGTCGGCCGCGTGGTCTCGACGCAGCCTCCCTGATCGACGGCTACGTCCACGATGACCGCGCCGTTCTTCATCTGACGCACCATGTCGCGGGTCACGAGCTTCGGCGCCGAAGCGCCGGGAATGAGCACCGCTCCGACCACCATGTCGGCGCGGACCACGTTCTCGCGGATGGTGATGGGGTTGGACATCAGCGTGGTGATGCGCCCCCGAAAAATGTCGTCGAGGTACTGCATTCGCGGAAGGCTCTTGTCGAGAACGGTGACGTGAGCGCCCAGTCCCACCGCCATCTTGGTCGCGTTGAGCCCCACGACGCCTCCCCCGATGATCACGATCTCTCCCCGGGGAACGCCGGGGACTCCGCCCACGAGCATGCCGAGCCCTCCCTCGGCTTTCTCCAGGTAGTGCGCTCCCTCCTGAATCGCCATGCGTCCGGCGACCTCGCTCATGGGGGTGAGAAGGGGAAGAGTCCCGTCCTCCGCGGTGATGGTCTCATAGGCGATTCCGATGACGCCTCGAGAGAGGAGCGATTCGGTCAGCTCCTTCATCGGCGCGAGGTGCAGGTAGGTGAAGAGGATCTGCCCCTGGCGGAGCTTCGCCACTTCCTGGGCGACCGGCTCCTTCACCTTGACGATCATCTCGGCTTTCGCGAAGACCTCGTCGGCCGTGGACAGGATGATCGCCCCCGCGGCCTGGTAGTCGTCGTTGGAGATGCCGCTGCCGACGCCGGCGCCGCTCTCGACTACGACCTCGTGTCCCGCCGCGGTGAGCGTCTTGACGCCGCCGGGCACGAGCCCCACACGATACTCGTTGTCCTTGATTTCCTTTACGGTTCCGATTTTCATGAGTCAGTTCGGGGTGGTAGAGCTCAGCTTCGTGCTGGGGGCTCCGGCCGGGGCGGAGCCGGCGTCACGGCTCGATTCCAACCGCTCATCGGGCTTCGACGGCTCCGATTGCGCCATCTTGCTCGCGCCCCGGAACGTAGCTCCCTCGGCGACCACGATCGCCCGTGAGGCGACGTTGCCGAATACCTTTCCCGTCGCGGTGATCTCGACTTTCTTCGACCCCTCGCAGTCGCCGCGGACCGTACCGCGCACCGTGAGGACCTGGGCCGCGATGCGCGCCTGAACGTCACCGCTTTCGCCCACGATGACCCGAGTGCCGTGGATCTCGCCTTCGACTCTTCCCTCGATGAGCATATCGGTCGTGCTCCGGAGCTCGCCTTTGATGAAGGCGTCCTTGCCGATCACCGTGGGTGCTTCGGATGTTGACGTCGAAGCAGTCGTCTCGCGCCGCTCACGGGCAGGCGCCGGGGCAGCGCTCGGGCCGCTATCAGGCTTTCCGCCAAACAATCCCACGGGGGCCTCCTGGGTTCTAGCAGGGTGTTGAAAAACTCGTTCCGCACCCTGCGCGAGCGGAGCGAGCCCGGCGCGCCGCCGTCCGCAGCGAGTCTGCGAGCGGAGGACAGTGCGCGAACGAGGAGTGAGCGCACATCAATGAAAGCGCCGAGAAGGCCGAGGCCGCGGGGGTGGGGCCCCTCGGCACTAATTCACGAGAAGATATGGAGCGGGCGACGGGATTCGAACCCGCGACACCAAGCTTGGGAAGCTTGTACTCTACCAACTGAGCTACGCCCGCTCGTGGCATTCGGGAGCAAAGTATATCGCGGCCAGACAAGAGGATCTAGTACCGGGCGGAGCCC